>Ga0310811_10005156_pt1 | contig 16489 bp, 9 predicted proteins | sample YCmetagenome_FD_207642 | JGI IMG/M metagenome (GOLD analysis project Ga0310811, IMG submission 207642) | Soil microbial communities from experimental microcosm in Duke University, North Carolina, United States - YC | ecosystem: Engineered > Artificial ecosystem > Soil microcosm > Unclassified ...
TACGGGAACCTGTTTTGCAGAAACAGGTAATGACGTCATTTGCGTTGACATCGACACCACCAAGGTGCAAAAACTTTCTAACGGCCAGATTACTATCTATGAACCCGGCCTGGAAAAGCTTTTTTTGCGCAACCTGAAGGAGGACAGACTGAAATTCACTACCAATCTTGCCGACGGTATCAAGGATGCCCAGATCATTTTTTTGGCCCTTCCTACGCCTCCCGGGGAGGATGGCTCCGCCGATCTCAAATACATCCTCGGCGTCTCCGACCAGCTGGGCAAGCTGCTGAAAGATTATAAGGTCATTATAGATAAAAGCACCGTACCTGTCGGTACAGCCGAAAAAGTACATGCAGCCATCTCCAAAAATTATAAAGGAGAATTCGATGTCGTCTCAAACCCCGAATTCCTCCGGGAAGGTGTTGCTGTGGATGACTTCATGAAACCCGACCGCGTCGTTATCGGCACTTCATCGGATCGTGCCCGCAAAGTAATGGGAGAGCTGTATTCCCCCTTTGTCCGCCAGGGCAATCCCATCATATATATGGACGAACGCTCTGCCGAACTGACCAAATATGCCGCCAACTCTTTCCTTGCTACCAAGATCACCTTCATGAATGAAGTAGCCCTGCTTTGTGAAAAACTCGGCGCTGACGTGGACATGGTAAGAAGAGGCATTGGCAGCGACGAACGTATTGGCAAGCGATTCCTCTTTCCTGGTATCGGCTATGGCGGAAGCTGCTTCCCTAAAGACGTTCAGGCGCTGGTCAAATCTTCTCAGGAAGTAAGCTATGACTTCAGGATACTCAATGCTGTCATGGACGTCAATGAAAAGCAGAAGCTTCACCTGATGCCCAAGATAGACAGTTACTTTAAAGGCAATCTGAAAGGGAAGCACTTTGCTCTCTGGGGATTGGCCTTCAAACCCAATACAGATGACATCCGGGAAGCTCCGGCCCTGTATATGATCGACGCCCTGACCGCAGCAGGCGCCACTGTCAGCGCATTCGACCCGGAAGCCATGAACAATGTCAAAAATCTCATCGGCGATAAGATCACTTATGCGGAAAACCAATACGACGCCCTGGCAGGTGCAGACGCACTCATCATCGCCACAGAGTGGAACGAGTTCCGGACTCCCAACTTCCTGAAGATCGTCACTACCCTGAAAAATAAAGTCATATTCGATGGCCGTAACCTCTTTGACATTGCAGCCATCCGGGAGCTGGGATTTTACTATGAAAGCATTGGCAGAGCTCCTGCTAACCCTTCGGATAAAAAATAATCTATATAACTTACGCTATGAGCATGAGTAAAGAAAGAGTACTGATCACTGGTGCAGCTGGATTTCTTGGATCCCACCTTTGCGACCGCTTCATCAAAGAGGGCTATCATGTCATTGGGATGGACAATCTGATCACCGGTGATCTTAGGAATATTGACCACTTGTTCAAGCTGGAACAGTTTGAATTCTATCATCACGATGTGAGCAAGTTCATCCACGTTCCGGGCGATCTGAAATATATCCTCCATTTCGCTTCTCCGGCCAGTCCCATCGACTATCTTAAAATACCTATCCAGACACTCAAGGTCGGCTCCCTGGGCACCCACAACTGTCTGGGTCTTGCCAAATCCAAAAAGGCGAGGATGCTCATTGCCTCCACCTCGGAGATCTATGGCGACCCGCAGGTTCATCCGCAGACGGAAGAATATTGGGGTAATGTCAACCCCATCGGACCCCGTGGTGTTTACGATGAAGCGAAACGGTTTCAGGAAGCCATGACCATGGCCTATCATAACTTCCATGGTCTCGAAACACGTATCGTCCGGATCTTCAATACGTATGGCCCCCGGATGCGTCTAAATGACGGACGAGCCCTGCCTGCCTTTATCGGCCAGGCCCTGCGGGGAGAAGACCTTACCGTCTTTGGCGACGGCAGCCAGACCCGCAGCTTCTGTTATGTCGACGACCTCGTAGAAGGTATCTACCGCCTGTTGCTGAGTGACTACTATATGCCTGTCAACATCGGCAATCCTTCCGAGATCACGCTGAAACAATTTGCTGAAGAGGTCATTGCCCTCACCGGTACAAAACAAAAGATCGTCTACAAACCTCTGCCAGTCGACGACCCGAAACAGCGTCAGCCTGATATCACAAAAGCCAGGGAAGTACTTGGCTGGGAACCCCGTGTCGAACGCAAGGACGGATTGAAGACCACTTACGAATATTTTAAATCGCTGCCACCCGAAGAATGGGCCAAACAACCCAAAGAATTTGTCAGTAGAACCTAAACCTCAACGATGAACGAAGCGAAGATTTACGAAGACCTGATTGCAAAAAGAGCCAAACTAGCCGTCATCGGGCTCGGATATGTAGGATTGCCCATCGCATTGGAATTTGCCCGTAAAATTTCGGTCATCGGATTCGACATCAATGCCCGCCGCATCGAAATGATGCGGGCCAGTATCGACCCCAGTAAAGAAGTAGACGCAGGGGATTTCAAAGACCGCGACATAGTCTTTACCAACGACATAGAAGTGCTCCGGGAAGCCCGATTCTTCATCATAGCCGTGCCTACCCCCGTGGACAAATACAATGTTCCCGACCTCAAGCCCCTTATCGGCGCCTCTGGTACGGTGGGAAAGGTTCTGAAAAAGGGCGATTACGTTGTATATGAATCTACCACCTATCCGGGATGTACAGAGGAAGACTGCCTTCCTGTCCTGGAGAAGACATCAGACCTAAAGCTACTCAATGGCGACTTCAGTCTAGGGTACTCACCCGAACGTATCAACCCGGGCGATAAGAAGCATACCCTCCGTACAGTCGTAAAGGTCGTGTCCGGCAATACCAACCTATCCTTGAATGAAATAGCCAGAACCTATTCCCTGGTGGTAGATGCAGGCGTCCATCCTGCCCCTTCTATAAAAGTCGCCGAAGCCAGTAAAATAATCGAGAACACCCAGCGCGATCTCAACATCGCCCTGATGAACGAATTGTCCATTATATTCGACCGGATGGGCATTAATACTTATGATGTCATTGAAGCTGCCGGCACCAAATGGAATTTTTTGAAATTCCAGCCCGGCCTTGTCGGTGGTCACTGCATTGGCATCGATCCCTATTACCTTACCTATAAGGCGGCTGCGCTGGGCTATGAATCCAAGGTTATTGCTTCGTCAAGGTACATCAATGATGATATGGCCCGCTATGTTGCCCGAAAGATCATCACTCACGTACTGCGCATCTCTAATCAACCGAAAGTCCTTGTAAAGGGAGTGACGTTCAAAGAAAATGTCAGCGATATCCGGAATTCCCGTATTGTCGACACTGTAAAGGAATTACTTGCTTTCAATATCCATGTGGACGTCGAAGACCCCTATGCTATGGAAGAGGAAGTACACGAAGAATATGGCCTGCATCTTGCGCGGGAAGCTTCCGGGGATTATGATGCGGTCATTGTCACTGTACCCCACATTCAATACAAAGACCTCGACGACGCATACTTTACATCCATTACCCGGGAAGGCGCCCTGGTCGCTGACCTGAAAGGAACGTACAAAAATAAAATCTCTAACAGAAAATACTGGAGTTTATAGTGGCAAAGTATAAGAAAACTATTATGATCACCGGCGGCGCCGGTTTTATCGGATCACATGTTGTACGATTATTCGTTAAACAATATCCTGAGTATCATATTGTCAACCTCGATGCACTGACCTACGCCGGCAACCTGGCTAATCTGGAAGACATTCAGGATGCCCCTAACTATACTTTCGAAAAAGGCGATATCATCGATGAAGCGCGGATCAAGGCCCTCTTCGAACAATATAAGTTCGACGCCGTCATCCATCTTGCGGCTGAAAGCCATGTAGACCGCTCCATTATGGATCCCCTGGCTTTTGTCCGTACCAATGTAATGGGCACCGCCAATCTGCTTCACATCAGCCGTTCGTTCTGGAAGGACGACCTTAAAGGCAAGCTGTTCTACCACGTATCTACCGATGAAGTATACGGCTCTCTGGGCGCCGAAGGATTCTTTACCGAAGAAACGCCTTACGATCCCCGTTCCCCCTACTCTGCATCCAAGGCTTCCTCCGACCATTTTGTGATGGCCTGGTACCATACGTATGACATGCCCGTCATTTTATCCAACTGTTCCAACAACTATGGTTCCCATCATTTTCCTGAAAAGCTGATCCCCCTCATGATCAACAATATTCTCCATAACAAACCGCTGCCGGTCTACGGCAAAGGGGAGAATGTCCGCGACTGGTTATTTGTCGAAGATCACGCCCGGGCCATAGACACCATCTTCCATAGAGGTAAGGTGGGAGAAAAGTACAATATCGGGGGCTTCAATGAATGGAAGAACATCGATATCGTTCAGGTGCTGTGTGCCGTTATGGACAAAAAGCTGAACCGTCCCGCCGGCGAATCGGCTAAACTGATCACCTATGTCAAGGACCGGCCCGGACATGACCTTCGCTATGCCATTGACGCAACAAAACTCAATAAAGAGCTGGGCTGGAAACCATCCCTTCAGTTCGAAGAAGGATTGGAAAAAACAGTAGACTGGTATCTTGCTCACCAGGACTGGGTAAAGGCGGTCACCTCCGGTGACTACCAGAAATACTATACCGAACAGTATAACAAAAGATAGTTTGCACATGCCTTTTATCACTACCGAATTTCCCGGGGTCATTATCTTTGAGCCTGCTGTCTTTAAAGACGACAGGGGGTATTTTTTTGAATCCTATAATGAACAGACCTGGGAGAAACAGGGAGTTACAACCCGCTTTGTCCAGGACAATCAATCCTTTTCCAACTATGGTGTCATTCGCGGACTCCACTACCAGCTCGATCCTTATGCGCAGACCAAGCTCATCCGCGTGTTGGCAGGCCGGATCCTGGATATAGCCGTCGACCTTCGTAAAGGCTCACCCACCTTTGGCAAATACATGGCTATCGAGCTCTCGGCGGAAAATAAGAAACAATTCCTGATCCCTGCCGGGTTTGCACATGGGTTTTCGGTATTGAGCGAAACGGCGGAGGTATCATATAAATGCGATGCCTTTTACCATAAGGAAGGCGAAGGCGGCATCCGTTATGATGATCCGTCTTTGAATATCGACTGGCTAGTGCCATCCGAAAAAGCCATCGTCTCCGGAAAAGACCTGGAGCTACCCAACTTCGCCGAGTGCCGTAACAATTTTCAATTCAAAGGCTAAGTCAACCATTAAATTTGCCTATGCAAAAGATCATCGTCACCGGAGCCGGCGGCCAGCTGGGCCAGGAATTACAAGTTCTGGCCGGGGCCTTCCCTTCATTTGACTTTACCTTTGCAGACCGCAGCGAGCTGCCCGTCAATGACCCGGCCCGCGTAACAGCTTTTTTCAACGAATACCGGCCCGACTGGTGTATCAATTGCGCGGCCTACACTGCAGTCGATAAAGCCGAGTCAGAGAAAGAAGCCGCCTTTGGGATCAACGGCGACGCTGCGGGTTACCTGGCCAGCGCCTGCCGAAATACCGGCGCCCGGCTTGTTCATATCTCTACCGACTATGTTTTTGATGGCAATTCTGCCACTCCGCTGAAGGAAGACGATAGAACTGACCCTGTCAATATATATGGCGCCTCCAAGCTGGAAGGAGAAAAACAAGCCCTCCGGATCCATCCCGATGGCACTGTGATCATTCGTACCTCCTGGGTCTATTCCGAATTTGGCAACAATTTCGTCAAAACCATGATCCGGCTTATGACCGAAAGGTCCGCGATCAATGTCGTCAACGACCAGATCGGCTCCCCCACTTACGCCGCTGATCTGGCTGCCGCGATCCTTCATATTATCAATTCCTCTCATTTCGTCCCGGGCATATATAATTATAGTAATGAGGGCGAGATCAGCTGGTACGACTTCGCTCTCGCCATCCACAAGCTCATTGGCAGCAGCTGCATTGTAGGCCCCATCGCCAGCGTCAACTATCCCACTCCTGCCCGCCGGCCGCATTACTCTCTCCTTGACAAAAGCCTGATCAAAAAGACCTATGGCATTCATATACCTGACTGGCATGCAAGTCTGGCTGTCTGTATCAGACGGCTCATCCCTAACCCTTAAGATCAAATAAATATTTCCTTTAATGTGGAAAACTTAAAGACCTAGAGCTTTACGGGCATATTTGTTTACAATAATATGTAATTGATTAAAAAGACGAGGCAATCCTTCTGCATATCTCTTAATTGTCCTTTGTAATAACCCTCTTGATTTTTATAAGGATTGTATGAACAACTAAGATTTCTTAGCTTGCACCCGTGAAAGATTAAACCGACGGGTTAACCCCGCTGGCAAATCGGCCACCTTAATCCATACTTATGAAACCTGTTTACACATTCAGGGTTCTTCCCGGGCTGTTCAGGCGTGCTTTAGGTACGAGGAATATAGCCCCCCTGCTTATCCTTGTCAACCTCTGCTGCCTGCTTGGCCCGTCGCATGTCGAGGCAGAAGGTTCCAAACAGGTGAGTCCCTCCAATGGAAACAACGCTACGGGTCTCATCGTTTCTACTACGTCTGGTTTTCCGCTTGGTAATGTGGGGAGCTATCTGGGAGCCCCTGTTGATCAGCGCCTATATATTCGCATCAAGGATTATACTACCGAAAAGATCTATTACGGATTCAACTGGGAGGCATTGTCGCCCAGCAGTTCCGGTGTTCCCTATACGAATGTGTATATGAAGATCTTTGATCCGACCGGTGTACAGGTTGGAACTCCCATTCTCCTGCCGACCACCGGCGCGGGGTTTATTACCTCTGCCAGCCAGGCTGCCCAACCATGGTTGGCCGGTCCTCTTACAAGTGGTTATCAACCTCTGATCTTTGACCCCAGTCTGATCGCCAAGAAGAATGGTGACTATTATGTTTCCTTTTATCAGAGCAATGACAGGGGCGCTACCGATGCCGGAGAATCGATGTTGGCTAAATGGTTTGATCTTACCGTCATAGCCAATGGTAGTACAAAGATTGCCGGCCGCGTCCACTGCAACGAATGGGCCTTCTCTGTCTATAATACCACCAATGATCTTCAGGATCCTGCGGTCTCGACTTTTGCGCAGTTCTATGGATATACGCCGGATTCGGTGACTATCAAGGTTAGTTTCCCCAGCGTTGGATTTCAGCCGCTTTCCTATATCGTAGCCTTCAATAATTTTGGAGTGGCCGACAGCGGCAACTGGGTCCAGAACCGCCGGTCTATCGTGCTGCCCAAGCTTGTTGCCCCTTATTTGCAGGGTGGATATCCTACCTTTCTTAACCCGCCCGATCCGACGGTCTATCCTGCCTGCGTCATTCCGGCCAGGCCCGTACTCCTGGCCCCTGTCATCGCGGGTTGTCCGCCCGGGCCTTATAATGTCCGTTTCGAAGCTCCGCAGGATGGCGACTATTATATGTTGTTTGACCTGGATGGTAATCCTGGTTTTCAGAACCATACGGCTGACCTTTTTGTAGAGTTGCCCGCGCAGAAAAAAGGCGTCATCACTTTTGTCTGGAACGGTAGAGACGGCCTTGGCAATATTGTGCCTGCCAATACGACCTTCCCCATCATCTTCTCTTTCCGTAAGGGGCGTATCAATATTCCCTTTTATGATGTGGAGCTGAATATCAATGGTTTCGAGGTCGATGGCGTTTCCCCTGTTCTTCCTGCCAAGGATAGTTCCAATAATACCAGACTGTATTGGGACGATACGAAACTCTACAACCGGGGAACCGATTGTTCGGATAACAACAACAACACGACCGGCACAGGTTATGATAATTCTGTGGTGGGGGTCAAGCCCGTATGGTCCTTTAATAATCCCAATAATCTGCCATTGGTAGGCCGTGCCTGGAGTGGCAATGGCAATCCCACCAATGTCACCCCCGCACCGGCAGTTGGCGGCAATGCCACGGACGGATCGCAGTGTAATGACTTTGGCAACGCGCGTCTGCTCAATACCTGGGCCTGGGGTGTTGTATTGGATTCGACCCAGACCGTCACTCTCTCCTGTATCACGGTGTCGGGTACTGTATGGGACGACGCCAATGGCAGTGCGAATGGGGATACTACCAATATTTTTACTGCCGGCGAAGCCGGCGTCAATGCCGGCGGGACCATCTATGCCAACCTGGTCGACCCTATCACCATGAATGTGCTATACTCTGCGCCCGTCAACTCCAATGGCACTTATACGTTGCTCAACTGTCCCGTCAATGCAGCCGGGATGCTGATCTATATAACGACGACGCAGGTTGCCAATGGCAGCCAGGTTCCTGCTGCGGCTGTCAGCACCGGATGGATCAACACTTCTCCGCTGATCCGGGTCTTCAATTCGCATAATTATGCCATTACAGGACAGGACTTTGGTATCGAACAAGTGCCCAATTCCGCTGATCAGAACTATACCATCGCCATGCCGGCGTCTGGTGCCGTGATCAACCTCAATGGTGCTGGCACCATTGCCAGTCCTGGCCCTCTTTATGGGTCGGACCCCGAAGACGGGGCCCTGGGCAGTAACAAGACTGTTGTCATTACATCGGTTCCGGCTAACGAACAGCTTCTTTATAATAATATCCCGGTGACCAATAACTATAAGATCACCAATTACAACCCGAGCCTGCTGCAGATGCAATTCACAACTGTCAACAGCATAGTCGTGACTTCCTTTACCTATGCTTATGTCGATGCCGCAGGCAAACAGGACCCCACTCCGGCAACCTATACCATCAATATGTCTACCGTGCTGGCTACAACGCTGGGCAGCTTTACCGGCAGAAGCTCGGACTATGGCAATGTACTCAACTGGACCTCTTATGACGAGACGCCGTATGTACATTTCACTGTCCAGCGTTCCGTCGACGGTACAAACTTTATGTCTATAGGCACTGTTGCCGGAACCGGCAATGGTACTACAGTCAACCATGTATATACGGACAATAGTCCCTCCCCTAATACCCCTACTTATTACCGTTTGGAATGGACAGATGGCAGTGGAAATATTGCCTACAGCAATGTGGTAACGATTGCCGCTTCTGCAAGCAGCGCTGTGCTGGATGTTTCACCTAACCCTTTCAGTTCGCAGGTGACAGTCCGGTTAAATCTTGCCCGCGCAGAACGCATTGTTATCCGCTTGCTTGACAGCAAAGGTATGCTGCTGAAACAGGCCCAATACCAGGGTGTGAAAGGAACCAATTCACTCCTGGTAAATGACCTTTCATCGCTGCCTCCTTCTGTCTACTTTGTACAGATCGTGCTTGCAGATCAAGTGTTTGTGAAAAAGGTTTTTAATCAGTAATGTCCGCGCTGCGCGCGGGGCGATTCAAATCCAAGCCGGTATGAAAATCCTATTTCCTGCCATTCTTCTCACGATTACGTGGGGGGAAAGCACCTATGCGCAAACCAATGAATCGGTTTCTTCTTCGGAAGTAACCGGGATCCTGGCGGGGAATTACAACCCTGTTCTCTACCGGGCTTCAACGATCATTACTGACCCGGATGTCATCTCGGCGGGTCTGATGAATAACATCTCGGCCGATTCCCTGAAAGCGGACCTTATCACTCTTGCGAATTTTAAGAACAGAAACACCTTTTCAGATACCATCTCCAACACAAAAGGTATCGGCGCCGCCCGTCGCTGGGTCTTTAGTAAGTTTCTCCAATACAGCGCAGCTAACGAAGGCCGGTTGAAACCTGCTTATCTGTGGTTCCAATACAAACCGTCTTCCGCTGGCTGCTCGTCTACTTCTTCCATAGGGCTGCATTCTGATGTGGTAGCCGTATTACCCGGCAGCCAGGTCACCAACCCCTCTCTGATCATTGTCGAAGGGCATATGGACAGTCGCAACGACGACAACTGTGATGTCACTGGCAGCGCCCCGGGGATCGGCGACAATGCCACCGGCAGCGCGTTGGTCATGGAGCTGGCCCGCGTTCTCAGCAAATACACTTTTCGTAGTACCATTGTTTTTGTGGTGCTTACCGGCGAAGAACAGGGACTTATCGGCTCGACAGCGCTGGCAAATTTTCTCGATAGCGCAAATGTTCGTATCAAAGCTGTCAACAACAATGACGTCTCCGGAGGCGTATTCTGTGGTCATACCTCTTCGGCCCCCAGCTGTCCTTTTTATGGCAATATCGATAGCACCGACCTGCGGATCTTTTCGCTTGGCAGCATCAACTCTGCCTATAAGCAATGGGCCCGTTATGTCAAGCTGGAATATAAAGAGCAGCTTATCAGCCAGGTCAGCGTGCCTATGGATATCAATATCATGCAGGATGAAGACCGGACAGGAAGGGGCGGAGACCACCAGGCCTTTAGTAAGATCGGCTACACCGCCGTACGTTTTACACAGGCTAATGAAGATGGAAATGCAAGTAATAGTTCAGGCTATTCGGACCGTCAGCATAATATCCGCGACAGCCTGGGCCGCGATAAGAATGGCGACGGCACGGTCGACTCCCTGTATATCAATGTAAACTATCTTGCGCGCAATACGCTGATCAATGGAAATTCCCTGGCGATGGTGGCACTGGGTCCGGATACCGTTGCCTTTAAGCCCAGCCTTATTACAGCCAACAGGGTCCGTGTAAAGTTTAGTCCACCTACGGGCGTCGTCAATCCCGCATACCGCGTTGCCATTCGTTCCAATTCCAACGATTGGGATTCCGTATACACCATTACCGGCAAAACGGTCGACACTGTTGTCGTACCCTATCCGACGAACACGCTTTTTTACATCAGCGCCGCTGCTGTCGATGCCAACAACACCGAAAGTCAGTTCGCTACCGAATATACTTTGTCGACCCAGCAGGTCATACTCAACCTGCCGAACGACACGTCGCAGTCGGTGTCCCCGGACGCCAGCTATTATGGCATCAGACTGATGCCTAACCGCCCCAACCCTTTCGACGAATCGACCCTGATCACGATCACCTCGGGTACTGATATTTTTGCGGAGCGCACCTGGCTCCAGGTTATCACCCTCGATGGCCGGGTCGTCAACCGCATGCAGGTGCCACTGAAAAAAGGGCTTAACCAGATACCGTTCAGTCACGGGTTTACCGCGGCCGGAACCTATATCTGTTCACTCCTTATCGACGGCCTGCCTGCCCAAAGCACAAAAATGATCTTTAGAAAGAATTGACAACGCTTTACCTTTCCTGTTATACCACGCTCAAGTAAGTCGCACGTCGCCGCCGGTTCTCCGGCTGGCGACGCGGCTTTTTCAGACCTCCGGCGGAGCCGCCACCAAAACAAAAAGCCGGGCTTAGCTTCCCGCTTTGCCCGGCCTTACTGTTCTTCAACTGTAAACCGTCCATGGTCTATTACAAGGTTCGTACCCTATTCTCTGTTGGTTCCACAAAGGTACTTCCGCCGCCAATTTGGGTCAATACAACTAAGTGGTAGTTTTTTATGTGTCAATAATTCGTTATTTCTTTCATTCTGCTTTTACAAACAGGAAATACTGCTGATTTTTACCTCCGATGAAAATCCTGCCTTTCCTGTTGATCCTCTTTTGTTCTATAAAAACGGCTGGACAGTCGTTTAGCTTGTCCGGCACCGTTGTCGACGCAGTTTCCCGCGAACCGCTGAGAAATGCCAGCATCTATAATAAGGTGGATAAAAAAGGTTCCCGGACAGATTCCCTGGGAAGATTTGTAATACCGGGGACGGGGAAACCCCCTTTAGTCATTTCCATGATCGGTTATACCCCAAGGACGATCTCCTCTTATTCCAGTGACAGCAATGGTTTAGTCATAGCCCTAACCCCTGAGGCCAAAAAGCTGGACGAAGTCGTCGTCACCAATAAGAGAGAGGGTAAATATCGCAATAAGAACAACCCGGCGGTGGAGCTCATTAAAAAGGTAATTGCCAATAAGGAATCCAATCGCCCGGAGGCCTTCGACTATGCGAGCTTTGAAGAATATGATAAAGTGGAGTTAAGCCTTCGAGACCTGGATCGGAAAAAGCTGGACAAGCGGATGTTCAGACCCTATAAGTTCCTGTTCGACCACCCCGATACGCTGGCCGGAGATACCGCCTTGTTATATCCCGTCTATATGGAGGAAAAACTGTCGGAGAATTACCTGCAAAAAAAGCCGGCCAGCTCCAGGCAGACCGTCATCGCGGAAAAAAAAGTGGACTATGGGGACCTCATCGATACGAAGGGTGTCAGCACATATATGAATACTCTTTTGTCGGATATTGATATCTATGATAATAATATCATGCTTTTTACCAATCAATTCCTCAGCCCAATTGCGGGAGTCTCACCTACTTTTTATGAATTTTATCTTGGAGATACGGTTGTCAATAATGGAGAAAAACTGGTGAGGCTGAATTTTATTCCGCGCAATCCGGACGACCTTCTGTTCAGGGGAATGTTATACGTAACGCTGGATGGCAACTATGCCGTGGAAAAGGTGTCGATGACGATCAGTAAAAAGAGTAATATCAACTTTATAAAGAACCTGCATATCCGACAGGAATTTGAGAAGACGCCCAGCGGGCATTATTACAGAGTGATCTCGGATGCGTCGGCTGATTTTTCTTTTTCGGCAAAAGGCAGAGGGATACATGGACGTAAATTTGTTTCCTATAGCCATCTGGTGACCGGGCAGGCCAGCCAGGCTGGGGCGCCTTTGTCCACTGGAGCGGGTTCGACTGCTGGAACCAGCTCCGCTGCGGCAAGCTCTTCCACGGACACGGCTCTATCAAGGCCGGATTCCTTCTGGGAACAGCACCGGCACGAACCATTGACCGCTGGCGAGACCCGGGTATATGCCAACATCGACAGTCTTCGGCATCTGCGGTCCTTTATACGGACCAAGGACCTGATCAACGTCTTTGTGGCAGGATACAAGAGTGCGGGAATGTTCGAGATCGGGCCTGCCAATACGTTCTACAGCTTCAATCCGGTAGAGGGATTGCGTCTAAGGTTCGGCGGGAGAAGTACGCCTGCCTTTAGCAAAAGGATCTGGCTGGATGGTTATGGGGCCTATGGGTTTAACGATCGTCGGTGGAAATATGAAGCTGGTGTCGCTTATTCTTTTAATAAGTTATCCGATTACGGGTACCCTCTCCACTATATAAAAGCCAGTTTTCTGCACGATGTAAAGATCCCGGGCCAGGAACTTCAGTTTGTACAGGATAATAGTTTCCTTTTGTCGCTAACCCGGGGGAAAAACGACAAATGGCTTTATAATGACATCTTTCGGATGGACTATGTCCAGGAGTTACCTAACCATTTCTCCTATAATTTCGGTTTCAAATACTGGGACCAGCAACCAGCCGGGAATATCCATTATATCCAGGCCAAGAACTTTACCGTCGATACGGTGTCAAGTATCATTACCTCACAGCTGACGGCCGGATTCCGCTGGGCTCCGCATGAAAAATTCTACCAGGGCAGGGTATACCGGGTGCCGTTTCCCAACCAGTACCCCATCTTTGCGGTTCAATACACGGCAGGGGTTAAAGGCTTGTTCGGCGGTAACTATACTTACCAGAATGTCAACTTCAACGTCTTCAAACGTTTCTATCTGTCCGCTTTTGGCTATACGGATGTTACACTTTCCGGATCCTGGATCAGTGGAAAGCTGCCTTTTCCCCTGTTGAGCATAATCCCTGCCAATCAAACGTATATCTATCAGCCTAACTCTTACAACCTGATGAATTTTCTTGAATTTGTCAGCGATCATTATGCAGGAGTGGATATAGAGCACCATTTCAATGGTTTTATCTTCAATAAGATCCCTTACCTGAAGAGGTTGAAATGGCGGGAGATCCTTACCGCGAAGGTCTTATACGGAGGATTGAGGGATGAAAATAATCCGGCAAAAGACCCGGCACTGATAAAATTTCCCCTTTTGGACGGGCAGGCCAGCACCTTTGCATTGGGCAACCAGCCGTATATCGAAGCAGGTTTTGCTATCGGTAATATCTTCAAATTTCTGCGTGTCGATGCTATAGAACGTTTCTCCTATTTGCAGCACCCAATGGCGCCGCGTTATGGTATCCGGTTTCAGCTGAAGTTTGATTATTAGGCTGGCAGTCGTCACCTGCTTATCTGCCGCCGCCCTTAAAAGCAAAACCCCTGGCGGTTACCAGGGGTCTTCTGTTGCCCAACAAGGGCTCGAACCTCGACATACAGATCCAGAATCTGCCGTACTACCATTATACTATTGGGCAATAGTGGGCTGCAAATCTACGGATTTTTCTTTTATTCACCAGAACAATTTGGGATTTCCCTATTTATTTGATTGTCAATTATCTTCTTTCATCATATACCCCAAACTCCGCAATCGCCGGCGGCGTCTCAAACCCTTCCATCACTATCCTGACCCGATCTCCCCATACCCGATCAAAACGATGGATCTTGACCCTTCCCTTTTTCTCGCCACTAAACAATGTTTTCCATCGCCCCGCACTCCAGTATTCCAGCCGATACCGGCTTACATTCGCAGCCTCCTCTGTGATCACTACCGCATTGAACGACTGGTCGCGCGGGAATGTCACCTCATACCATGGTTGTTTCACGGTGGGGTTCGACTGCCAGGAGGAGTGAAAATTATCGTCATTGCCAAAATCCATAATATTCATATCATCACTCCAGCTGGCGTTGGCCGGCTTGCGTTTCGCTATATTCGATGCGATAATGGGAGCTTCCGTCGGCGGCAGCACTGCTACCCGGCCGTCATTTTTCCAGCTGCGTCCTATCTCAGCTAATGCCGCCAGCGCATTGTCGTCTATCAGTCCGTCGCGGTTTGGCGCCACATTCAAAATGAAATTGTCATAGATCTTGTTATAGGGGACGATGTCTTCATTCACCAGCATCTTTGGGTCCTTTACCGGCGTCGTCGGAAAATCCGTTTTCCAGAACCAGGCTGAATTCAGCGGCAGGCAGGATAAAGCCGGCAGCTTGTTGGTAGCTGTGGATATCTTCTGGCCGGCCCCCTGTTCATAAGACTTGATATCCGTGTAGAACAGGGCCTCCGGAGGATATTTGGCGGAATTGAGGTCCATCACCACACAATTTGGCTGCAGCGACTTGATCAGCCGGTAAATATCTTCAAAGGGAACATCGTCATAAGAGATGCGTGACCAGGGCGCATCCCAGCCGTCGATGATCAGCGCCGTTATCTCCCCGTAATTTGTCAGCAGCTCCGTCAGCTGCGCCTTTATCATTTCGATATGCTGTTTGGTAATAAACCCCGGCCGCAGCTTGTGATGGGTGTCGAGTATAGAATAATAAAGACAGGTCTTCAGCCCCTGTGCGCGAAATGCATCCACGTATTCCCGAACCACGTCCCGTTTCAATGGGCTGTGCATCACATTGTAGTCCGTCGTCTTTGTATCCCAGATACAAAATCCGCTATGGTGTTTGGTCGTCAGACAGCCATAGGACATATGAGCCGACTTTGCCGCGCGGGCCCACTGACTGCAGTCCAGTTTACCGGGATTAAAAAGAGCCGGCGATGCCTCCGGATCGGCCCAGTCCTGGTTCATGAATGTTGGGATATTAAAGTGGATAAACATCCCGAACCGGAGATCTACAAATTTTTGCTGCAGCTCGTGCAGGTCGACAGCCGCCGTAGCTGCCGGAGATTTTGCGCCTGATCCAGCCACAGCGCCGCCATTCGTCTGTGCCTCTGCAATTCGAAAAACGAATAAAAATGCTAAACTCAGAAAATATTTTAGTCTCATGATTTATAATTCAATATTGATTCAAAAGTCGCAAAAAAATGCCGTTGTGGGAGAATATTTCATCACCCTCACAACGGCTTTAAAGGAAACACAGGCCGGATCAGATCATCGGTCTCAGACCTCCTGTCATTAGCCCAGGCTCATTCCTAATAATACTGTATCACTCTCCATTCGCTCATCTGGAATAAGGCATCCCCATTATTCGCTGTCACATTCACGCGGTAGTAGGTATAGGGAGTATTGTTGTTAAAAGTGTAGGTTACGGTCAGCTCCCGGGTGGCGAAGGTCTCACCGGTCCTTGTATCCAGTGTGGTCCACGTTGTTCCGTCATTGGAGCCTTGAAGATTCCAATCTTTTGGGTCGCGTTCGGGCGAGTCATTTCCGGAGGTAAAGGTATATTCGTTGACTACCTGTGCTGTGGGGAACTGAAGCTGGAACCAGAAATTCGGATTATAGTTTTGCGATAGATACTTGGTCGTAATATCATTGTCTACCAGGTGTGGAGAGCCTTCGGCTGAAGATGCTCCATAGGTATTCTCATCGCTCACCGCCAGCTTTCCCTGTGCGGTAATGTCCCGCTTCCGGATATAGATGGAATCTACCATGAAATAGGCGGTCTGCAAGGCAGAATCCAGTTTGCCGGACGATATGCCGGTCATCTTAACCGGTAACATATATTTTGTTCCCGCGCTCAACTGTTTGGCCTGTACCGACAGCGTCAACGCAGAAGACCCGGTCTGTCCTGCCTTTATC
>Ga0310811_10005157_pt1 | contig 16489 bp, 11 predicted proteins | sample YCmetagenome_FD_207642 | JGI IMG/M metagenome (GOLD analysis project Ga0310811, IMG submission 207642) | Soil microbial communities from experimental microcosm in Duke University, North Carolina, United States - YC | ecosystem: Engineered > Artificial ecosystem > Soil microcosm > Unclassified ...
GCCAGCGGCGACAACCAGGTCGCGACGTATGGCGCGCTCGTCACCAATCCGCTCGTCGTGACCGTTCGCAAGTCCAACGGAACCGTCGCCCCAGGCGTCACGGTCACGTGGACGGCCACCGATGGCTCCGTCACGGCGGCGACCACAACCACCAACTCCTCGGGACAAGCCCACGTCTCGTTCCGCGTTAGCCCAACGTTCTTCATCTCGAAAGCCACTGCCACCGCGGGCGGCAAGTCAGTGACGTTCACCGCCACCGGCAACGGCACGCCCGACTTGAAGGGCCGAACGATCTTCCCCGCGTCGAGCCCCTGGAACACCGACATCTCCACCGCGGCCGTGGACCCCAACTCGGCGGCACTGATCGCGAGCTGCGGCTCGGGGAATCAGCTGCACCCCGATTTCGGGACCGTGTACCGCGGCGCGCCTAACGGAATCCCGCTCATCGTCGTCCACGGCACGCAGCCCAAGGTGCCCATCAGCTTCCGCTACGCCGGCCAGAGCGACCCGGGACCCTATCCGCTTCCGCCTAACACACCGATCCAGGGTGGACTCTCGAGCACCGGCGACCGCCACGCACTCGTCGTGGATTGGGAAGACTGGAGGTCGTACGAAGTGTTCGCCGCGTATCCGCAGAGCGGCGGCAGCTGGAAAGCCGGATCGGGCGCGATCTTCAATCTCACCACGGGCACCACGCGCCCCGCCGGCTGGACCTCCGCCGACGCGGCGGGCACGCCCATGGTCCCGGAAATGGTCCGCTACGATGAAGCCGTGCTGCGCAAAGTGATCTCGCACGCATTGCACATCAGCTGCGACAAAACGCGCTGGGCCTACGTCGCCCCCGGCCGCCACGCCGCCGGCGACGGCACGAGCACGAGTCTCCCGCCGATGGCCATGCGCGTCCGCCTCAAGAAGTCCGTCAACATCTCCGGCTTCTCGGCCACCAACCAGGTGATCCTGCGCGCGCTCCAGCACTACGGCGCGTTCGTCGCCGACGACGGCGTTGGTTTCATGCTCGCCGGCGTCCCTGACCCGCGGTGGAGCGACAGCGACTTGCACGAGCTCACGAAGCTCACCGGCGCGAGCTTCGAGGTCGTGAAGATGGGACCAGTCACGAACGTGACACCGTAAGACGTTCCGGCGCGCTCCGGCGCCGGATGTAAGACACGAACGGTTCACGATAGGATCATCGTGAACCGTTCGTGCATCAGAACCGACGGCACACCGCCCCTCCGCCCGCTCACCGCCTAACGGCCGTCATTCCTCGAATCGATGGTGGCCGGCCCCCGGCTTGGGGCGTTGCTCCTCGGCGTCGTCGTACTCGTCGTCGAGGTCGACGAGATCGTCGTCGAAGTCGTCTGAGTCCTCATCGTCTTCATCGTCCTCGTCATCATCCTCGTCGTCGTCATCGAGCTCGTCCTCGAAGTCGTCATCATCGTCGAACTCGAGATCGTCGTCATCCGCATCGACCTCATCATCGTCCAGCTCATCGTCGTCCAGCGCGTCCTCGTCGAGGTCGTCGTTGTTGCGCCCGCGGAATTGCGCCGCGTCCAACGACTCGAACTCGTCCAACATGACCCGGATCTCCGTGAGGGTGAATTACAGAGAGGCGCGTTCGCGCTTCTCTTGCCGCGACAGTTTCTTTCTATCGTTCGCGCTCAGATACCGTTTGCGCAACCGAATCGAAGATGGCGTGACTTCGATCAGTTCGTCTTCCTCGATGTACTCCAACCCGCCTTCCAAAGTCAACTCCCGCGGCGCCTCGAGCTGAATGTTCTCATCGCTAGCGGTGGTCCGCATGTTCGTCAACTTTTTTTCCTTTGTCGGATTCACGTCCATGTCGCCCGGACGTGAATTCTCTCCAACAATCATCCCCTCGTACACCGGCGTGCCCGGACCGATGAACAACGTCGACCGCTCCTGAAGATTGAACAGCCCGAACGCGACCGCCACCCCGCTCTCCATGGAGACCAACACGCCGCGATTGCGCCCCGACAACGGTCCCGCCCACTGACCGTATTCGAGAAACCGATGATGGAGGATGCCTGTTCCGCGCGTATCAGTAAGAAATTCCGAGCGGTACCCAAATAATCCGCGCGCCGGAATCCGGTACACCAACCGCACCAATCCCTGTCCAGGATTTTTCATCTCCAACATCTCCGCACGACGCGGCCCCAGTTTTTCGATCACCGCGCCCAGGAATTCCTCGGGCACGTCGATGCTCAACTCCTCATATGGCTCCAGTCGTTCCCCGTTGGGACCCTGCCGCGTGATCACGCGCGGACGCGACACCTGAAATTCGTACCCCTCTCGGCGCATCGTCTCCATGAGAATCGAGAGATGCAGTTCGCCGCGTCCGCTCACGGTCCACGTGTCGGTGTTGTCCGTGTCTTCGACTCGCAGCGCGACGTTGCGCTCCAGCTCGCGATACAAACGCTCCCGCACCTGACGCGACGTAACGAACCGTCCCTCCTTGCCCGCGAACGGAGAATTGTTCACGATGAAGTCGACCGAAATCGTCGGCTCCTCCACCGCGATACCAGCAAGGCGATCCGGATGCTCCACGTCGGCGACCGTAAGGCCGATCTCCACACCTTCCAGTCCCGCCAGCGCGACAATCTCGCCCGTCGGGGCTGCTGCGAGCTCGACGCGCTCGAGTCCCTCGAATCCGAAGAGCTTGGTGACGCGCGCGCGTTCCATCGGACGAGACGGTTCCAACGGCAACAATGCTACTTCGTCGCCTACGCGCACCGTACCTCGTTCGATGCGGCCGATTCCCAGTCGGCCGAGGTACGGCGAATGATCGATGGTAGAGATCAACATTTGGAACGGCCCCTGCGAGTCGCCAGGAGGGGGAGGCACGTGCGACACGATGGACTCGAACAGCGGAGTCAGGTCGGTGCCCGGGACGTCGACATCCATCGTCGCGGTGCCGTACCGCGCCGAGGCGTACACGACGGGCGCCTCGAGTTGTTCGTTGTCGGCTTCGAGCTCGATGAAGAGATCCAGGACTTCGTCGTGCACCCTGAGCGGATCCGCGCCGGGACGATCGATCTTGTTGATCACCACGATGGGCGTTCGGCCGAGTGCGAGCGCCTTGCGCAGGACGAAGCGGGTTTGCGGCATGGGACCGTCGAAGGCATCCACCACGAGCAGGACGCCGTCGACCATTCTTAGAATCCTCTCGACTTCGCCGCCGAAGTCGGCGTGACCCGGAGTATCGACGATATTGATCTTGACGTCTCGCCACCGAACGGAAGTATTCTTGGCAAGGATGGTGATGCCACGTTCTCTCTCCAGCGGATTCGAGTCCAGCACGCGTTCCTGGACCACCTGGTTCTCGCGGAACGCTCCCGCCTGGCGCAGCATCTTGTCGACCAAAGTGGTCTTGCCGTGGTCGACGTGAGCAATGATGGCAATGTTACGAATGAGCATAGCCGTTAACTATATCCGGGCCGAGCGGCATGAAACAGCCGCACGGTTCCAACAAATCGCGCGCGTGCAAGAGACGCGCGCGTGGCGCCGCGCACGCCCGCGCGGCGTTTGGCGATCGGCCAACGTCTTCGAAGGAGGACCAATGGAGCAGAACGACGCCAAAGAAAACGAGTATCCCCGCGGGCGCGGCTACGGCAACGACTATATGCGTGGCGGCGAGGTATTCGGCGGTTACGGATACCAGGAGCGCGACGAATACGTCCGCCCGCGGGGATCGGTGGGAGAGGGCGACGGCGAGGGCGAGTGGCCGGTGGATGCACCGGAGCCGGGAGACGGCAACGCATTTCCGCAGGACGAGCGCGCGGGTGGATGGGACGTGCCGCAAGAGGTGGCGGCGACGCTGCATCCCGACGGCGCGTCCAACGACGGCGCAGTGACCGACTCGAACAACGCTCCCGTACCGCAGATCGAGCATACATTCGGCGATACCGGCGGCAACCGCATGCACTCGAAGAGCTACTACGTGACGCAGGCGCAACTACAACAGAGAATACTGAAGAGCTAGTTCGGGGACGCGCGACGCGCAGTGCGCGTCGCTTGGAGAAAGAGGGGAAGCGCGCAGCGCACGGCGCTGCGCTGAGGGAAGGGAGACGCACGGCGCTCCCTTCCCGGACGACGATTTCCGTTAGGCAGCCACTCAGCGACCCGCGCTCGCGGGACGCGTGCCCGGCTGCTTCAGCCCGCCTTCGGCCTTCACCGCCGTCGAGCTCCCGGTGCCGCCGCTCGCGGCATTGAGGTCGCCTTCGAGGAAGCTCGTGTCGTGATGGCGCGCCTTGAGCATGCCGGCGAAACCCTGCTTGTCGCTCGCCTTGATGTAGGCTTCGCGCGGCTCGACCAGGCCGTTGTCCACCAGATCGATGAGGGCGTCGTTGAGCGTCACCATGCCTAACCGCTTGGACGTCTGCAGAATCGACGGGATCTGGAACGTCTTGCCTTCGCGGATCAGGTTGGAGATCGCGGGAATCGTGAGCAGCACCTCGCGCGCGGCCACGCGGCCGCCGCCGACTTTCTTGCACAGCACCTGCGAGATCACGCCGCGGAGCGACTCCGAGAGCATCACGCGGATCTGCGCCTGACGGTCGGGCGGGAACTGGTCGATCAGTCGGTCCACGGTGCTCACGGCGCTCGTCGTGTGCAGCGTGCCGAATACCAGGTGCCCCGTTTCGGCCGTCTCAATGGCGATCGACACCGTCTCGAGGTCGCGGAGCTCGCCCACGAGAATGATGTCCGGGTCTTCGCGCAGTGCCGCGCGCAGCGCGTGCTTGAACGACTGCGTGTGGAGACCCACCTGGCGCTGCGTGATGATGCACTGCTTGTTCTCGTGCACGAACTCGATCGGGTCCTCGATCGTGACCACGTGGTCGCTGCGCGACCGGTTGACGAGGTCGATGAGCGCGCAGAGCGTGGTCGACTTGCCGGACCCCGTTGGGCCGGTGACGAGCACCAGGCCGCGCGGCAGGTGGCACAGCCGCTGCACCTCGTCCGTTAGGCCCAGCTGGTCGGCGGTGATCACGCGGGCCGGGATCACGCGGAACACGGCGGCCGCGCCGCGGCGGTCGCGCAGCGCGTTGCAGCGGAAGCGGGCCAGGCCGGCAATCTCGTACGCGAAATCCGTGTCGTTGATGTTCGTGAACTCGCGCCGGTTCCGGTCGGGCATGAGCGCCAGCATCATTGCCTCGAGTGTCCCGTTGTCGAGCGGCGTGCGCCCCTCGATGCGCACCATCTCGCCGTGCAGGCGGAGAATGGGCGGCTCGCTCACGCGCAGGTGCAGGTCGGACGCGCCGCGCGCCACCAGCTGCTCGAGCAGATAGTGGATCTCGCGGCGGATCTCTTCGGTGACGACAGGACTCGCGTCGTGTTCGTCGACGGCAACTGCCGTCGCGCCGCTCGTGCGCAGCTCCGGCATGGCCGGCGCGCGTTGGGCGTCCGGCTCCCCGCCTTCCGTTAGGCTAGCGGCGGGCGCGGCCGGCGCGGCCTCCTGCGCCTGCGGGCGAATCTCGACCGTCGACCCCGTTGGGCCGGCGGCCACGCGCACCGTGTACACCACGTTGTCGTACGCATACGCGAACGACACGTCCCCGCCCGCACCGACCGCTTCGCGCGCATCCGGCGGCGCGACCTCGAGCAGCACCGTACGCAGTTGGGCGGCGCGCAGCGGCTGTTTGGTAACGGGGCGCGCGACGTTCGCGATGGACATCCGCGCGACGTCGTCCGCGACGAGCGTCAGCGCGTCGGCGTGACTCGTCACCATCGCAGCGAGGAACCGATCCAGATAGGCCATGTCAGTCCAGCGGGCGTACACATTCGATCATCGCGCGATTCACGAGACGCACGCCCTGATCGGTGTACAACGTGAGGAATGCCTGATCGCAGTCGTTCAGATAGTCGAGGAGGCGCGGGCGGTCGGCGCGGACCTCGAGCCGCATGGAACCGAAGTGCGTGATGCCGCCGGCGAGGGAGATCTGCAGCAGGCACATCGGTGCGGAGCCGCGGATCTCGTCGGGGTCGTCGGCCAAGGGCAGGCCGGCCACTTCGACGATGCGCGCCTTACACATGAGAAGAACCTCACCACTTTCCAGCTCGAGCGGGAAAAACGCGTCCCGGTCGTTGAACACCGCCACCGGGTCGAGCTGGCCGGCATGGCCTAACAGCGGAGCAGGCACGAAGATCCGCCCCTCCACCACCTCGCCCCCGATGAGCGTCAGGGAGACATCCAGACGCTCCTTTGCGATCCGATATGTGTCCACGGCGGAATTCAAGGCGGGGCCAGCGCTCCAAAGAGCAGTGAGAGGACGATGAGAGACGCACCACCGCGAGCGGGAGTCACGGCGGAACTCTCGGCTACGCGTGCAGATGCAGCTCGCGCTCGTACATCTCCTGCTGCTCGATCTGGACCGTCACGTGCTGGATGCCGAACAGCCGCATGGCGTCCAGCACGTGTTCGAGCACGTGCTGGTGCCGCTCCGGCTCGCGGACGATCGCGTGCGTGCTCATTGCGATGACGCCCGACGTCACTGTCCACACGTGCAAGTCGTGCACGGCCTCGATGCCGGGGATGGCCTCGAGCTGCGCGCGCACGGCGCCCAACGAGATGTGCGACGGTGTCGACTCGAGCATCACGTCCACCGATTCACGCACCAGTGCCCACGCACTCCGCAGAATCAACAGCGACACGATGATCGACGCGATCGGATCGGCGAGATGCCATCCCGTCGTGCGAATAATGACGGCGGCGACCACCGTTCCCGCCGATCCCAAGAGATCGCCGAGGATGTGCAGGTAGGCGCCGCGCAGATTGAGACTCGACTCGCTCGCCGGATGCAGTGTGCGCGCCGAGATCACGTTGGCGACGAATCCGATGACTGCGATCACGAGCATGAGGCCGCCGGCAACGTGCTCGGGCTGCCGGATGCGCGTCACCGCTTCCCAGATGATGAGCGCCGAGATCACAAGCAACGCGCCGCCGTTGAGAAACGCCGCGAAGATCTCCAAGCGCAGGTAGCCGTACGTTCGTTTAGGCGTCTCCGGTCGCCGGCTGAACCACGTCACGAACAGCGTGAGGCCGAGGGCCGCGACGTCGGTGAGCATGTGCCCGGCGTCGGCGAGCAGCGTGAGCGAGTTCGCCACGAATCCACCCACGAGCTCGGCCACCAACACGGCGAGGGTGATCGCGAGCGCGATGCGCAGGCGACCGGCTTGCGACGCGCCGTGGTCGTGTCCGAGCGCATGCCCGGGACCGTGCGAGTGGCCGTGCTCGTGCGAGTGCGGATCCGCGTGCGCGGGAGCCATGGTGGCGCTGAGAATATGCGCCGCGACGGGCGCCGGGAAGGTCAGCGCGCGGCGAGCACGCGCGCGATCCGCGCGCACTCGAGTACGGCGCGAATGAAACTCGACGGGTCCGCCAGACCGCGGCCGGCAATGTCCAACGCAGTGCCGTGATCGGGCGAGGTGCGCGGGAACGGGAGACCGAGCGTCACGTTCACCGCGTTGCCGAACGACGCGACTTTGATCGCGGTCATGCCGACATCGTGATATGGCGCGATCACGGCGTCGAACTCGCCGCGCATCGCGCGCACGAATACGGTGTCGGCGGGAAAGGGACCCGACAGTCCGCTCGCGCGCGCGGCGGGCGCGAGCAGCTCATCGTCTTCCGCGCCGAAGCGCCCGTGGTCGCCGGCATGCGGATTGAGCGCGCACAGCGCAATGCGCGGTTGGGCAAGGCCATACCAGTCTTGCAGGCCGCGACGCGTCACCACGGCGGCGTCGATGAGTGCGTCGCGCGTGAGCGCGTGCGTCACCTCGCGCAGCGGAATGTGTGTGGTCGCGAGCACCACGCGCAGGCGGTCGGACGCGAGCATCATCGCGACGCGCGAGCCCGTGAGATGCGCGAGCATCTCGGTATGTCCGGGAAAATCGAAACCGCCGGCGAGCAGCGCGTGCTTGTCGATCGGTGCGGTCACGATGCCCTGCACTGCGCCGCTCTTGGCTAACGCAACGGCGCGCTCGATGGCTCGTCCCGCGAGCGCGCCGGCTGCCGCCTCACCGCTGCCGGCCTTCCAGTCGCCGACGGACTCGTCCACCGTTAGGCTTGGGCCGCGCGGGCCGACCAGCACGAGCTCGGCCACGGCGTGCAGGGCGTCGTCGCGCGACGCGCGCTCGACGATCTCCGGGCCGATGCCGCGCGGATCGCCGAGTGTGACCGCGAGTCGCGTGCGCCTCACGCGTCGACGCCCGGTGCGCGGTCGTCTCGCAGCACGCGATAGAGCGTCTTGGCCTGTGCGCGACTTACGTTCGAGCCGACGTCGCCGGTGAGCTCGATGGCGAGCGACCGGTTGGCGTATTCGATGCCAATGCGGTCGCCCGCGTGCACGTCGGTGGATGCTTTCGCTCGCGTCCCGTTCACCGTCACGGCGCCGACGTCACACGCCTCCTTGCCCTCGCTTCTGCTGCGGACGAGCAGCAATCGTTTCAGCGCGAGGTCCACGCGCACCGCTCAGGGCACGTTGAGTACGGCGACGTACGTCTCTTTGCGCAACGAATCCAGGTAGTGGCGCACCGCCTTCTGCTGCGACAACTGGTCGCGAATGCGCTCGCGATAGTCGGCGAGCGTCGGCTCGCGAGCACCACTGATGGACGTGAGCTCGAGGATGAAGAACTTTGGCACGCCGCGCGTCTTGTCCTCGATCGTGAACGGATCGAGAATGTCGCCCGACTTGTGTCCCGCGATCGCCGCCTGATACTCCTTGGGCAGCTGCGCCTGCGGGAACGGATCGGGCATCAATTTCTCTTCCGACGGATCGTGATATTTGGCGGCGAGACTCTCGTATGATGCGCCGTGCCTCCAGAGCTTCGCGACGCTGTCCGCGAGCACGCGGGCGCGCGCCACGTCGGCCGAGTCGATCTTCGGGCGGATCAGAATCTGACGGCCGCGCACCTCTGCCGGTTGGACGCGGTCGATCTTGATGATGTGATAGCCGAACACCGTCTTGATGACGGGGCTCACCTGACCCGGCGGCAGCGCGAAGTACATCTGGTCGAAGTTAGGCACGAACTCGCCGCGCCGGTGCCAACCCAGATCGCCGCCCTGATCCTTCGTCGTTGCATCCATCGATTCGCGCTTGGCGATCTGCGCGAAGTCGCCGCCCTTGCGAAGCTCGGCGAGCAACGAATCGGCTTTGAGCAGCGCCGCCGAATCTTCCGTTGGGCTCGGTTGCGGCGAGATGACGATCTGCCGGTACGTGACCGTGGCCGGCAGTTTCTGAATCTGTCCCTTGCTCGCCTGGAAGAACGAGTCCACTTCCGCTTCGGACACCGGTACGCTCGTGAGCTTGCCATCGGCGCGCAGCTTCTCGAACAACTTCTGCTGCAGCGACTCGCGGCGAGCCTTGTCGAGCAGGAAGCGACGGAACTCATCGGGCGTCGCGAATCCCGACACCTTGAGCTGCTGCCGGAATTCCTGTTCACTCGCGAAGCGTCCGCGGATTTGTTGGAACCGTTGATCGACCTCGGTGGCGAGGTCGTTGTCGCTCACGTCGATCTTTTGGGCATGCGCCTGTTGGACCAGCAACTCTTCGTCGATGATCGACGACAGGACGTCGTGGATCATGCGTGACTGCCCAACGGAGTCCGCGGGGAGGGTCGCGCCCTGCGCGCGGGCCGCGTTGATGGCGTCTTCGATGTCGCTGCGCAGAATCGGTTGCGTGCCGACGACGGCGACGACACCGTCGATCGGCACGATAGTGCCCGGCGGCGGCATTTCCGGCTGGCCCGGCGCCGGTGCGGCTCCCGCCGTCTCGGGCATGGTCAGTTTGGGCGCGACTAACGTGTCGTGCGCGACAGCCGTGTCCTGCGTCGCCGTCGAATCGCGCGCGGTGGTATCGCGCGCAGTCGTGTCGCGAGCGGTCACGGTGTCTCGCGCCGTGGTCGTGTCGCGCTTGGTGGTCGAGTCCTGCGCCATGAGCGGCGCAGAACCCAATAGCATGGCCGCGAGCAACGCCGCCGAAAAACGCAGGCTCATCATACCGGTGCTACCCGCATTGCGGGATACAAGGTTCCATCACGGCTTCTTGGCGCCGGTATCGCGCTTCGTGGTCGCCGGCGGCGGGCCGAGTGGGACCTCGGAGGGCGGCCGGCTCTTGGCGCGCACCGAATCCTGTTTCGCCTTTTCCTTGTTGGCCTGGTCGGTGGCGGCCTGGAGTGCCGCGTCGTTCACCTTCCAGCTGTACTTGGCGCGCAGCAGCTCTTCGATGGGCGGCGGCACCGCGACGTACTGCGCCTGCTGCGACATCAGCTTGTCGAGATACTGATCCGCGCGCGTGGCGGCGATGCGCTCGCGCTCGCCCGCGGTCTTGCCGCTGTCGGCGAGCGACTTGGGCGTCACGCCTAACCGATCCCACAGGGCCGTGACCGCCTGCGAGAACCGCGAGTGCAATTGCGCGAGGTCCGTCGAGTCGAGCTGGACGTTCGCGCTGTCGGCCTCATGCAGCACGAGCTCGTTGCGCTCGACGTTCTTGATGAACTCCGTCACCTGGCTGTCCGGCGCCTGCTTGAGGCCCATCTCGATCTGCTGCTTCTGCGGGTACGCGTCGACCCACTTGACGAGTCTGCCTAACGTAAGCGGGCCCGCGGTCGACGTGGCGAGGACGACGTCGTCGTTCGCGTGCGCATCGAGGTCCTTGGACGCATCGCGCAACACGCTCAACGCGTTGTCGCGCAGCTTCACGTTGCCGCTGCTCTCGAGGTTCATGATCCACAGGCTGTCGGCGTGGCGCATTGCGTCGGTGTTGATCTGGCGGCCGAAGTCGTCCTTCACCTCGGGGAACGTCGAGCGGCGAATGATGTGGTAGCCGAACTGCGTCTCGACTACCGGCGAGATCTCGCCGGGCTTGAGCGCGAGCACCGCATCCTCGAACTGCTTGACCATCATTCCCTTGGGGAAAAGCCCGAGGCTGCCGCCGCGAGCAGCCGAGCTGGGATCCTGGCTGTTCTTGCGCGCGAGGTCGGCGAAGTTCTGATCGGTCACCTGGCGACGCAGCGCTTCCGCCTTCTTGTGGACGGAGTCCTTCACCGCCTGGCTCGCACCGGGCGGCACCGTGAGCAGAATGTGGCTCGCCGCGAGCATCTCACCCTGTTCGTAGCGTTGGGCGAGATTCGTCGTGTCCATGCCGGTGTATGTCTTGGCGTGCTGCTCGTGCCACTTGCTCATGCGCTCCTGCGCGATCACCGACCAGAGCGCCTGATCCACGAGCTTGGGATCGGTGAGGGAATCCTGGTGCGCCGCGGCGTCGGCCAGGAGCTCGTAGTCGACCCACAGGTTCGTGATCGTGGTCGCGATCTCGTGGTTCGCCGGCACTTTCGCTTGCGCGAGCAGCGAGCCCAACCGCTGAACCGACAGCTCCTGCGACCCCGCCTTGGCGGCGACGTCGACGTGCGCGGTCATGGCGTCTTTGAAGCCCTCGCACGCAATCAGTACCATGGCGACGGCGGCGAGCGGCAGGAATCTCAGTTTCATCGGAGAAAGAGAATGAATGTTGGAGGTGCCGTGGTGCATCGGCGATCGCGTCCCCGGCCCACCTCAGGTTACGCGGTTGTCAGGCTCTTCAGTGCCGCGACGAGTCCGGATAACAAATCGCCGCCGCCCAACCGTGAAATCTTGAGGGACAGCGGTTGCGTACGCCGCACTTCGGCCTGGAATTGCACCTCGCGAAACGCCGCGGTGAGTCCTTTGAGGCGCGGCATCGCGTCAGCCCGAAAGGTAACACGCGCCTCGTCCCCGCGCACCAGTATGCCTTCGATCCCCAACCTTCCCCCGAGAATTCGCAAGAGCGCACTGGCGAGGAATGCGGTGGCAGGAGTGGGCAACGGGCCGAACCGGTCGCGCAGCTCGTCGCGCAACGCCTCGACCTCGGCGGCTTCGGTCATCTGCGCGAGACGGCGGTACACGTCCAGTTTGGCCTCCGGCATCGGCACATAATCGTCGGGCACGTAGCTGCCCACGTCCATCGAGACCTCGGCCGGCAGGAGCTTCGGTCCACCGTCGCCGCGCACGAGCCGCTTCACCGTTTCGTCGAGCATCCGCAGGTACATCTCGAAGCCCACGGCCTGCGCGAAGCCCGACTGTTCCGGTCCCAACAGATTCCCCGCCCCACGCATCTCGAGATCCTTGAGCGCGATCTGATACCCGGCGCCGAGCTCCGTGTGGTGCTCGAGCACTTGCAGACGGCGCTCGGCTTCGGGGTCGACGTTGTCGGGCACGAGCAAATAACAGTAGGCGCGCCGGTGCGAGCGCCCAACGCGGCCGCGCAGCTGATACAGTTGGGCGAGACCGAAGTAGTCGGCGCGGTTCACGAACATTGTATTGGCGTTCGATACATCGAGTCCCGACTCGACGATCATCGTCGATACGAGCACGTCCACGTCGCCGGACACGAAGCGTCGCATCACGTCCTCGAGATCGCGCTCGCGCATCTGGCCGTGCGCCACCGCCACGCGCGCGCGGGGGACGAGCCGCTGCACGTGATCGGCGACGCCTTGAATGGTCTCGATGCGATTGTGCACGAAGAACACCTGTCCACCGCGGTCGATCTCGCGCGCGATGCCTTCCTCGATCAAGCCATCGTCCCACGGCTCGACGAACGTGAGCACGGGCGACCGGTCGCGCGGCGCGGTTTGCATGAGCGTCACATCGCGGAGTCCGGCGAGCGACTGGTGCAGCGTCCGCGGAATCGGCGTCGCGGTGAGCGTGAGCACGTCGGTCTCGAGCTTGATCTGCTTGAGGCGTTCCTTGTGCTTCACGCCGAACCGGTGCTCCTCGTCGATCACGAGAAGTCCGAGGTCCTTGAACGCGACGTCGGGGCTCAAGAGCCGGTGTGTCCCGATGACGATGTCCACCTTCCCTTCGCCTAACGCAGCGAGCACGGCCGCTTGCTCTTTGGGCGTTTGGAACCGGCTCAGCGTTTCGACGCGCACCGGAAAATCGGCGAACCGCTCGCTGAAGGTGCGACCGTGCTGTTCGGCGAGAATCGTGGTCGGCACGAGCACTGCCGCCTGCCGCGCGGACTGCACCGCCTTGAACGCCGCGCGCACCGCGACCTCGGTCTTGCCGTACCCCACGTCGCCGACGAGCAGGCGGTCCATGGGGCGCGGGCTCTCCATGTCACGTTTCACCTGATCGGTGGCCGTGCGCTGATCGGGCGTATCCTCGAACAGGAACGACGACTCGAGCTGGCGCTGCCACGAGTTGTCCGGCATCGCGCTCTGTTTGGTGGCGGTGCGGCGGCGCGCGTACAGGTCGAGCAGCTCCATCGCCATTTCCTGCAGCGCGGCGCGCGTGCGGTCGCGCTGATGCGCCCAGCGCTTCCCGCCTAACTTGTGCAGCCGCGGCGGCGGCGCATCCTCGCCCGCGTCGTTCGAGCGATACCGCTCGATCTGGTCGATGCGGTACAGCGGGACGTTGAGTCGGTCGCCGCCCTCGTACTCGATCACTGCCGCTTCGATCGTGCTCTCTTTGACGAACACCTGTTCGATGCCGCGATAGATCCCGATGCCGTGCTCGAGGTGCACGACGTAATCGCCGGGCTTGAGGCCGTTGAGACTCTCGAGCGGCGCGCCGGTGGCGTAGCGCCGCTGGCGGCGGATGCGACGCTCGCGGCGGAAGATCTCGTGGTCCGTTAGGACACGGAGACCCTCCGTGTGTCCGGCCGGCGGGATGACGAACCCCCCGTGCACGACGCCGACCGCGAGCGCGGCGTCGCTGGCTGTCCAGCCGGCTTCATCGAGCAGCTCCTCGAGGCGCTCCGCCTGGCCGATGTTGTCGCACAGGATGACCGTCGGAGTGCCGTCGTCGACGATGCGGCGCAGGCGTTTGATGTCGCGATCCACCGGCTCGGGCGGCCGGATCGCGAACACGACGTCTGGTTCGTTAGGCGCAGCATCGCCGGCGGCCGCGGGCGGTACGAGCGCGAGGACGCCGAGTCGCGCCATGGAAGCCGCGGCATCGTCGGGCGGTTGGAACAGCGCGTCGCGCGTCGGCGCGTCTTCGCCGCGCCGCCGCGCGAGCTCGATGTGGTGTCGCGCTTCCTCCCACGTGCGGCGCATCTCGGCGTCCACGTGCGCGTGCGCCGGCACCACGAGCACCGTGTCGGGCGGCACGAGGTCGAGCAGCGATCCGCGCTCCGCCGATTCCGCGCTCTCACTGGGGCGCGCGTCCACGGGGAGCACCAGCGCGATTTCGGCGTCGCGCGTCGAGCGCTGCGTGAGGATGTCGAAGTGGCGCAGCGAGGAGATCTCGTCGCCCCAGAACTCGAGGCGCACCGGGTTCGCCATGCCGAAACTGTAGATGTCGACTATTCCTCCGCGCACGCTGAATTGGGCGACGTCGTCCACCAGGTCCACGCGCTCGAAGCCAACCTGCTCGAGGTGGTGGACGAGGTCCTCGAGCCGGCGGACATCGCCGACGCGAAGCTCGAGTCGTGCCGTGCGGACCACATCGGGCAAACGGGTGCGCTCGAGCACCGCGCGCGCCGTAGTAATGAGTGTGCGGACACCGCCCCGGGCCACGCGCTCGAGTGTTTCGACGCGCTCGCCGGCCACCTCGAGGTGCGGCTCGACCTCGCCGAACCCTTCGCGGGGCGGGTAGAGCGCGGTGGCGTCGTCGTCCTGCAGCACCGTGAGGTCGGCCAGCCATCGCTCAGCTTCGGGCAGCGACTCGGCCACCACGACGAGAAACCGCCGTTGACCCAACTTCCTGCCTAACGCAGCGACGAGTGCGGCGTCGCTCGAGCCCGGCAGGCCGCCTACCGTTAGGCGCTGGCCGGGCGCGGGCACCGTGGCGAGGAGTCGCGTGAACGACGGCAGCGACTCGACAGCGTCGAGGAGGCGCGGGAGCGGCATCAGGCGGCGGCGGCGCGGCTGCCGCGCGCCATGGCCGACTCGGCCACCAGTGCGACGAGTGCCGCGGCGAGGAGCGGTGCCACGAGCGGGCGTCGGGGCGCCGTGGCAAAAATCGCCGTCGTGAACTTCACGCCGTCTTCGGCGGTCGTCGCGTGACGGCCGCGCAGCCGCGCGGCGAGCCCGGACGGGTCGAGCCGACGGAGATCGGACTCGGACGGCTCGGGGTTCACCACTAGCGCACCCGTACGGGCGCCGCCGTGGAGGAAGAAGTACGTGCCCGGGCGCGCCGGCGCGGCGAGCGAGTCGTCGGGCAGCGGCACGCGATCGCCGTCCGGCAGCTCGAGCGCGTCGGCGCCCGTTGGGCGGACGACCGTCGCGCCCGGCGTGGCCGCCATCACGGTGCCGGCGTCGGCGCTCAACCGCTGCGACAGCACGTCGCCTAACCACGGCACGAACGCGGCGCGTACGGGGAACGTGGACGCGTCGGGCGTGAGCGCCGAGCCGATGAGGACGTAACCGGGGCCGCTCACGATCCACGGCTCGCCGGCCGCCGTGGCGAGCGTGTCGGATCGCGTGCCGGTCCGCGGGGTGAGCGGGTAGCGCACCGCGGCCGTGACATCGGCGAGCGGCACCGATCCATTCGCCCCGCGCACCGCCGTCTCGCCGTGCCGCGCCGCGCCCAACCGCCACGGAATGCCTAACCGTTCGAGCGCGCGGTTGGCGGCGCCGAGCTTCACCGGGTCGGACGGAGCAACGAGGAGCGCCGGCAGCGATGTCACTTCGTCAGCCGAGGCAATCGTGATGCCGCCGCCGGTGCGCGCGCGCTCGGCCTCGACCAGCGCCTCGAGGGCGTTCGACACGAACGGACCCGCCGATGGGGCCACGCGCACCGCCGGCGCGGGCCCGATCCACGCGGCGAACCAGCGCACATCGTCGCCGCGCAGCTCGTCGGGCTCGAGCTCCACCGATCCCGCGGTCCACCCGCGCTCCGGCGGCTCGGCGCGCACCAATACTGGTTCGTCGCGCGTCACGGTGCCGCGCGCGAGCGTGCGGCCCTCGAGCGTGATGCGGTAGGTGGCGGAATCCGGCGTCATCACCCGCGCCTGGATCGCGCCGCCCGGCGTCCACCGCACCGGCTGCGCGCCGGCGTCCACCACCGCCCGGTTAGGCGGGGCGTCGCCCGCCGGCCGGTACGCGAACACGGTCACTGCGCCTAACGATACGGGTTCCGGCCACGCCGTGGCCTGGCCGTCCGTCACCACGACGACGTCACGCTCCGGCAGCGCGGCGCTCGCCGCGACCGTGCTGGCGCGCGTCGTCGCATCTTCCACATCCCCTGCACCGGCCAAGGGCTCCGCGTGGGCGATGTCGTCCAGAATCGCCGAGCGCGATCCGCCGCGCACGACGCCGTCGGCGGTGACCAGCCACACGCGGTCGTCGGGCGACGCCCCGCGCACCACCTGCGAAGCGCGCGCGCGCAAGTCGTCCAGCACCGGGTGTCCCGACACGATCACCGAGGTGCTGAGCGAATTGTCCAACACCACCGCCAGCGCCGTGGGCGCGTGCCCTGCGCCCGACACGCGCAGCACCGGTCGCGCGGCCG
>Ga0310811_10005158_pt1 | contig 16489 bp, 10 predicted proteins | sample YCmetagenome_FD_207642 | JGI IMG/M metagenome (GOLD analysis project Ga0310811, IMG submission 207642) | Soil microbial communities from experimental microcosm in Duke University, North Carolina, United States - YC | ecosystem: Engineered > Artificial ecosystem > Soil microcosm > Unclassified ...
GCGCGTGACCGCGCGCGCGATTCGGCGCGCGAAAGCTGACTCGGCGCGGATCGATCGCGCGACCGAGATTGAGCGCTTGATCAGCGGAAAGCCCGGGCCCAAACTGGCGCTCAACGCGCCGAAGCCTGTGGCGGCCGACACCCTCTCGGGCTCGGCGCGCACCGAGGGGACGGTGCACGGCAACATTTATGAGTTCGACGTGCGCGGGCGGGCCAACGGCGAGAAAGTCGTCATTCGTGGGAATTACGCGCGACGACTCGCGAGTGAGTACGCGTGGATGAACGCGCGCTCGCCCGACGCGAAGATCGCGGTGGGCGTCGACGCCGACAGCGCGAGCCTGATGGGGTTCGCGTTCGACACGATCAATGTACGTGCGACGTATTCCCCGACCGGCGGCCGCGTAGAGGCCGTGGTGGTCGAGGATCGCAACCGAGAGTACAGTGTCAAGGGCGACTACGGGCTGTTTCCAAATCGAAAGGAAGCGCGGTTGACGAACCTGACATTCCGGTTCGACACTGCGTTCTGGTCGATGCCACGCCCGGCGTCGCTTCGCTGGGGGGAAACGGGTTTCGTCGTCTCCGACTTCGAGCTCCGAGATCGCGCGAACGGTCGGATTTACGCCAACGGGCTACTCCCCACGAATGGGTCGGCGAACTTCACGCTCGACATCACGGAATTCCCCGTCAGCCACATCTCCGACATTCTCCAGACTGCCTTCGACGTTCGAGGCAATCTGACGTTACACGGCACATTGAACGGCACGCTGCGGTCGCCTGCTTTCAGGGGAACATTCGTCCTCGTGAACGGCAGGTACAACAAGGCGGTCGTCCCCGAGCTGCGGGGGCGAATCGGATATGCCGATCGCGAAGTCGTCACCCACGTCGATGTGCTGAGGAAGAACGGCGTGTCGATGGCGACGATCGACGGCCGAGTACCGATCAACCTCGCGGTGACCGAGGTCAGCGGGAGCCGTGTGCTCGAGGAGCAAATGTCGATCAGCCTCGTTGCGGACAGTTTGCCGATCGAGTTGATCCCCGAGTTCACGGACCTCGTGTCCAACGTGCACGGTCACGCGGGTGGCGAGTTGACCGTGCACGGAACGTTGAAGCATCCGGAGCTCGTCGGCGGCTTTTCGCTCAAGCGCGGAACGATGACGATCTCGGCGACCGGCGCAACGATCGAGGACATCTACGGCGCCGCCCACATGGCGCAGGACACCGTCTATGTGGATTCGATTGCGGGGACCGCAAAGGGCCCGGTGCGTCTGCGCGGCACGCTCGCCATGACCAGCTGGACCGAGCCGACGTTCAATCTGTTCTTGACGTCGAGCGGTGCGGAGCTGCTCCACAACGATCACGGAAAGGTTCGCGTCGATGCCGGGCTCAGACTCAGCGGCCCATTCCGTTCCGCGTACCTGAGCGGGGCCGTGACGGTGACGCAGGGGGTCATCCAAGCCCCGGAGGCGACCGGTCGACACGTGATCGGGGCGGGAGATCCTGCGCTCTTCAACGTGCTCGACACGGCAATCGTGTCGGATCGCGAACTATTCCCCGCGGAGTCGCCGCTGCTTGCCAACCTTCGCGTCGACGTCGGCATGAGCATCCGTCACAACACGTGGGTGCGCAACCGCGAGGCGAACGTCGAAGTCTACACCGAAGACCCGGTGCTCATTCACGCCGAACAGGAGGCGCTCGCGCTTACCGGCGTCGTCACCTCGGACCGCGGCGAATACAATTTCTTCAGCAAGCGATTCCAGATCAAACGTGGTTCGGCAACCTTCATCGGAACCCCGGAGATCAATCCGACGTTACAGCTCACCGGTGAGTACCAGGTGCTGCTCCCGTCGCGCGGCGCTCTCAACATCAGAGTTATCATCGGAGGCACGCTGCGGAAACCGACGCTGTCGCTGGAGAGCGATGCGCAGCCACCGCGCACGCAGTCGGAGCTGCTCAGCCTTCTCGCGTTCGGGCAATCGGCGACGGGGCTCGTTGCGAACGGATCGTCGAGCATCGCCGGATCCGCCGCGACCTCCGATCTGTTCGGCGTCGGCGCGCAGGTGGCCGCTCGCCGACTGGCCGGTGTGGCGCTCGGCGTGGCCGCGAATCAGCTCGAGCAGGAAGCCGGCCGCGCCTTCGGCACCGACATGTTCGACATCACCCCGACGGACGCGCCGTCCGGAAACATCGTCGGCAATCTGTTCACGCAGACGAAGTTCGAGGCTGGCAAATACGTCAACCCGCGCACGTTCGTGACCGTGCAGACTCAGGCCTTCCGGCCAGGTGCAGGCGTCGAACATCGGACTGCCGACGGCTGGCTGTTCAGCGCCAGCATTTCGCCGCGGCTGCTGCTCGGCGAACCGCAGCTGACGTCGCAGCCGTATCGTGTTGTGCCGGCATACGGAGGGTTTATCGTGAGGGAATGGAGGTTTTGACGGCGACGGGAGAACGGCGAGTGGAAGTGGCGACGGGAAACGGCGCTAGTTTGTTGGGTCGGCTGGTTTGATCGGAGAGAGGGATGTCACGCGCATTCTTGAGAGATGACGCCGAGGGGGAGATGCCCCGGCGAAACTACGGGCTTCCGCCACGCGATGATCCGGGATTCGAGCGGGCAGCGGCGCGCGCGTTGCTCGATGCGGCACGCGTCAACGAGACGCAGCTCGCGGAGCGGGCGACCGGGTGCTACTGGGGCGAGCCGCGGCTCCGTCCGTACGTCGAGGAAATCCTCGTCGAAGCCGAACGGTTGAAGGACGATCGGCTCGAGCAGCTGGCGCGTCGGTTTCTTCGTTGACGGCGATGCGGATTTCCCTGGGTGCGGCGATCGCTTTCCTCGCGGTGACTCGAACGGTCGGTAGTCAGGTGCCAGTTCCACCCGCGGCGCAGAATCCTTCGCCGATGGTGGAGCATTCTCGCGCGCACCTACGGGTCGAGCCCACCGAACTACCTGGTACGCGTCGGACATTCGATGGACCGCTCGGAAAACCGGTCGAAGTATTCGTTCCAGTCGCGGCGCAGCGGGCGGCGGCACTCCATCTCGTTGTGTTCTTTCACGGCGCCGCATTCATCCCCGAGCTGGCGGTCTCGAAGCTCGGCAACGACCACGCCGTCGCCGCACTGACGCTCGGATCAGGGTCCGGTGCGTACGATCGTGCGTTCAGCGATCCAGCCGTCTTTGATTCGCTTCTCGCAACGATTCGGCGCGAGCTGACGGATGGACTGAAGCACCCGGTTCGATTCTCCGACATCACGCTGGTGGGCTTCAGCGCCGGTCACGGCGCCGTGCGCGCGATCCTGCGGGACTCGACGCACTTTCGCGACGTCGCAGCCGTCCTTCTGCTCGACGGACTGCACACGTCGTACGTCCCCGATGGCACCGTCGTGGAAAAGGGCGGCGTGCTCGATACGACGAATCTCGCTGCCATCGCGCGTTTCGCCCGGGCCGCGATGCGTGGCGAGAAGCGCCTCGTCATCACGCACTCCGAGATTTTCCCCGGTACCTTCGCCAGCACTACGGAAACCACCGACTACCTGATCTCGACGCTCGGGCTACGGAGAACGGCCGTGCTCAAATGGGGACCGGGTGGCATGCAGCAGCTCAGCGCAGTGAGGTCTGGGCGGTTCGACGTGCTCGGGTTTGCCGGAAACACCGGGCCCGATCACATCGACCATTTCCAAGGACTCCCGGAATTTCTCCGCATGACACGGGCACTGCGCATCGAAGAACGCTGAAAGACTAGGACGTCGGGACCAGACGCGAAAACGCCCGCGCGGATCGCGCGGGCGTTTTGCTTGGGACTGCCTGATGGAGACTCGTCAGTGCGCGGTGGCGCTGGCGATCACTCGCTTCGTGAGCGCGACGATCGGCGCGATCTGATCATCGGTGAGAATGTCACTCGCGACGAGGTCGTGCAGCTGGTCCAGGAACGAGTTGAGCGTGTTGACCCCGGCCGTGGTGTTGCCGGCGGCCAGCTGCTTGCTCGCGTTCTGCAGCTTCACTCGGAGAGAGTTCAGCTGTCCCGCGTTCAGCGAGCTCGGTCTCAGCGTTCGAATTGACACGCCAAGGTCGCCGAGTGCGGTGACCATCGCATCGAGATCGACGATGGCACCGATCGGAGTCTTCACGACGACCGTCGACGCCGTGCTGCGCGTTGCGCTTCCGTCGTTCACGCTCACGGTCACCGTGAACGTGCCGGCGATGGTGTAGGTGTGACTGAGGCTGAAGGTCTTCCCGCTCAAGGCCAGCGACGCTGCACCACTTCCGTCACCGTAATCGGCGGTCGCCGAGAACGTGTCGGCGCCGGGATCGGTGAAGCTGCCGCCGCCCGAATACGTCTCGCTCGTGAGCAGGTTCGCTCCCGGGATCGCGCTCAGCGCGGGCGCGACATTCAGGACCGTGACGTTGACGTGGGCGATGTCCGAGGCACCCTTGTCGTCCGCGACGATGAGCTGGACGTCGAACGTGCCGTCATTGGCGAATGTACGGGTGAGCGTGGGTCCGACGCCGACCGTCTGGCCGTTGATGCTCCACTGGTAGCTCAGGATGTCACCGGCATTCGGATCGCTCGACGTCGATGCGTCGAAGGTCACCGACTGTCCCTCGTTGGACTGCCACTGATTGGCGCTGATGTCGCTGGTGATCCGCGCAGTCGGCGCACAGTTGCGCGACTCGAGGCGGCACTGCACCGCTTCGGGGATCGAGGAGAGGAAGTCGTACCCCGTGGACTTCTGGATCTTGTCGATCGTCGTCGCGTACGAGGTCCACGAGCCTGTGCCGCTCGCTTCGTTCGGGAAGTTCGCAGCGATCACCTGCACGTCGGCCGGGTTCGTGATCGAAGCCACGTTTCGTCCATCGGGTACCACGATCGCGATCTTCCAGATCGAGTCGGGCACCGCGATGTGGCCCGTGCTGTTCATGAAGCCGAAGCCGTCGACGCCGGCGCCGCTACGATTCTTGGTGAAGATGCCGCCGGAAATGATGTAGATCTCGGTCGTTCCGGTGGCGAGATCGCGCAGGTGGTTCTCGAGATCACCCCACGCGCCGCCGTTCAGCGTCTGATTCTGCGGCAGCATGTTGGAGAGATAGAACGTCGGCGCATTGTCGCCATCCGCATCGGTCCAGTCGGCCGATGGCGACATGTGGCCACGCGACCAGGTGCCACCGTTGATCCAGTCGCTCGTGTTGTACGCGGGAAGTCCCAGCTTCGCGACCTCCGGATCGGCGGTGAAGCAGTTGCATCGCGCCGAGCCGCCCTTGTGCGAGGCGTCGAGGTTCCAGCTCACCCAGTTCGGATCGCCGTGGCTCGCGTTGTACGAGAGCGTGTACTGGCGTCGCGTGATGATGATGTCATCGTTCGGATCGGCGTCACGCGGCGTGCCCAGATCGGTGTTGTGGCCGACGCGAACGCTCGCATCGCCGATCGGCGCATTGTACGTCGTGATCGACGTCGATCCTGTCGTCGCCGCTTCGTTCTTGTCGGTCGCCGTGATCGTCACGGTGCCAACGGCCTTGGCGGTGATGATGCCCGTCGTTGCATCGACCGACACGATCGACGCATCGGAGGTCGACCAGGTGACGTCGGCGTTGCCAACCGGATTGCCCTTGCTGTCGACGCCGCCGTTGTTGAGGAACATTCCCGTCTGGAAGCCGACTGGAAGCGGCGCGAGACGCGATTGAATGCTGATCGTACCGCCCGGGGCCGGAGGCGTCGCCGCATTGCAGGCGCCGAACGTGGCGGTGGCGGGGCCGAACCAGACACCGTTCTGCGCGCGCTGCACCGAGAAACCGGTCGGCGGAGCGGTCGATTCGTCGGCGCCGATCGCGACCGACGTAAGGCCCACCGCGGGACCGTTCGTCGCGGTGAACGTGCCTTCGTACGAGCTGAACTCGACGACCTTGCCGGTGTTGTCGACGAGCGCCCAACCGTCGGGCGAGCCGTTCTGGAGGCCGTTCACCGCGTAGTTGATCACGACGACGCCATGCGTGCCGCACGTTGCGGGAATGGTGCCGCTCAGATTGGTCGTGTTGTACGTCACGCCGCCGTTGCCGTCGTAGAGCACGAGGGTCCATCCGTCGAGCGAGGTGTTCGCGTCGCCCTGGATCTCGATCGCCTCGTTCACGTCGGTCCCGACGTTGTCATAGTGGATCTCCGACACGAATACGCTGCTCGGCGGCAGCGTCTGGCCGGCGACGGTGAGCGTCGTGGACGCCGAGCCGTTACCCGCCGCGGTGTTCACCGCGACGCCAATGGTCGTCGTTCCCGCCGCAACAGCCGTCGCGACGCCCGTCGTCGCATCGATGGTCGCTGTCGCGGTGGTGGAGCTCGACCAGGTGATCCCGGTGATCGCGACATCCGCGCCACTCTTCTTCGCCGTCGCGGTGAACGTGACGTGGTCGCCGATGGCGGCGCTCGGGGACGATGGGGTGATCGTCACCGTCAGCGCGTCGACCGGGGGCAACCCCGTCGACTGCGTGTTCCGCGGATTTGGCGCGCCGCTCGCGAAGTCGGCGGCATTGTCATTGGAATCCTGCTGGCCGCCGCTATTGCGTAGGGCAGCGGTAGTGTTGCTGAGCGTCGGCGCGGCCGCGGTGCCCTCGAAGCAGTTCGCGCCGCTCGTGCCCGTGCCGAAGCCGACGTAGTCGATGACCGTGGAGGGCATCGTGGGACAGCCGCTGCCGGCCAGCCCGGTTACGCCACTCACGAGCGCCACTTTTCCGGCGCTCGCACTCATCGGGATGCTGCCCGTCGCGTCAGGCGTGGGAAGCGGTGTGAAATTGCCCGCGCCGGCCGCCTCTTGAATGAGATAGTAGTTGCCCGGTCCGATCTTGCCCGAGAGAGGCGTGACCTGCCAGGTCGTTCCGGCGGCGCTCGCATACTGCACGGACGCGCCGGAGAGGTCGACGCTGTCGGCGCCGGCGTTATACAACTCGATGAAATCGTTCTTGAACGGCGCCGCCGTGGCACCGCTTCCGTTGCCGCCGCCGCCGTACACCTGGCTGATGACGACCTTCGACCCCGCAAGCGGAACCGAGTTGAACGCCGCGGCGCGCGGCTTGACGTGAGCTGTCGGGTTGGTGGCCGAATCGCCGCAGGAAGCAAGGCCAACGCCAACGAGGAGGGCGGCCGCACTTCGTGCCAAACGGTGTCGCATTGCTGGTCCGGGTGCTGGAAGGAGAACAGAGGGGCCGCGCTCAACCGACGTCGGCATGCAGCGGCAGGTCAGGACAGCGAAGATATCGCCGTGCTGCAGCGGAACGACAGCCGCTGTTTCATTCTTTTACTGAGTCGAAACGAACCGCCACCGAGTCGCGCGATTCGCGCGGCCGAGTGGGGCGAGTGGAAAAAATCTTGGCTGCTGCGCTCACGCCGGACGAGGGCTATCAGGCCTCGTGGACCGTCGTTCCGCCCACTACGGTCCGCACGATCTGGACGTCCTTGATTTTGGACGGGGCGACAGTGTGCGGATCGTCTCCCAGCACGACGAAATCCGCCAGCTTCCCGACGCTGATCGAGCCTTTTAGCGTTTCCTCATGCGACGCATAGGCACCGTGGAGCGTGTTGATCTTGATCGCCTCGTCGACGGTCACGCGCTGATTGGCACCCCACGTCGTGCCGTCCCATCCGGTGCGCGTGACCATGCCCTGAATGCCCATCAGCGGCGCGAACGGTCCGGGGCTGAAGTCCGACCCGGCGGCCGCCCAAACGCCGGCATCGAGCAGCGTACGGTAGGCCATGCTCCGCTTCATCAGCTCTTCGCCGTAGAAGGGGAACTTGTCGGTGTTGTAGTAGGCATACGTCGTGAACATCGCGGGCACCGCCCCGACGGCTTTGATGCGACGCACGCGGTCATCGTTGATCAGCGTGCAGTGAGTGATCTTCGGCCTGGCGTCGGCACGGGGGGCGAGCTTCTGCGCGCGTTCGAAGGCGGTGAGATACATGTCGATCGCCACGTCGCCATTGGCGTGGCAATTCACCTGGATGCCGGCGCGATGAACCTTCTCGACCCAGGCGTTGAGATCTTCCTGCGTCTCGGTGACGTTGCCCTTGTACGTCGTGCCCGCGTACGGTGTGCTGAGCGCCATCGTCCGTTCGGAGAACGACCCGTCGACGGTATGCTCCGACGTCGCGCCGAACTTGATCCATTCGTCGCCGAAGCCGGTCATGATGCCGCCGGCGATCATCGAATCCAGCACGCGTCCGCTCGCTTCGTAGCTCACACGATGACGTAGGTCGCCTCGCGCGCGCACTTCCTGGATTGCCGTGAGGTCGCCGCCCTCGTGGTGGACGCTCGTCAGCCCGTACCGCGCGAATTGCTTCGAGATGTGCGCGATTCCGTCTCGATCGCGCTGCGCCATCTGCTCGGCGGTGAATGTCGGCCGCTTGCCGATGCGACTGACGGCGTTGCGCGCGCGGTCGGTCACTCGGCCATTCAGCTCGCCGTTCTCGCCGCGGTCGAACGTCCCGCCCGGCGGGTTCGGCGTATCACGCGTGATCCCGGCCAATTGGAGTGCTTTGCTGTTGTAGAACGACGTGTGCCCGCCGCGGTGCTGCACGGCCACCGGATGCTCCGTCGACACCTTGTCGAGATCGTGAACGTTGAGCGGGCGTTTGTCCTTGAGCTTCGTGTCGTCGTGGAAGTAGCCCTCGACCCACGTGCCCGGCGGCGTCTGCTGCGCCTTGGCGCGAAGCTTCTCGATGATGCTGTCGATCGTGACGAATTCCACCTCGAACGGATTCCCGACGAGCACCTCGTAGAGCAGCGTGGTGCCGCCCGCGTGGTTGTGGCAGTCGACGAAGCCGGGCACGATCGTCATCTGCTTCGCGTCGAGCGTCTGCGTCCCCTTCCCGACCAATCCGCGCATGTCGGCAGTGCTCCCGATCGCGACGAATCGTCCGCCGCTGAGCGCGAAGGCTTCCGCGCGCGGCATGGACGGATCGACGGTGTAGACCTTCGCGTTGAAGACGACGAGGTCGGGGTCGACAGGCAGCAGGCCGGCGAGGAAGCGAGCGCCGGTGTTACGAAACCAGGGAGGCGTCACCGCAGCGCCGACTCCGGCCGCGGTCAGTCCAAGGAACTCTCTCCGGCTCGGGCGATCGAGCATAGGAGGCGCGTCGTCGGTATGGGAACCTTGTTCTACGACCGAACGGACCCGATCGCAAGACCGGCCACCACGCAGCACGCTGCGGGCAGATCGATCCTACGCCGGCGTTCGCGGCACGGTTCTGCGCCGCCGCCCACTCTCTCCACCGTCGGCGCGATGGAAACGGCGCGTGGACAGGGTCCGGGGACACGGACAGTTATGGAACCGCGGACCCCGGACCCTGCCCCCTTTCACTTTACCGCAACTGGCCGCGAACCGCTCCCGCGGGGAATTCGCTCGTGTGCACGTTCACGTAGAACTCCTCCGGGCTGGTGAGGATGTCCTCGAGCAGCGCCTTGTCGGCGACGGTCGTGCAGCCTGTCGCCGTGCCGTTCGCCCCCGGCGGCGAGAGCGCGATCACGATGGGGCCGCGGACGCCGGCGACCGCCCGGTGGATGTGCGACGCGCTTGCCGGCAGGGCGATGTTGGATGCCGAGGTCTCCCAGCAGACCTCTCCCTGGCCGAGGTTCACCGTGATGAGGGCCTCGCCCGTGCCGTTCGGGTCGCCTGCCCAAACGGGCGTGTGGGTGACCTCCTGCGTCAGCGAGGTGGCATAGGGTCGTCCCCCGTTCTCGGAACCGGGAATACGGGTCGCCTGGATCGCCATCTTGACCGTCCGCACCTGGGTCGGTACGTCCTGGCTGCAGGCCGCGAGCGCCGCCGGCACCACCGCCAGCGACAGAAGTGTCCGAATTCGGTGTACCATGGTGTGCATCCCCTCGAGTTGACTGTCCAGTCCCGCCCCCCTCGTTGGGGGCCGGGCATTTGCCGCCGCGTTCCAGCGTCGGTAGGTTCGGGGACGCTACGAGCCGGCTGTCCCGTCGCTCTTCCACCCCTCTTCCCTATCACTTCCGCGACACGTTTTTTGGTACTGGTCGCGACTACCGCGTGATCGAGCTCAAACTCCTCGGCCCACCCGGGCTGACAGCAGCGGATGGACGCGAGCTCTCGGCCGTCCTCGCCCAGCCCAAGCGGCTCGCGGTGCTGGTCTATCTCGCCGTCGCGCGACCGCGGGGCTTCCACCGGCGCGACAAGCTCGTCGCGCTCTTCTGGCCGGAGTTCGAACAGACGCGGGCCCGCGCGGCGCTCAACAAGGCGGTCCACCACCTCCGGCAGTCGATGGGCGACGACGCCATCGTGAGTCGTGGCGACAACGAGCTGGCGCTCAACGACGCGGTGGTATGGTGCGACGTCCGGCAGTTCAGCGACGCGGTCGCGAAGAAGGGCTCCGCGCGAGCGCTCGAGCTGTATCGCGGCGACCTCGCCGACGGGGTGTTCGTCGACGACGCCGCCGCGTTCGAACAGTGGCTGTCGGCGGAACGCGAAACGCTGCGCGCCGTCGCGGCGAGGGCTGCGGGGGAAGTCGCGGAGGCCACGCGAACCGAGAGTCCGGCGCGCGCCGTCGCCGTCGCCAGGCGCGGCCTCGAGCTCGCCCCGTATGACGAGGCCGCGCTCCGCCGGTTGATGTCGCTCCTCGCGCTGGCGGGCGATCGCTCGAGCGCGGCGCTCGCCTACGCCGACTTCGCTCGCCGATTGATGGCCGACCTCGAGCTCGAGCCGTCCGAGGAAACGAAGGCGTTGCGCGACTCGCTCAATCGAACGGACGCGCTGCCGCCGAGCGACGCTACGCGGCCGGCCGCGCTCGACGCCGGGATCGTCCATCGCGTCGGGCGCATCGCCGAGATCGCACACGTGCCGATGGGGCGTCGCCGCTTCCGGGCCCTCATCCCAGTCGGCGCGATGGTGGCGGTGGCGGCGCTGGCGGCACTGACGCGAAGCTCGTGGAATGTCGCGGAGGACGGAGCCGCCGACCGGCAGCGCGTGCGCGTGGCGGTTCTCGAGAACCAGACAGGCGATTCGACGCTAAACCCCGTTGGCGCGATGGCGAGCGACTGGATTGCCCAGGGCCTCACCGCTGCCGACGTCGCGCACGCCGTGTACGATCCGCGAGCGAACGTGGGGCTGGTCGTCTCCGGCTCGTTCTACAAACAGGGCGACAGCCTTCGCTTCCAGGTGCAGCTCTCGGACGCCGCCGACGCGGCGAAGACGCGCGTCTTTCAGCCGGTGCTCGCGCCGATCGGGAATCCGGCGGCGGCGTTGGAGTCGCTCCAGGAACAGGCGCTCTCTATCGTAGCGCAAGCCACGACGCCTCGACAGTCTTCCCTGCTGCGCGGCAGCACGAAGCCGCCGCTCTACGCGGCGTACCGGGAGTACATCCTCGGGATCGACATGTTCACGCGCCACGACCTCGACGGCGCATACGATCACTTCACCCGCGCCGCCGCGCTGGACACCAGCTTCACGGGCGCGATGCTCTGCGCGGCGACCAGTCTCGAGAGCATCGGCTCGGGCAAGGTCGATTCGCTCATCGACCAGCTGGCGGCGCGGCGGGAGGCGCTCCCTCCGGTTTCGCAGACGTGGCTCGCGGCGATCCGCGCCACGCGGCGCGGAGACCACGCCGAGGTACACCGGTACTTCGAGACACTCGCGCGCGATGTGCCGGAGTCATTCTTCCCGTTCCGCTACGCGAGCGGCTTTCTCACGCTCCGCCGCCCGCGCGAAGCGGTGGCGCGCCTCCGCGCGCTCGATCCACAGAGCCGGTGGATGAGTGGTTTCGACGCATACTGGGTCGTGCTCACGATGGCCGAACACGTCGTCGGGGATGCGACGGCGGAAGCGCGCGACGCCGCGACGGCGCTCCATGAGTATCCTGACAATCCGGCGGTGGCGGCCATCGCCGTGCGTCATCTGGCGTCGACGGGTCGGCTCGCCGAAGCGGATTCGCTCCTCGACGAGGCTCGCGCGATGCGCCAGGCCCCCGGCTGGAACGCAGGGGCGATCTTCGCCGCCGCCGCGCTCGAGGGCGCGGCGCACGGCCACGTCGAATGGGCGGCGCGCGTTCGTGACCGGGCGGTGCGCTGGTACGGGCAACTGCCCAGCGCCGATCGCGACCGGGCGGAGGGTCCCACCGGGCTCACGTGGATGCTCTATTCCGTCGGCGCGTGGCCCGAGCTCGAGGCACGCGTCGCGGAGCTGTCGCGCGGCGCACCGACCAGCGTGCGCTGGACGGCGCTGCGCGCGATCATCGCGGCGCGGAAGGGAGACAGCGCGGTGGCGCGCGCGATCGACCGCGAGCTGGCGAGCCTCGTCCAGTCGAGCGACGGCCGCTCGTCGCAGCTCGCGAACTTGCTTTTCGAACGCGCGCGCATCGCCGGCATCCTCGGCGATCGCGATGCCGCGGTAGACCTGCTCCAGCAGTCGCTGTCCCGCGGACTCGAGTTCGACGTGTACCTGCACGCCGACCCGGCGTTCGCGGCGATGCGGGCATACCCCCCGTTTGTGCGGGTGGTGGCGCCGAACGGCTAGGCACGCGCAAACGTCGGCTGTACAGTCGCAGCGTGAACGGCGTGCGCGGACATCGCCGACGATTTCTCACGAAACCTGCAACAGCCGTTAGCTGATGACCGTGCTCGGAGGCTGCCTCAAGGGATCGCCCTGACAATCTTCTGCGCGATTGCCCTGAGCCGCGCGTCGTCCGGCGCCCGCGGCACATTACTGCCGTCGACGACGACGAGAACATCGCCGACCTTCGCCGCCAGCGTCGCACCGAGCAGATACGCCTGATCGCCGACGCCCGGCACCGCTCGGCCATGGGCCTTGTTGTAGTCGTAGATGTCTCGCGTGATCTTCAGCTCGAGATTCATCAGCTTGGTCTCGAGCCAGCCCTTGCCGACGACGTACTTGCAGCGAAAATGTTCGTCCGTGGCAGTGGCCACCGGCGTTCCGAGCAGGTCCTCCATCTGGCTCGCCGTCGCGAACGAGCAGGGTCGATCGAGCGACGGGCCGTCGGAAGGGCGAGAGGATTGCGCGCTCAGTTGGGCACCAACCGCGAGCAAAGCTGCGGCCGCGACCAACCGAATCGGAAACGCCTGCATGGAATTCTGTCCTCGGTGTCTGGGTTCATCGCACGACATAGCCTGGCCCCGACGCGTCGCTTCACGACGAATCGCTCGGCCGATCGCGTCCGCCCGCCTTCGGTCGGCCGCCCGAGCCAGACAAGAGCATAGCACGCAGCGCAAGTCATTGACGATCGATAGCGCCTGCCTTCCGCGGAACTACCTGTCCATCAGGGCAACCACCCCGGCGTTGCGCGACTGACTCGGTACACCGGAAATTCCTACCCGACATTCGATAATACTGCTGACGGCGCGGGTACATCCGTGGCGCACGGCGATGCGGCGAACCGAGCTATCCCAATTACTGATGATTCATTCGACCAGCGCCCAGTCTTGGCGGCGCGCGTGCAGCCTGCTGTCTGCCGTAGCGACCATCCTCGGCGCGACGGGCTTGCCCGCGCAGGGCTCGGCTGCGCCAGTGCTCTTTCACGTGAGCTTGGGCCAGGCCTCGGCGACCCCGGTCTCCGGCCGCCTGCTGATCTTCGCCAAACTGCTCGCTCCCGGCGACAAGAGGCCCGTCGCGAGAGTCGACATGGACCAGATCGATACCCACGCGACTGCCATCGCCGCTCAGGAGGTGACGCACCTCGCGCCCGGCGCCACGGTAGATCTCGACGCCGACATTTCCGCCTTCCCGACGTCATTCTCGCAGCTCAAGCCTGGACACTACGCCGTGCAGGCGGTGCTCGATCGCGACCATAGCTACAACTACACCTCACGCGGCCCCGGCGATCTCGTGAGCGGCGTCGTCGAGATGGACCTGCCCGGCGGCGCATCCCAGCCGCTCACGCTTGCGACCATCGTCCCCGAATCTGATCCACTTCAGCCGCTGTCCAACGTGCCGGCGACGATGAGGGAGGTGTATCCGGCGGCCAGGGCCGACATCCACGCGATCGACTTCGTCAGCCCGGCCCTCAGCAACTTTCGGGGTCGGCCCGTCACGATGCATGGCTGGGTCGTGACGCCGCCGGACTACGCGGCCCATCCCGACCATCACTATCCAACGGTCTACTACACGCAGGGTTTCGGTGGCTCGTTGCGCTCACTTCACGACGTCGGCGTCGCCCGCTGGGACGAGATGAAGACGGGCAAGGCACCGTCGATGATCTGGGTGGGGATCGATCAGGCGAGTCCCAGCGGCACGAGCGAATTCGTCAACAGCGTCAACAACGGACCGTGGGGCCAGGCGTTGACGGCGGAGCTCATTCCAGATCTCGAAAGACACTACCGCATGGACGCCAAACCGTCCGGTCGCTTTGTTACAGGACACTCATCAGGCGGATGGGCGGCGCTGTGGCTGCAGGTGAACTATCCCAAGCTGTTCGGTGGCGCGTGGCCAACGTCACCCGATCCGAGCGACTTCCACAACTTCTTGGGGATCGACCTCTACGCTCAGGGCGCGAACGTCTATCGCAAACCCGATGGCTCGCCTCGCCCGCTGGCGCAGGACAAGGGCCAGATGCTGGTCTCGATCGAGGACTACACGCGTCGAGAAGTCGTAGTCGGTGCGTACGGTGGCCAAATCGCCTCGTTCGAGTGGGTGTTCTCCCCGCGCGGCGCGGACGGACTCCCGGTCCCGATGTTCGATCGCACGACAGGAGCAGTCGATGCGAACGTGATGTCGTACTGGAAGGATCACTACGACATTGCCGAGCGACTCCGTCGCCAGTGGCCGGAGCTCAAACGGGATCTCGATGGCAAGATCCATCTGACTGTGGGTTCAGCCGACACCTTCTATCTCGACGGTTCGGCGCACCTGCTGGAAGCAACGATGAAGGCGCTCGGCGCCAAGACTGACTTCCGCTACGTCGACGGGCGCGGCCATTTCGACCTCTACTCCGTCGGCGACGACCCCTGGGGCCTGTACAAGATCATCGCCTGGGAGATGTACGCGCGCGCCCGGCCTGGTTCGAAGGCCCGTCGGGCTTTCTGAGGAGCGATCCGTCGAGCACGAGCACGCGTCCCGGCGCAGTAGCGCGGGGTCGCCTTACTTCACGATACGGTAGGTCAGGTGCGTTACCGCCGAGGACTCGATGAGCCGCGTCCGCTCGAGCTCCAAGGGGGCAGCGCCGAGCTGCTCGAAGAGGCGGGTTCCGGTGCCGAGGAGCACCGGAATCAGGTTGATCTGGAATTCATCGAGCAAACCGGCACTCAGGAACTGCTGCGTCGCCGTCGCGCCCATCACATTCACCGCCCGGGGGCCGGCCACCGCCTGCGCGCGCTCGAGCGCGGCCCGGATGCCGTCCGTTACGAACGTGAACGAGGTCGGCCCCTTCACCAGCATGTTCGCCGGACGGTGCGTGACGACGAAACACGGCAAGTGGAACGTGCCATCGTCCCCCCAGAGGTCCACACCGACCTCGAACGTTCGCCGGCCCATGATCACCGCCCCCGTGCTCGCCGGAGCGAACATGTCGGCGGCGACCTCGGCGTCGCGCGGGTCGCCGGGACTCGCGAACAGCCACTGATGCAGCCGTTCGCCTCCTACGCCCATAGGATGATCCCGACGCACGTCTGGCCCGGCGACGAATCCATCCAGCGACATGCTCATGTGGGCTCGAACCTTCCCCATCGCGTCTCCACGGTCGATTGAAATGTGTAGGTGCAGCCTGAGTTGGCATCGACAACGAAGTGGGTCTCGGACTTGCGGCACGAACACCGTTCAGCGAGCCGCAGCGGTTGAACCTCGGGCACAGGAGGTACGGAATGGGCGCAGCAGACGACCGACGCGAAGAGGCGATCCAGAAGGCGAAGGAACTCTTCGAGCGGAGGAAGCGCGAGGGCTTGGACTTCTCGCGCGGCCCCTGCCTTTCACAGGAGATCGTCCCGGACTGGTGTGTGGACGTGGCACACAGTCCTCGTCAGCCCGTCGATGACGACCCGGCCAATCAATGCAGGTCCTATCGGGAGGGACGCGTCCACCATTTCGTCGAGCTCGACCTGGATGGGAACGTGATCCGCGCGCAGTAGCCCATGGGAACCGGCGACGTTTCCGTGGGGATCGGAAAGAAGTAGTGAAAAGGCATTCGTTCAAATGACCGTGTCGTCAGCTAACGGGAAGCTAAGCTTCAAAGGCTTCAAATAAGAAGTGCGCGCGGAGCCCGCACGCATCAAATAGCATCCTTTTTCAGCTTCAGTGTTCGTTAGGGAGCATCTTGGCGCTGCAACGGTTGCATTGCAATCGACAAGCGCCGTGGGACGTACACCGTCACGGGCGATCCGGCGGCCAGGAAGGCCGACGTCGGCGAAGCGCGCAGCACGCGGCCTAGATCCGCGCCATAGAGTTCCTCGATCGGCCCCTCGAGCGCGGTCGCACGCACCTGCCAGACACGCCAGCGCGGGTGCTGCACGTGATACTCCACCGTGCCCCCGTCGCGTTGTCGGGTATAGCCCCAGTA
>Ga0310811_10005160_pt1 | contig 16488 bp, 14 predicted proteins | sample YCmetagenome_FD_207642 | JGI IMG/M metagenome (GOLD analysis project Ga0310811, IMG submission 207642) | Soil microbial communities from experimental microcosm in Duke University, North Carolina, United States - YC | ecosystem: Engineered > Artificial ecosystem > Soil microcosm > Unclassified ...
GTTCCTGGCTTCGATGATCGGTCCCTCGCAGGTCGGCATCCGCATCATCGAGCTCGTTTTCGGCCATCGCTATTCGTTCATGGCGTCGGCCGTGGTGGGATCGGCCATGCTGCCGATCGGCCTCGGCCTGATGCTGATCGACGGCAGCAATTCCGCCGTCGCCGTCGTTTGCATCCTGGCCTACGGCGTTTCCAACGGACTGAAGGCCGTGCAACGCGCAACCTTGCCGCTCGCTTTCTTCGGCCGCAGCCAGTTCGGCGCCTATATGGGCCGCCTTGCCCTGCCGCAGGGGATCCTTTCCGCGAGCGCCCCCACCGTTCTGGCGGCCGTTCTCGATCGCTATGGCGCGCAGGGTGCTCTCTGGCTCACCTTCGCCTTTGGCATGGTCTCGCTCATTGCCATGATCTTGCTGGCAGTTCGTAGCCGGGCCATCGGGCACGGCATGACTTAGATGACTGAAATCCGGCCTGCTTTACAGGCGGTCAACTTATTGTCAGTCGTGCTGATTCCTTTTCCTGTTCACGAAAGTCTCTCCATAACGGATCGGATCGCCGACGACATTTCCGCATCCGCGTGGCAAATTCCAGCGTCGATGCCGCCGCAAAAAAGCAATGGAGCCTGCCGTGACCAATGAACTGAGCTGCGACGTCATCGTCGTCGAGGATGACATCATCCAGTGCGAGGAGATGGCAGGTTTCCTCGGCCGGGCCGGACTCGCCGTCGAGACCGCCTACAATGCCGCAGCCGGACTGCGTAAGGCGGCGGCGCTCCAGCCGCGCGTCGCTCTGTTGGATTTCAATCTGCCGGACATGACGGGCGTTGAGCTCGCCGAGCAGCTCCGTGCGCTGCTGCCTTCGCTTGCGATCCTGATGATGTCGGGCCGCATCGACGGTCTTTCCGAGCACACGCTGAGCCGGCTCGGCATCAGCGTCTTCGTGAACAAACCACTGCCGCTCGGGCCGTTGCGACAAGCCGTGCTTAAACTTGTGCGAGGCGATACCACACGCCACCCGGACCAACAGCACTCCAAAGGATGGCTGGCGGCGGGCGTGGGAGGAACCCGCCACTAGGCAGCGGTCGCGAGAACGGCGATGGAGCAGGTTCGTCCTCGCAAATTGACGCCAGCTGGCTGGCGTCAATTTGTTGCATCGCCCGGCGCGACCGTCATGGCCGCGATTGCTGTTGCCGGCCTGGGATTGACCTGTGCCAGCATCATTCTTCTTTGGCGCAAGAGCGGCCCATTCGATCGGACGACCACCCTCCTCCTGGCCGCTGGCGCGGGCTTTGTCGGCGCACTTCTGGCATTGCTGGCGCTGCAGGGCCGCGCGCTCGTTCGCGAGCGGGCACGGGCCAGCAAGCTGGACGAGTCCGCCAGGATGCTGAGCGAGGCGCTGGAAGTACTCCCGGCAGGTGTCGCGATCTACGATAGCGATGAAAAGCTGGTGGCGTTCAACGCCGCGGCCGCCACGGTGTCGCCGAACCTTCTGGCGACGAATTGCATGGGTAGGACCTATCCTGAGCTGGCGCAAGAAGCCGGAAAACGACTCGAGGCCGCAGCAGGGCAAGGTCCGCAACCCGTAGCCGAATGGATCGATCGCTTCAGGCGCAAGGATTGGAAGCGCATTCGCCAGACCATCGACGGCCGCTGGTTCGATTGGTCGGAACGCGCCACGCCGTCAGGCTGGACCGTGGGACTTCGAGTGGATGTAACTGAAATCAAGAACAAGGAGATCGAGCTCGAACGGGTCGGTGCGAGATATCACTCGCTGGTCGATTCGCTTATCGACATGGTTTACGCCACCAACGAAAACGGTGTCTTCACCTACGTGAGCCCGGGCGCTGCCGATCTTTTGGGCGTGCCGCCGACCGAGGTGATTGGAACGCGATTTCGCGACTGGGTCGTTCCCGAAGATGTCCAGAAGGTGATGGATGCTGGCCGTGATTTCCGTCACGCACCTAATCGCGACACCCGGCATCTGAAGTTCCGTATGCGCGCCGCAGACGGCACAGTGCGTCCGGTCGAGCTGCGCTATCGGAAGTCGGTACGGGAAGACAGGTACGACGTCCAGGTGGGCGTGATCCGTGACACCAGCGCACTCGAGCAGGCGCGACTCGAGCACCAGTCCCTGATCGATGCCCTGGCCGATGTGGCCTACACACTCGATGTCGAAACGGGGCTTTTCACCTTCGTCAGCGCCTCCGCCGTTGAATTCTTCGGCCGGTCGGCCGAAGAGATCGTTGGTACGCACTTCCTGGGCATTATCGCTCCCGAGTCGCGCGACTTCGTCCAACGCACGACCACCCGCCAGTATGATCCGGCCGATCCCGGCACGCTGACGCGGTTCAGCGTCATCGCCAAGGGTGGCGAGATTCGCCATGTCGAAGTGAGGGCGCGCCGGCGGATCGACGAACGGGGACGGGTGGTCAGCACGGGATTGATCCGCGACGTCGAGGAGCGATCCAAGCTCGAGCAGCGGATTGAAGAGCAGGTCGCGGCCCTGGAACGCGTCCGCGGCGAGTACCAGTCACTGGTCGATTCGCTATCGGACCTTGTCTACAACGTTGACATCGAGACGGGGCGCATCACCTTCGCCAATGCCGCGGCGGCAGACTTTTTCGGCACACCGATCGACCAGATCGTCGGCACCTCGTTCCTCGACCGCGTCGCACCGGAATTTCGTTCCGTCCTCGAGCGGCTCGCCCGCATCGACGCCCACGCTTCCGGACGTGCGAAGCTCACCCGCTTTCGCATGCGTGCAGCCGATGGCTCGATGAGGCATGTCGAGGCCCGCGCCCGGTACAGGATCGGCGAGAATGGCCGGCGCATCGTGACCGGCGTCGCCCGCGACGTCGAACGCCGCGTCCAGCTCGAGCGACGGCTGCAACGCGAGACGGAACGGCTGCGCTCGATCGTCGAATCGAGCGGCGCCCTGATCATCCTGGCAGACAGCAATCTCGACGTCGTCATGGTCAACCTGGGCTTCACGACCTTGACGGGTCTCGAACCTTCCGCGGCCATCGGCCGGCCCCTGCGCGACGTTCTGGAGGTGCCGATCGACGGCGCGCTCGGCGGGCCGGTGAGCTTCGCCATCAAGCTTGCCGGTCGGGACGGTCATACGCATTTGATCGCCGTGACGGCGACGCCGATACGCGACGATGGCGACAGCGTCAGCAACATCGTCCTCGTGGGCGTCGATGAAACCGAGCGCCACGATGCCGAACAGGCGCTGCACGATGCCGAGCATTTCGCGACGGTCGGTGAAATGGCGGGCGCCATGGCGCACGAGCTCAGCCAACCCCTGCAGGTGATCAACATCGCCTGCGCATCGGCGCTTGAAGAGATGACCGAGGCGGCTGAACGGGGCGCCTTGGCGGACCAGCAATATGTGCAGGCAAGGCTCGATCGGATCGCCCAGCAGGTGGAGACGGCGAGCCGCATCGTGGGTGACCTGCGGGCCTTCGTGCGGGGCACCAGCTCCGAGAAACCGCATCCGTTCGAACCGGCTCGTGCGATCGGCAATGCCGTCGGTCTCACCGCACACAGCATGCGCGAAGCAGGCATTACGCTTACGGCCACGGTCGCCGCGGCCTTGCCGCATGTTTCCGGCGATATCGGCCGCCTGGAGCAGGTGCTGGTCAACCTGCTCAATAACGCGCGCGACGCCCAGGGGCGGCGTATTGATGTCATTGCCGACACTGTTCGCCAGCGCGAGCGCGATTTCGTACGCATCGCCGTCGAGGATGCCGGTCACGGCATCCCTGCTGACATCCTGCCCCGCCTGTTCGTGGCGTTCGTGACCAGCAAGCCGCGCGGCAAAGGCACTGGCCTCGGCCTGCGGGTCTGCCGCCGCATTCTCGAGGAGATGGGCGGCAGCATCTCGGCCGGCAACCGCCCAGAGGGCGGCGCCCGCTTCGAGATCCTGCTGCCGGCGCTCGCGCCTGCCGCCGCCCTGTCCACACCGGCGAAAGCCGTCGCGTTGCCTGCCACGCCCTGAACGGCGGCGTGGTCCGTCAGACCAGGAAGCGATAGGCATTACCCTCGCGCACGACACGCCCGGCCGTCGGGCCAGCGAAATGCGTGCCGATCACCAGCGTCGGCGTATCGGCAAACTGCGCGAGAAAGGCATGTCGCGTGACGCGCGAGGCGTCCTGGTCGGTGTCGAAGCCCGATGACCAGTCCGGCCGCGCGATCTGGCAGGGATGATGCATCAGATCGCCGGTGATCACGGCGCGAGCCCCGCCCGATTCGATCACCACGCTGACATGGCCCGGGGTGTGGCCAGGTGTGGGCATGAGGCGCACCTCGGGCGACAGTCGGGCATCCATGTCGACCATGGCCGCCAGGCCGGCATCGAGGATCGGCTGGACCGAATCGGCCACGACTGCGCCATTATGGCTGCGCTCGTCGCTCGCTTCGGCCTCCTGCAATGTATGCTCCAGCTCATGGCGGCTCATGTAGTAACGGGCGCGGGGAAAGGTCGGCACCCAGCGGCCATTCTCCAGCATCGTGTTCCAGCCGACATGATCGACATGGAGGTGCGTGCACAGAACGGCGTCGACGCTATCGCGACTCCATCCCGCCGCTTCGAGATCGCGCAGGAAACCGGTCTGCAGCATGCTGAACATCGGCACCATGCGCGGCTTGTCGTTACCGATGCAGGTATCGACCACCAGCCGCATCGACGGCGCCTGCACCAGAAGCGCATGGACGCTGATCTTCACCTGCCCTTCGGGCGTGGCGAAATGCGGCACCAGCCAGCCGATCTCGCGGATCGCTTCGGGGTGACCGTCGGGCAGCATCGACTGGGGCGTCCCGGTCGGCATGATGCCTTCGAGCTCGACCAGCTTGCTGATGCTGACATCACCGATCTTCCAGGTAAGCATGAAGAAGCTCCGATCGTGAAACGTTGTCATCGATCCTATGGAAACGATCCATTGGCAGCCTTATCTTTCGTTAAGTGAAGCCGGTTTACGATTCCCGCCTCGGCCTGATCGAGATCCTACAGATGCGCGTCGGCGAGGCCCTGCCGCAGGCGGCTGCCTTGCGGCGGCGCCTGGTGCGCCGCTCGTGGCGGCGCGGCGAGGTGCTGTTTCGGGCCGGCGAGCGCATCACACAACTTGCCGTGATCAAGAGCGGGCTCGTGAAACTCACCGCCCTCTCGGAAGAAGGCACCGAGCGCATCCTCGAATTCATCGTCGAGGGCCAGGTTGCAGCCTGTGTGAGCACCCTTGATGGAACGCTCGAAGCTGCCTGCAGTGCGACCGCATGCGAGGACACGACCATCGAAGCCCTGGTGTTCGAGCCGGTCCGCCGTCTCGCCGAGGCCGAGCCGTTGTGGGCGCGGTGCCTCAATCTGCTGCTCTCCGATGCCGCCCGTCATCTCTCCGAGCGCGAACGGATGCTGCTCACCCTCAGTCCGCCCGAACGGTTCGCGCAGGCCATCGCCGAGCGGCCCTGGCTGATCGACCGTGTCACCCAGCAGGATCTGGCGGCCTATATCGGCATCACGCCGGTCTCACTGTCGCGTCTCAAGGCACGGGAACGCCGGCGCGCCGACGCCGCCGCCTGACCGTCCAGCCTCATTTCTCCCGTGCGACGTACGGCCGGACCATCTTGGCCGGATCGACGATGCGATCGAACTCGGCCTCGCTGACGTAGCCGAGCTGCAGCGCAGCCCGCTTCAAGGTCAGATCGTGCTCACTTGCGTGATGGGCGATTTGCGACGCCTTGTCGTAGCCGATCACCGGGGCCAGCGCCGTCACCAGCATCAGCGACCGTTCGACATGCTCCTTGATCTTCTTCAGGTTGGGGCGCGTGCCTTCGATCATGAATTTGCGGAAGTTGGTGCAGCCGTCGGCCAGGAGCACGATCGAGTTCATCAGATTGAAGATGATGAGCGGCTTGTAGACGTTCATCTCGAGATGGCCGCCCGCCCCGCCCATGCCAACCGCGACGTCATTGGCCATGACCTGGACCGCGATCATGGTGAGTGCCTCAGCCTGGGTCGGATTGACCTTGCCGGGCATGATCGAGGAGCCTGGCTCGTTCTCCGGCAGGATCAACTCGGCGAGCCCCGCACGAGGCCCACAGGCCATGAGGCGGATGTCGTTGGCGATCTTGTAGAGCGAACCCGCGAGCGTGCGCAGCGTGCCGGAGAGCTGGACCAGGGCATCATGCGCACCCTGGACTGCGAACTTGTTGGGTGCCGTCACGAAGGGCAGTCCGGTCAATGCCGCGATCTCCGCTGCCGACTCCTCGGCAAAACCGGGCGCGGCGTTGATGCCGGTACCGACGGCAGTGCCGCCCAAGGCAAGGGAATAGACGTCCTTCAGAGCATGTTCGATACGCGCAACATCCGCTTCCAGCATCGCCGCGTAACCCGACCATTCCTGGCCCAGGGTGACGGGCGTGGCATCCTGAAGATGCGTGCGGCCGATCTTGACGATGTCGGTCCACTCCTTTGCTTTGGCGTCGATCGCGTCGTGCAATGCCCTGACCGCGGGCAGAAGCTTCTGCGTCACGCCGATCGCCGCGGCGATGTACATTGCCGCCGGAAAATTGTCGTTCGACGATTGCGACATGTTGACGTGGTCGTTGGGATGCACCGGCTTCTTGGAGCCGAGCGGCGTGCCCGCGAGCTGGCAACAACGGTTGGAGATCACCTCGTTCATGTTCATATTGAATTGCGTGCCCGAGCCCGTCATCCAGACGTGCAACGGAAACATGTCGTGATGCCGGCCGGCCAGGATCTCGTCGCAGGCCTCCGCGATCAGCCGATGCAGTTCCGGCGCCAGGCGCTTGCCGGCGAGATTGGCGTTGGCGCAAGCTTTCTTCAGCACGGCATAGGCGCCGATCATCTCACGTGGCATCAGATCCTTGCCAATGCTGAAATAGGTGAGCGAGCGTTGGGTCTGCGCACCCCACAGCTTGTCGGCGGGCACCTCGATCTCGCCCATGCTGTCGGTTTCCTTGCGAACGGCCATCTGCGGATCCTCTCACTGACTCAGCGATGTTGATTAACGAACAGGGTCCGCGCAAGCTGCGCGCGCCGATGACCGATCTTGTGCTGCTTCCCGGCTTCATGTGTGATGCCGATCTCTGGACCGATATGGCTCCCGATCTCGCGAGGATCGGCCACATCCACTACGGCAACGTCTACAAGGACGACACGCTCGAAGGCATGGCCGAACGCGTTCTCGAGGGATCGCCCGAGAAGTTCATTCTGATCGGCTTCTCGATGGGCGGCTTCGTGGCGCGTGTGCTCACGCTCGCCGCACCCGAACGCATAATCGGCGTCGCCTTTGTCGCTTCGTCGGCGCGCGGCTATTCGGCAGAAGAGCGGGCGCGGCGCCAGGCCGGCTGGCAACCAGGCAACCGGCCGCCCAGGACCAACGGTGTCGCGGCCGGGCTGCACCCGGATCGCGAGCGCGATCCCTTGCTGCTCGAGCGCCTGCGCGGCATGCAGCGCCGCCTGGGACCCGATGTGCGAGCGCGTCAGTCGGCGCTGGTTCGCAACGATGGCTATGCCGATCTAAAGCGCATCACATGCCCCGCCCTGGTCGTGGCCTGTCGGCAGGATCGCTTGCGCACTTTCGCCGAGACCGAACGCATGGCGCAGTGCCTGCCGCGCGCCCGCTTCGAGGTCATCGAAGACTGCGGCCACATGGCGCCGCTCGAACGGCCCCGAGAACTGGCCGCCCTGCTGACCGACTGGATCGCGCGCGATGTCGTAGGCGCGCTCAGGACGGCTTGATCTCGATCTCCTTGGCTGCCGATGAGCGATTGGTGGCCTTGGGAATCTGGAGGGTCAGCACACCCTTGCCGTAGTGCGCCGAAATGTGGTCCGCCTCGGCGTCGGACGGCAGATGAAACGACCGCGTGAAGCTGCCGTAGCTGCGCTCCGAATAGTGGGTCTTTTCGTCGGTACGCTCGATCTTCTTTTCGCCCGAGATGGTCAGGACTTCGTCCTCGACCAGGACCTTGACGTCGTTCTGGTCGAGGCCCGGCAATTCGACCGACAAGGTGTAAGAGCCGCCGTTTTCCTTGACCTCGACCTTGGGCGCCGATCCAAGGGCCAGCGACGAAAAAGGCGAGCTGGGGTTCGTCGCATCGAGCCAGCCGAACGGCCAGCTCCGCAGCATGCGATTGAAGAATTGCTCGAACTCACCGCCAAACGGCATCAGGGCGTTGGTCGAGAAAGGCGTCGGCAGATGTTCAGCCATGATGAACCTCCTCCTGTGCGATCCTGAACCGCTGCATGTAGGACACACTCATGACATTGCGGCGACAGGTTCTCCAAAACCCTGGGATGGGCCAGGAGTCAAAATTGCGCGTTGTCAGCATTCCGGTCCCGGGCTTTTCGGCGTAGCGTGGCGGCCATGAACGACGCGCAAACCCTGTTCGCGGTCCTGCGTCAATCTGCTGACGCAGGCTGTGTTACCGCCCTCGAGCGACTGGTGAAGGAAGCGCCGGACCGGCGCCTGGCCCGCATCAATGCGCTCGATCTCGCTCGACGCGAAAACCTCGACGAGGAGAAGACGATCGCGACGCTCCTGCATGCGGCGCGTATCGGCTTGTTCGAGATGTCGTGGAACGTCCTCTGCCCCAGCTGCGGTGGTGTGCTGGATACAAACGCGTCGCTCAAGAGCGTGCGATCCGACGAATATTATTGCGCATTCTGCGCCGTCAGCAATGAGCCGACGCTCGATGAGATGGTCGAGGTGAGCTTCACGGTGAGCCCACGCGTGCGCCGGATCGGGGTACACAATCCCGAGCAACTTCCGGTCTGGGAATATTGCCGCCAAGTGTTCTGGGGAACCGGTGCCGACCTGCCTGAGGACGACTTCGAGGCGAGGATGCAGCAAATCTCGCTCGATGCCGTGGAACTACCCGCCGGCGAGAAGGCGATCCTGTCGCTGCAACTTCCGGCGGAAACCATCATCGTCCTCGAACCGGTGACGCACGCGGCGCAGTTCATCGAGGTCAAGGGCGAAGCGACCCGCGACCGACAGAACCTGACGCTTGTCTACACAAACCTGCATGCGCCCACAGGAACGACGGAAATGCGGCCAGGCCCTTTGCGGCTGTCTCTCGAAAATCGCTCCACCAGCCGCGCCCTGCCTGTGATCTGGGTTGCCAACGACGCCATGCACACCGCCATCGGCCAGCGGCGACCGTTCCTGACGGCAAAGCGGCTGCTGTCCAACCAGACGTTCCGCGACATCTATCGCACCGATACGCTCGACGTCGATCAGCGGCTCAAGATCACCAGCCTGACTTTCCTGTTCACCGACCTCAAGGGCTCGACCGAGCTCTACGAGCGCGTCGGCGACCTCGTCGCCTTCGACCTGGTGCGCGAGCATTTCCGCACCCTGAATGAGATCGTCGCGGCGGAAGGCGGCGCCGTCGTCAAAACCATCGGCGATGCGGTGATGGCGACCTTCCTGACGCCGGACCATGCCCTGGCTGCCGCCATTCGCATGCGTGACGCCATGCGCAAGTTGAACGCCACGCACGGCCGAGACGATCTGCTGCTCAAGATCGGCATCCATGAAGGGCCCTGCCTCGCGGTGACCCTGAACGAACGACAGGATTACTTCGGCCAGACCGTGAACCTCGCCTCACGCGTGCAGGGGCTTGCCCTGACGCCGTCGATCCTGGCCACCCGCAGCGTCGTTTCCAATCCGGAAAGCACCAGCCTCTTGAAGGCCAGCGGTCTTATACCCGCGGCGCGCCAGCATGCCTTGCGCGGCATCGCTTCCGAGGTACCGATCTACGAGATTCCCTAATAGAAGAGCCGCACCATCCGAGTTGTGCCTTGGAGATGGTGTCGTCCTGAGCGCAGCGAAGGACCTCACGCTTGCTCCAGAGACCGTCTTTGCAACGCTCGCCAGATCCTTCGCTGCGCTCAGGATGACAAGAGGGATGCAGGTCTCCGACGATAGCCGAACTACATCCGACCACCGTCGACCACGAAGTTTTGCGCCGAGATCAGGCGGCTGTCGTCTGATGCCAGGAACAACGCCATGCGCGCGATGTCGGGCGGGTAGACCTTCTCCTTGAGGCATTGCGCCTTCATGAGGTCGGCCTCCGCCTCGGGCGTGAGCCAGAGGTCGATCTGGCGCTGGGTCATGATCCAGCCTGGTGTGATTGCGTTCAGCCGGATTTTGTCAGGTCCGAGATCGCGTGCCAGGCCGCGCGTCAGGCCGATCACGGCCGCCTTCGCCGCTTCGTAGACCGAAAGCCGCGCGGTCATGGTGTGATAGCTGATCGAGCTGAAGTTCACGATCGAGCCTCCGCCCGCCGCCTTCATGCCCGGCGCCACGGCCTGGATGGCAAAGAACTGATGGCGCAGGTTGACGGCAATGCGCTCGTCCCAGAAGTCCGGCGTGACATCCGCAAGGTCGTGCCTATCGTCGCGTGCGGCGTTGTTGATCAGCACCGTGATCGTGCCGCGCTTTGCCGCCACCTCTGCAATTGCCGCCTGATAAGCCTTCACGTCACGCACATCGGCTTTCAGGAAGAGCGGCGCAGGCAAGCCCGCTGCCGAGATCTTCTTCACGAGCGCCGTCGACGCCGGCTCGTCGATATCGACGAAGCCCACCTTCGCCCCTTGCCCGGCAAAATGCTCGACAATCGAGGCGCCAATACCTGAGCCGCCACCCGAGACAAACACGGCGCGGTCCTTGAGGCTGGGATAGGAAGCAAACGACGGCATGGCCCCTCACAGATCGGAGATACGGAAGACAATCTCGCCCCGGCGCGTTGCGCCCGGCGCCAGCGGCAGCACTCCTACCTGCCCGCTCGCGTGGCTCACCGGCTCGACACAGAAATAGGGCTGGCCGGGCGGGACATAGATCACGACGTGACGGAACGGTTCGCTGGCCTCGAGATCGAGGCGCAGGCGCCGGCGGGGCCAGAAAACGGTGGCCTTGCCCGTCCAGCCGTCGAAGCAATTGTCCAGCGCGACGTCGTTGACGCGGCGCGGCTTGATGAAATTCCATTCAGCCGGCACCGGCACCCGCTTCACCGGCAGGACCTCGGCATCGGTCTGCCATACGGCCTCGGTGCTGCACGCAAGCTCGCTGTCCTGCTCCCGCAGGAAGAAGGGATGCAGGCCGAGGCCAGCCGGCACGATCCGGTCTTCGAGATTATCGATCGCCAGGGTGACAATCAGTCGGTCCGGCTCCAGCCGATAGCTCTGTCGCGCGCGATAGCGGAACGGCCAGCCGCCTTCCGCGCCGGCCGGCTCGTGGAGGTAGGCAATCTCGGCTGATTGTGCGTCAGCCTGCAGGATGCCCCAACCATGTGACCAGCCATCGCCGTGCATGGGGTGCGCAACGCCCGGCCAATTGGGTTTCAGGGAGAAGGTCTCGCCCTCGAAGTCGAGGCGGCCGTTCGCGATGCGATTGGAAAACGGAACCAACGGATATGCAGCGGCATTGTTGCCGCGCCCCGAGTCAATATCGCTCGAGGCCATGCGACGCAGCAGGTCGATCCCATCGACACGAAAGCGCGAGATGGCGCCGCCGGCCGAAGGAGCGAGATCGACGGCAATCCGGGCTGTCACCAGCGAGAGAATCGTCATAGCCTTGTCTACCAGAACACAGAGTGCCGTCCATCCCGGCGCAGTTCTTGCGACGCCAAGGCGGTACCGAAGACTTTGGGGAGGTTTCGACGTGGCAAACAAGCTGATCTATCGGCGGCAGCTCAGCAGGCGGCACGTGATTGGCGCGGCCGCGAGTCTTGGTATCGTTGGCACCGCCGGTGGGGCGCTCGGGCAGCAGACCGGACCCTGGAGTGAGGCGCCGAAGGGCAGAGTCGATCGCCTGAACTTCGTGGTCTGGACCTATGGCGACATTTATACGCGCATCGCCAAGCAGTTCGAGGCGGATTGGGGCGTTCCGGTCGATTCGACCATCTCGTCCTTCAACGATCATCCGACCAAACTCACGACAATGTACGCGGCCGGCGAGAAGATCGACGTATCGCAATCCTCGCCTTTTTCATTTCCCAATTTCGTCAACCAAGGACTGGTCGAGCCGCTCGATGGCCTTCCGGGTGTCGCGGACTACGTCAAGGACTTCTCAGCCTTCACCAAGCAGGTCGCAACCATCGACGGCAAGACGCTTGGCCTTCCCTATTTCGCAGCTGTATGGGTGTGGAACTACTACGTCGACATGCTGGAGAAACTGAAGATCGACAAGCCGTTCACCACCTACGATGAATTCATCGAGCATTGCGTAAAGGCGAAGAAAGACGGCGTCTCGCGCTACCCGGTACTGTGGGTCGCGGGTGTCGGTCTCGAGCAGCTGCCCGGCACCTGGTACCAGATGACCTGGAATCGCGGCGGCACCTTCTTCGACAAGCAGGGCAACCATATGCTGGGCCCGGGTTCGATCGCCCGCGAGACGCTGAAATGGTGGGCCAACACCTTCGAGAAGGGTCTCGATATCGCCGATCCGGAATCGCTCAAGGTCCAGTTCACGACTTCGGCCAAAGCGTTCGGCGCCGGCAAAAACCTCTATCGTGGGCCCAACCACCACTACGGCCTGAACGTCGTGAACGATCCGACGCAGTCGCCGATTGCCGGCAAGGTCAAGGTCCTCGAATCGCCGGGCGACGGCAGGACGATCGCCGACGCGCACGTCTATTTCGTCACGACGGCAAACCGGAACAAGGAATGGGCCTGGAAGCTGTTGCAATATCTTGGCGGCCGCACCAAGGACGGCAACTACACTCAGGCGATCGGTCTTGCCAAGGATGCGATGCTGGGATCGGGCTACAACTCGGTGATGAACAGCGATGCAGTCAAGAAGGGTTGGGCGCCATGGGGCGACGTGCCGACCATTCTCAAGATCTGGGACAAGGCGACCTATATCGGCGAAGTCTGTTCCTCGGTCTATCAGCCTTGGCATTTCCCCTGGACCGACCAACTGAACATCGAGGTCCAGAACTGCCTCACCGGCCAGATCACCGCCGATCAGTGTTGTGACAATCTGATCAAGGGGATCGCCGAGGCAAAGCGCAAGGTCTGATCCCCTGACCACCGAAGCCCACGTCATCGCTGCGGCACGCGGGCGAAGCCACAGCCCCTGGTATCGGCGCGAGATGCCGGCTTCGCGCTTTGCGCTGTTCATGAATCTGCCGACGCTCGTCTTCCTGGCGTTGGTGTTGGCCTACCCCGTCGCTTACGCGGGTTACTTGTCAGTGCATCGCGTTGGCCTGGCGCAGCTCAGGCGTGGCGTCTTCGCCTTCAGCGGCTGGGAGAACTACGGCCGCGTGCTCACCGATCCGCTGTTCTGGACCGCCATCAAGAATACGTTGATCTTCACGGCCGTCACGGTCGGGAGCGAGATCGTCCTGGCGGTGATGATCGCCCTACTGATCAACCAAGCCGGCATTTGGACCTCGCGCGTCACGCGGTTTCTCATCCTGCTGCCTTACGCCGTCCCGCCGATCGCCAATGGCCTGATCTGGACCTTCATCTACAGTTTCCAGTTCGGCTTCCTGAACCGGATCCTACTTTCGACGGGCTTGATCCACGAGCGGATCAACTGGGCAGGCGTCCCCGACACAGCACTCTACGCCGTCGCCGTCCCCTACGTCTGGCGCACGCTGCCCTTCGCCATCATCCTGGTGCACGCAGCGCTCCAGGGCATTCCACGCGAGCTCTACGAGCAGGCGGCCATCGACGGCGCGAGCGCGTGGCATCGCTTCTGGCATATCACACTGCCGATGCTGCGGCAGATCCTCGCCGTCATCCTGGTGCTGCGCACAGCTTTCGCCTTCGCCGTGTTCGAGGAGATCCTCGCCATTACCCAGGGAGGGCCGGGCGACGCCACCTGGGTCGCGGCCTGGTACAGCTACAAGATCACCTTCGCGCCACCCAACAATTTTGGCATGGGATCGGCGTCAGCCTACATCCTCGCCTTCATGATCATCGTCATGGCGATCTTCTACATGCGCGTCGTCTACCGGCGGGTAACGTTATGAGGACGAAGTCGATCTCGACGCGGATGCTGCTGCATGCCGCCAATCTGATGGTGATCTTCTTCATCCTGCTGCCTCTCGCGGCTGTGTTTATCGGCAGCATACAGTCCGAGAAGGCCCTACAGGCCGACACACGCCGCGTCCTGCCGCTCGAATTCACCCTCGACAATTTCACGGTCATCCTCAGCAAGGGCCAGCAGAGGGGCCATATCTTCGAGCAGATCACTTACCTGCCGGACAACATCAAGAACTTCTACGCAGCTTGTGCCAATTCGGCGATCATCGCGGTCTCGGTGACGTTCCTGACGCTGCTGTTCGGTTCGTTCTCGGCCTACACGATTTCCCGTCAGCGCTACAAGTGGATGCTTTTCCTGCTGCAGGCGAACATCGTCGCGCGCTTCGTGCCGGCCATCGTGCTCATGATTCCTCTTTATGTCGTCATGCGTTCGCTGGGGCAGCTCAATTCGCTTCAGGGCGTGATCTTTGCGGAAACCGGCTTCCTGCTGCCCTACGCCATCCTGATCCTGGCGCCATACTTCGACACCATTCCCACAGAGCTCGAGGAGGCCGCACGCATCGACGGCTGCACACGCTTTGCCGCGTTCATAAAAATCGTGCTGCCACTCGCAACGCCGGCCCTTGCGGCTTGCGGTGTCATCGTCTTCATTATCTCCTGGCACGAGCTTCTGATCCCATTGATCCTGAACGCCCGTCCGGACTTCATGACCTTGCCGGTCGTGATCGCAAGCCTGGTGGGCGACGTCCACGTCTTCTTCAACCTGATGATGGCGATTTGTCTTCTGGCGCTGGCGCCCACCGTGATCCTCGTGGTGCTGCTGCAGAAATACATCGTCGAGGGCCTTGCTGCCGGTGCCGTCAAGGGCTGACTGATTCTGTCCGCAGTGCGACAGGATGCCGTGGTCTGCGATGAACGAGATGCCTATGATCCGGCTTCAACCTGGAGCGAGGGAACGCCGTTATGTCGTCGAACATGCTGAGGAAGCGCCTGCAGGCAGGCAAGGCCTGCGTCAATGGATGGCTCGCCATCCCCAACGGCTTCTCGGCCGAGACCATGGCGCAATGCGGCTGGGACAGCGTCACCGTCGATATGCAGCACGGCGTGCAGGACTACCAGTCGATGGTCACCTGCTTCCAGGCGATGGACAAGCATCCGGTGACGCCACTGGTGCGCGTGCCTTGGAACGAGCCGGGCATCATCGGCAAGGTGCTTGACGGCGGAGCCTGGGGCGTGATCTGCCCGATGGTGAACACGCCCGCGGAAGCCAAGGCACTGGTTTCCTACAGCCTCTATCCGCCGAAGGGAAAGCGCAGCAACGGCCCGATCCGCGCCGGCGCCTACGGCGAAGCGACGCCCTATCAGGCATCCGCCAACGACGAAGTGCTGGTCATCCCCATGATCGAGACGCAGGAGGCGATCGACAATATCGATGCCATCCTCGACGTGCCGGGTGTGAGCGGCATCTATATCGGCCCCAGCGATCTCGGCCTGTCGCTCGGCCTGAAGCCGATCCTCGACCGCGAGGAGCCGCAGGTGCTCGCGATCTACGACAAGCTTCTGGCGGCGGTGAAGAAGCGCAACCTCTTCGCCGGCATCCACAACGGCACCGCGGGCTACGCCGCGAAGATGATTGGTAAAGGCTTCCGGTTCGTGACCATCGCCAACGACTCGGGCCTGATGGCGCAGGCTGCCCGTGCCGCCGTCAACCAGACCCGCAAGGAAGCTGGCGCCGTCGCAGACAAGTAGACGGTGCGGTACGTCAACGCCACCTTGCCCGACGGCAGCCGGCGCGACATCAGTGTCGAGGGAGGGCGGATCGCCGCCCTCCCTCCGTCTGCGGGGAATGCAGCATCAGCCGAGGACCTCGATCTCGATGGCGCGCTGGTCTTGCCGCCATTGGTCGACGGTCACATCCATCTCGACAAGACCTTGCTCGGCCTGCCGTGGGTACCCAACCAGGCAACGGGCAATCAGGTGGCCGATCGCATCGAGGCGGAGCGCAAGGTCCGTGCGGCTCGCACTATTCCGGAATCGGAGACCGGCGCCAATCTCGTGCGCCAGGTGCTGGCCAGCGGCACGCTGCACATGCGCAGCCATGTCGATATCGACAACCAGCTCGGGCTGCGCAATCTCCACGAGATCCTGAAGATTCGCGAGCGTTTCCGCGATCTCGTCACGATCGAGATCGTCGCCTTCCCGCAAAGCGGGGTCCTGCGCTCGCCCGGCACGGCCGACCTCCTCGATGCTGCCATCGCCGAAGGCGCCGATCTTCTGGGCGGCCTCGATCCCGTAGGTATCGATGGCGACCTCGATGGTCACCTCGGTGCGATCTTCGGCATCGCCGAGAAGCGAGGCGTCGGCCTCGATATCCACCTGCATGATGGCGGCGAAGGCGGGATCGTCGAGCTGCTCGCCATCGCCGCGCGCACGAAGGCCGCCGGTCTTTCCGGAAAGGTCGCCGTCAGCCATGCCTTTG
>Ga0310811_10005161_pt1 | contig 16488 bp, 10 predicted proteins | sample YCmetagenome_FD_207642 | JGI IMG/M metagenome (GOLD analysis project Ga0310811, IMG submission 207642) | Soil microbial communities from experimental microcosm in Duke University, North Carolina, United States - YC | ecosystem: Engineered > Artificial ecosystem > Soil microcosm > Unclassified ...
TATTGTTGAAAAACTTCGCTTTATTCATGAAAGAGTGAGAAGCCGGATGGCGGACAGATAAATTAATACTATAAATAAGCAAAAGTTTATGAGCAGGGGACGGCTCTTCTGCTTAATTTTATTTTTTATCATTAACCAGGTCCCTAACCAGCTCAACCATGAAGAAACTTATGTTTATCCTATCGAACCTAGCCTTATCCGCCGTCGTGCTGGCCCAATCTTCTGCTGACCGGCAGAAGGCTGAAGCCCTGCTGAAACAAATGACCCTGGAGGAAAAGATCGGGCAGATGACCCAGGTCACCCTGGGGGTCGTTTCTGCCCCCGAAGACGGCGTGCTGAATCCCGCAGCGCTGGCAAAAGCCGTCATAGACCACAAAGTAGGGTCGATCTTAAATGTCACCAATCATGCCCTGACGGTAGAGCAATGGCATACTGTGCTGACACAGATCCAGGATGAAGCCAGGAAAACAAGGCTGAAGATACCCGTGATCTATGGGCTGGACGGTATTCACGGGCAAACCTATACGCTGAATTCCACTTTATTCCCCCAGAATATCGGTATGGCCGCCTCCCGCAATGCGGAGCTGGCGGCGGCTGTCACCAAGGTGACCGCCAAGGAGCTGCGGGCTTCGGGTGTGCGCTGGAACTTCGCCCCCGTCCTGGACTGCGGGCGGCAGCCATTGTGGTCGAGATTCCCGGAGACCTATGGAGAGGATGTATACATAGGCAAGACGATGGGTGCGGCCGTTATAAAGGCCTATGAAGAAGATGGGCTGCGAAATCCTACGGCGGTCGCCAGCTGTATGAAACATTACCTGGGTTATTCCGCTTCCCGGACGGGAAAAGACAGGACCCCCATTTATCTGCCGGAGATCGAGATGCGGGAATATTACCTGCCCCAGTTCCGCGCTGCCGTCCAGGCGGGGGCTTCTACGGTAATGGTCAACTCCGGGGAGATCAACGGCACTCCCGTACATGCCAGCAAATATCTGCTTACGGATGTCCTGCGAAAAGAGCTGGGCTTCCAGGGGGTCATTGTTACGGACTGGGAGGACGTCATCCGGTTGCATACCCGTCACAACGTGGCTAGTACCCCGATGGATGCCGTTGCCATGGCTGTCAATGCGGGCATAGATATGAGCATGGTCCCGATGGACTTCTCTTTCTTCGATCTGCTGAAGGAGGCGGTGCAGAAGGGGAAGGTGCCGCTGAGCCGTATCGATGATGCCGTAAAAAGAATACTCCTCCTTAAATACAAGCTGGGGCTTTTCGAGCAGCCCTACCCGGAAGAAGCTGCCACTGCCAACTTCGGTAAGCCGGAATATCAGGCCATTGCCCTGCAGGCAGCCCGGGAGGCTATGACCCTGTTACAGAACCAGGATGGATTGCTGCCCCTGGCCCGGAATGCCCGTGTATTGGTAGCCGGTCCCTCCGCGCAGAGCGTCAGTGCGCTGAATGGATGCTGGAGCTATACCTGGCAAGGTAAACAGGAGGAGTGGTATCCCAGGGACAGCAAGACTATTTTACAGGCGATGACCGACAAGCTGGGGGCTGCCAATGTGGTTACGACCAGCGTGAAGGGTTTCGACAGCCCGGGCAATTATGATACTGTCCAGCTGAAAGCGGCCGCGGCAGGGGTAGATGCAATCATCTTATGTCTGGGAGAGGATGCCTATGCAGAAAGCCCGGGTAATACCCGCGACCTGGCCTTGCCGGAAGAACAGACCGCCCTGGCAAAAGCGGCCATCGCCACCGGTAAACCCGTTATCCTGGTGTTGACGGAAGGAAGGCCCCGGCTCATTTCGGCCATCGCCTCCCAGATGAAAGGGATCTTACTGGCTTACTGGAGTGGTAAAAAGACGGCGGAAGCCATCAGTGACGTATTGCTGGGAGATTATAACCCCGATGGCAGACTGCCGTTCAGCTACCCCCGCAGCATGGGTGAGATGGTGCTGTATGACCGGAAGCCCACCGAAGATGTCCGGGAGATCTTTAATTCCAATATGACGATGGACGGTTATGACCCACTCTTCCCTTTCGGATGGGGGCTTAGCTATACCCATTTCGAGTACGGGGACCTGCAGCTCAGTTCGAACAAGCTGGGACAGACGCAGCAACTGACCATCCATATTACGGTGAAGAATACCGGCAGCCGCGATGGGAAACATACCGTGGAGCTATATACGCATCAGCACTATGCCAGCATTACGCCCAACATGCGGCGTCTGCGGGCGTTTAAGAAGATATTCCTGAAGGCAGGCGAGTCGCAGACGGTATCCTTTGTCCTGGACAGGAACGATGTTGCTTTTGTAAACGCACAGTTAAAGACGGTGACAGAACCGGGAGACTTTGACATCCTGGTGGGAGACAAGAAAGCCACGTTCGCCTATGTCGGGGCTACGATGCCATAAGCGGGGCGCCGACCTGCCGCCGATCCGCCGATCGCCGATCCCAAAAACCGGTGGTAAGGCTAATGGTCTAATAGCCCCATTTCTTCATTACTTCGAGGTCTGCCCTGGCACAGTCCAGCGGGGATTTGCCCTGGTAGGACTCCTGTTCGATGATGAAATGATAGGTACCCCCTGACTTTTTGCCCAGGTCGGTTACCTGCCGGGTATTAACGATGCCTTCTCCCAGGATGGTGCTCTCATATTTTTCGGTACCGGTGGTAGCCTTGATCTCGTCTTTGACGTGCATCAATTCAAATCTCCCGGGATATTGCATGACGACGGCGATGGCAATGGCGCCTCCATTGTACAGATTGCCCATGTCCAGTTGCTGGGCTACCAGTTCGGGGTCGGTATTCTGCAAGATGATATCGAACACCTTCTTATTATTCAGGACGGTGCTGAATTCAAAATCATGGTTATGGTAGCCAAATTTCATCCCGGACTTCTTACACAGCTCTCCGCTCTTGTTAAAGACTTCCATATAATGGAGCAGGTCGTCATAGGTTTTTCTCAGGCTCTCGTCCAGCCAGGGGCTGATGACGTACTGCTGCCCAACGACGGCCGCATCTTCCACTGTCCATTTCCAGGAGTCGCTGAAATCTTTCTTCGATGCATCCCAATGCTCGGGCCCCATCTTCGTATGGCCGCTGAGCATTTTTAACCCCAGGCTGTCCAGGAGGCCTTTAAAGTCCTTAGCTGTGTAGCCATAAAATTTGCGGTCAACATAGTTAGCATGCTCTACATAGTGATAGCCCATTCCGGCCAATTGTTTCAGCGTGCCGGCGGGATCTTTTTTCATTTCTTCCCGGACGGTGTAGAGTTGGATGCCTACGATCCGTTTCTTTCTGGCGGCCGCCAGCATCGTATCGGGAAGCATGGTAGAGGCGGCAACAGCCAGGGCGCTGTGCTTCAAAAAGGTCCTGCGGGAATAAGACATAGGAAATAAATATTTTGAGTGAAGGTTAGACAGTGGATTTGCTCTCGGACGAATTTAATTTTATTTGGAGCCGGGGCCAAATAAATTTTTACACGGTTGCCTTCTGCCCCTTTGGCAATCAATTGTTATCTTACCGGCTTAACCGGATGAAAAGCACCAGGAACGCACATGGCTACTGAAAAGAGAATAAAAAAGGATGTCTGGAAGAATATATTCCGGCTGATCGTTCCCCATCGAAAAAAATTTTTATGGGTCGTGACGCTGGGGCTTTTAAGTACGGGCGCCAGCCTGATAGAACCGTTGATCTACCGGGAGGCTATTAACGATGTGGCGGGTCTGTTCGTACGACAGGCGAGGGAGAATGCCCAACAGGATCTGGGGCTGGACCCGGATGAAGAAGAGAGTATCCGGTCCATGATCCGGGAGGAAACTGATTCGGATCGCATGGTTACCGACACGGCCACTTCCCTTCCACGGGATTCAACGAGGGGCGGTGGAAAGCTGATCCCCGATTCAACGGCGTCCAGAGGGACTGTGACGCCGGGGTCGGCGCCGGTCACGAAGCGGGCTGCAGGCAGAAAACCGGGAGGGGCCGATTCTGGCGCAGTCCGAAAAAATGCGACAGACGCGGCAGCCAATTCGAAAATTGGGACCGGCCATTCGAAGAAGAGCTCTGCCAAGGCCCATCATGGTAAAAAAGAGCCGGTCAAAAAGACACCGGCGCCCGAACCTCATCAGAAAGGTCATGTGGCGGCCCGTTCGCCTGAACAGGCCCTGAAGACCTTATTATTGGCCGTTGCGGCCCTCTTCCTTATCAACCTGATCGGCACCCTGCTCTGGCGGGTGGGAGAAAATACCAATACCCGTCTTTCCTGTCTGATCGAACAAAGCTTTATTCAAAGAACGTTTGCCCATGTGCTGAACCTTCCGTTGGGTTATTTCGGCCGACGATCCAGCGCCGCCATTGCCAAACAGATCGATCAGTCCGAAGAAGTAACGGGTATCGTCAATGGCTTTTCCCAACAGATCCTTCCCGAGCTGATCAGTCTCCTGGGCATCCTGGCCATTATGTTCTGGCAGAATGTAGCCCTTACTTCCGTGGCGCTGATCACCATCCCTTTTTATCTGCTGATCGCCTGGCGTTCGGCCAGCAAGCTGGAATCGGGGCTTTCCAATTATTATTCCCGCTGGGAAGAGGTATCGGCCCGGATACAGGACGGGCTGACCGGTATCAAAACAGTGAAATTATCCGGGGCGGAAGACAGGGAGGTGCAACACCTTCAGGCTATCTCCCAGGAAGCCTACCAGGATTATATCAAAAGGGCCAGGTTGTCCAATAAATATGTTTTCTGGGAGACGATGCTGTCGCATCTGTCAACGGCGCTGGTATTCGGCTATGGAGGTTACCTCACGTTGCAGAATAAGCTGACGCCCGGTGACGTGGTGATGTTTGTCGCCTACCTGGACCGGTTATACGGACCCATCGATACGTTGGCCAGTCTATGGGTGGAGTTACAGCAAAATGTGGCCTCTATCGCCAGGGCTTTCCGGTTACTGGACAGTAGTGTGGAAGTAAAGACGGGCAAGGCGCTGGTTATCCGGGAGGGAAAGATCGAATTTGACAAGGTCCGATTTGGCTATACCCCCGAAAGGGAGGTCCTGAAAGGAATCAGTTTTACGCTTTCCCCCGGCCAGGTTACGGCCCTGATAGGGACTTCCGGAGCGGGCAAGACAACAACGGTGGACCTGCTGATGAGGTTATACGAGCCAACGGCCGGGCGAATCCTCATCGATGGGCAGGATATCCGGGAACTGGATGCGGCTTCGGTACGCGGCCAGATCGGCATGGTGTCGACGGATGGCGCCGTATTCCGGGGGACGCTGGCCGATAATATACGATACAAACGGCCTGATGCAACCGAAGAAGAGGTGTACCAGGCTGCTATGGCAGCCGGCATGCAGGCTACGTTGCAGCGCCTGCCCCAGGGACTGCAAACCCTGGTGGGAGAAAGCGGTATCGGGTTGTCTGTCGGGGAGCGGCAGCGGATCCAGATCGCCAGGATGCTGGTGGCCAGGCCCCGTATCCTGGTGCTGGATGAGGCCACCGCCAACCTGGACTTTGCCACCGAGGCGGAGGTCAAACGGACCTTGGAAGAGATAAGAAGAAATAGCACGGTCCTCATTATCGCTCATCGTTTCTCGATGGTGCGGGATGCCGACCGGGTGATCGTCCTTTCTGAAGGAGAGGTGATGGAGGAGGGCAGCCCTGCTGAGCTGCTGGAAAAAGGCGGCTGGTTTGCCGACTTTGCCGGATCGGCGGAAGAAGAGATCGACGTCGGGGAGGAAGAGGTGGATGAAGAGGAGGAAGATGATGAATCCCCGGAGGCTTTGGAGAATGAATAAGAAAGCATCGATAGCGCATATTGGCAGTGTTAACGGCTACCGACATGCGCTATCTCTGATGAAAAATAAAAATTGAGTTTCGGGTTATCCGTGATGTTCGGGACCTCCCGGGTTATTCGGATGAGCCGGTGGCGGTGCGGGTTTGGGCGCCGGATGCGGAGCCGGTCTGTTTACGGGCTGAGCCGGTCGCGGAGCCGGGTTGTTGGGTCGCTGCGGCATGGGGCGTTGCTGAGGCGTCGGATGCTGTTGCTGTGGCGCCGGGCGTTGCTGAGGGGGCTGATGTTGTTGCTGCGGCATGGGACGCGGTTGTTGCTGGGGCAAGGGACGCTGCTGTTGCTGGGCAGGCCGTTGCTGAGGAGCCGGGTGTTGTTGCTGAGGTTGCAGGTGTTGCTGGGCCGGCGCCGGGTGCTGTTGCGGTATTGGCTGCTGCTGCGGCGCCTGACGTGGTTGTTGCTGCGGCAGGGGACGTTGCTGTTGCGGTGTGGGTCGTTGCTGAGGAGCTGTGTGCTGCTGGGATGGATTACCCCCTCTCGCTACGGGAGCCCCGGAAGGCCTCGATGCCGGGGCATGAGCGGGCGGATTATTATTACCGGGAGCTGTCCCGGCGGTGGTCGCATTTGTCCTGGCCACGGGTCTCAGCGCATGCAGGTCGCGGACCTGGGAAGGTCTTGCTGATGCGCTGTTATTTTGTACGTTGGGCCGATAGATCGCCAGCCGTCCATGTTGGACATTGGCTGCGCCCGGACGGGCAGATGCCTGTATCGCCACCGGGCGGACAGTAGTATGGGTATATCTTGCCACATTCGTGGGCGCCGGTCCCCGCAAATAAGCACGGCCGCCTCCTCCCCTGTTGACATTATTGATGACGGTAATATTATTGATCACCGTGGTCGTGTGGATATTGCGAACATAATAATTACTTACGTTGACACTGGTAATACGTTCCCGGGGGCAGAAAGTCCAATAGTTGACGGGGGGCCGGTAGCTGCCAAAGGATACGCCTATATCCACCCGGGGTCCAATTGGAGCCCAACAATAATTGCCTCCATATTCTCCCCAGGTGACCCAGGCAGGGGCCCATTCATAACCCGGCGCCCACATCCAGCCATAGGAATCATCATAGAACCAATTCCCATAATGAAATGGGGCCCAGCCCCAGCTGTAGTCCGATACCCAGGTCCAGCCTTCGTCCGTATAAACCCAATGACCGCGGGTGCCATAAGGCCGGAAATTGCTGCCTCCTGCGGGCACCCATACATATCCATAATCGGGGTAGCTTACCCAGGTGCCGTAAGGGCTGAGCTGATCGTAAAACACCTGGAAACTGACGCTGGTCTGCGCCTGTGCAGATACCTGACCTATCCTTGGGATAAATCCTGTTAATAGGATAATACCCAATATGATTATACTTATTTTCTTTTTCATAAATTAGCATTGAGTAAAATATGTATTGCAAGAACAATGCCTGTCCACACCTGAAGGAAATGTTAAAAAGACCGGGAAATTTTTAACGTATGGAATTCAGGGGATTTTTCATCTTAGCTCAATAATTGTTTGGCCTATGCGCGGATCTATAATGCTACTCCCGGTAGTAATTTTATTTCTCCTTCCTTTTCCCGGAAATGCAGGGATCTCCGATACGACTAAATTATCCTGTTTTCAAAAAGCCGACAGTCTGCTGGACGAAGCCCTGAGCTTCATGAAGAAAAATTATTATAACAGGGATTATATCGAATGGGATGATCTGGCCACGAAAGCCAGGATGCGGTTGATGGGCTCCAGTAGTTGCGAGGACGCTTATGATGCGATAAGCTGGTGTTTCCAGCAGCTGAATGAACGACATAGTTTTATTATGCCTCCTGATAAAGCAGCCCGTTACAATTATGATACGGCCAATCTGCAGGCCCCTCCCCCATTGTCCGATCTCATGGGAGAAATAAAAGGCGAATGGATCAACGACAGCATTGCCTACCTCACCATCCCCTGGGTAAGTACGACCGACTCTCTCATTTGTACCTATATCGCCGACAGTCTGCAGGCCCTCATCGCGCGGCTGGATACCCGAAAGATCTCCCGGTGGATCATCGACCTTCGAAAGAATTCCGGTGGTAATTGCTGGCCGATGCTGGCCGGTATCGGTCCCCTGCTGGGAGAAGGTGTTTGTGGCTATTTTGTCGCCGCGGATCAAAAAATACCTATTGCGTATCGTAATGGAGCGGCCTTCCAGGGCAGACATGTTATCTGCCGGGTGAGCAAGCAAGGATACCGCACCCAATGCAGCCGGAACTCCGTTATCGTGCTGACGGGCCGCAAGACGGTCAGCGCCGGAGAGATCGTCGCCCTGGCCTTCAAAGGAAGGGAGCAGGCCTGGTTGTTTGGTGAGCCGACGGCAGGACTTACCACGGCGAATGCCACCTATTCTCTGTCCGACCATTCCATGCTGGTGCTGACTGTCTGCCAGGAAGCCGATCACATGGGCCGGATCTGCCAGGGCAGCATCGTGCCGGATAAGCTGATCCCTCCTCATCCTGATGGGGCTGTCGCGGGGGATTCGGTAAGGTCGGCGGCGGTCAATTGGCTACTTTCCCAATAGGGGCCGCCACGGGCGGACCGGCCGAAGGCCCATCATTAGACCCGCGATGAAAAATGCCGGCATTTTTTGTTGCGCTGGCTCTCTTCCAAAAATGAGCAGCCTCTTTTCAGAACATAAGCTGGACATAAGGGCAAACCTCCTATTTTTGTCCCTTCACTCTACTATGTAAAATACAGCTTATGACAAATCCTTTTCTCCGTGGGCTTTTCTTTTCCGGCATGGCTTGTTCGGTAGTAGCCTGCCATAACCCTGGCCAGCCGGCGGGTGCATCCGCTGATTCAAGCGGGCTGACCTCTTTAAATAAAGACAGTCTGGCCGCCAATATACAGGTGCTGGCCTCTGACAGCTTCCAGGGCCGGCGTCCTTTCACGACAGGAGAGACCCGGACAGTGGATTATCTGACCGCCTCTTTTGCCCGCCTGGGGCTCGAGCCTGGTAATGGAACTGCCTATACGCAGGATGTTCCCATGGTAGAGATCAGCCCCGTCGGCACGCCCTCCATGAAAGTGTTATCCCCCAAAGGAAAGTTGGAGCTGCAATCACTGAAAGACTTCGTCATCTGGACGGAAAGGCCGGACTCCGTCGCCACGCTGGACAAAGATGATGTCGTTTTTGCCGGTTTTGGCGTGGTAGCCCCGGAGTATAACTGGAATGACTATGCGGGGTTGGACGTAAAAGGGAAAATTGTGCTGGTGCTGGTGAACGATCCGGGCTTTTATGATTCCACCTTGTTCAAAGGACATACCATGACTTACTACGGTCGCTGGACCTATAAATATGAAGAAGCCGCCCGTCAGGGAGCCAAGGCCTGTCTCATCGTTCACAATACGGCGGCAGCCTCCTACCCTTTCAGTGTAGTACAAAGTTCGAACGGCGGGGTGAAGCTGCACCTGGATACACGGAAAAGCCCCCAATATCAATTGGCCCTTCAGGGCTGGATCACGGAAGAGACGGGCAAGAAATTACTGGCGGCAGCCGGGAAGGACAGCAGTCTTTTTGCGGCGGCGAAACAGAGAGGGTTTAAAGCGCTGCCCCTGGATGTGAAGCTGTCGGCTTCGCTGCGGGTCAGGGAAGTCTATAATCAATCGCACAATGTCATCGCAAAGATCACCGGCGCCAAAAAGCCGGATGAATATGTTATTTTCTCCGCCCACTGGGATCATCTCGGGATTGGCAAGCCGGATGAGCGGGGAGATTCTATTTACAACGGGGCGGCGGACAATGCCAGTGGCACAGCGGCCCTTCTGGAACTGGCAAGGGCCTTTAAGAACCTACCCGAAAAACCAGCACGTACGGTCATCTTTCTTGCCGTCACGGCAGAGGAGCAGGGGCTGCTGGGCTCGGCGTATTATGGACAGCACCCGCTGTATCCGCTGGCAAAGACGGTGGCCAATCTCAATACAGATGTGATCAACACCATCGGCAGGACCAAAGACATCACCTATAGCGGCGCCGGGCAGTCGGAGCTGGAGGATTATCTGGGAGAGGAAGTGAAAAAAGCGGGCCGTTATATTGCCCCGGAGACCCATCCGGAAGCAGGTCATTATTTCCGGTCGGACCATTTTAATTTTGCCAGGGTGGGCGTTCCTGCCCTGACAGCGGATGGCGGGGTCGACAACGTGGAGAAAGGAAAAGAGTATGGCAAGCAGAAGCAGGATGAATATACCGCCAAAAACTATCATCAGCCCAGTGACGAATATGATGCAAAGAAATGGGACCTCAGCGGTGGGATGGAAGACATCGGGCTGGTTTTTCTCATCGGAAAAAGATTGGCATACGGAACAGAGTGGCCCGGTTGGAAAACAGGGTCAGAATTCAAAGCAATCCGCGACCAGAGCGCAACCGAGAGGAAGTAAAAAATATTTGTTTGCTACTCTGCTAAAACTTTAAATTTACTTTTCTTTTTCACTATACAGCTTCAATTCACAGTCTACATATGGGAGATCTCCAGATTAAGAAACAAGCAAAGAAATACGATGCAGTTATTGTAGGATCGGGCGCCGGTGGTGGTATGGCAGCGTATGTGCTGGCCAATGCCGGTCTTAAAGTATGTCTGCTGGAAGCGGGTCCGATGTTTGACCCCAAAACGGATTCCAACCAGTTGAAAAATGCCTGGGAATCTCCCCGGCGTGGTGCGGCCACGAAATTCAGACCCTTTGGGGATTTTGACGGCTGTTATTGGGGGTGGGAAGTCGATGGCGAGCCCTATACGCAGTCCGGCGCGCAGGGGACTACCAGTTGGGAATGGTGGCGGGCGCGTATGCTGGGCGGCAGGACCAATCACTGGGGCCGTATATCGCTTCGTTTCGGGCCTAAGGATTTCAAGCGCAAGAGCATCGATGGATTGGGTGATGACTGGCCCATCGGTTATGAAGATGTAAAACCTTATTACGATAAGATAGATAAGCTGCTGGGAGTATTCGGTACGAATGAGGGCCTGGAGAACGATCCGGACGGATTCTTCCTCCCCCCTCCCAAGCCCCGTCTCCACGAGCTGTTCATCAAGAAAGCGGGCACCAGTGTTGGCGTCCCTGTCATCCCTTCCCGTCTGTCCATCCTCACCAAACAGATCAACGCTGAAAGAGGTCAGTGTTTCTTTTGTGCGCAGTGTGGCCGCAGTTGTAAAGTATATGGAGATTTTTCCGCTTCTTCCTGCCTGGTGATCCCTGCCTTAAAAACGGGCAATATCGACCTGGTAACGGGTGCGATGGCCCGGGAAGTTTTGACGGACAGGGAGGGCCTGGCAACGGGAGTATCCTATGTACACAAAGAAGACATGCAGGAGTACCAGGTCTATGGCAGGACGGTGATCCTGGCGGCCAGCGCCTGTGAGAGCGCCCGGCTGATGCTCAATTCAAAATCGACCCGGCATCCCAATGGCCTTGCCAACAGCAGTGATGCGGTAGGCAGGTATCTGCACGATTCCACGGGATCGGATATGTCAGGCATCATCCCGGAATTGCTGGACCGCAAGCGGTACAATGAAGATGGCGTAGGCGGTATGCATGTATATAGTCCCTGGTGGGGAGATAATAAGAAACTGGATTTCCCCCGTGGCTATCATATAGAATATGGCGGCGGTTTTGGCATGCCCATCTATGGTTTCAACTGGGGGATCGAGAATCTGAACGGGAATTTCAACATCATGGGCAGGAAACAGGAGGCGGGCGGTTATGGCGCCTCGTTGAAAAAGGACTACCGTTCATTATTCGGCGCCCATGTCGGTATGGCCGGCCGCGGAGAAGCGGTAGCCTTTAAAGAGAACCTTTGCCGGATCGACCCCAATGGCGTGGTTGATAAATATGGTATCCCCGTATTACAGTTCAATGTCAGTCATTCGGAGTACGAGATCAAACAGGCCAAACATATGCAGGAGACCTTTAAGGAGATCCTGCATGCCATGGGTGCTATTGTCGTCCATGGGAATGACAATGGCCCTCACAATAATTACGGGCTGCATGCTCCCGGTAATATTATTCATGAAGCCGGAACGGTGCGTATGGGCAACGATCCCAAATCTTCTCCCCTGAATAAATGGAGTCAGGCGCATGACTGTAAGAACCTGTTCTGCGTGGACGGCGGTCCTTTTGTATCACAGGCCGACAAGAATATCACCTGGACGATACTGGCCCTCTCTATGCGCAGCAGCGAGTATATCGTCGATCAAATGAAGAAGAACAATATTTAGAGGATCCACCGGGCCTTGAGCCCCTGAAAAACAGTACTATGGACAGAAGGAAATCAATAAAAGCGTTAATCGTGGGTTCGGTATCCGCGGGCGTATTGGTAGAAGCCTGTAAGACCGACGAGAAGAAACCGGCTCCCGAAAAAAATGCGGGTACCGCAGGCCCGGCCGACGGGATCAACCGAATGAAGGAGGAGACGGAGCATGACAAGGAAGTACAGGCAAAAGGAACTTTCTTCACCCCGGAGGAAATGGCTGTGATCACGATACTGGGTGATATTATTATCCCGAAGGATGACATCAGCGGCAGCGCCTCCGATGCCAAGGTGCCCGAATTTATCGAGTACATCGTTAAGGATATGCCCAAGCACCAGATACCGATGCGGGGTGGTCTGCGCTGGCTCGAGATGCAATGTCTCAAACGTTATGAGAAATCCTTTGCCTCCTGCAGTACTCAGCAGCAGATGGAAATGGTGGATGAAATCGCCTGGCCCAATAAGGCAAAACCCGAAATGGCGCAGGGTGTTACTTTCTTTAACCTGATGCGCAACCTGGTATCAACCGGTTTTTACACGACGGAGATGGGAAAAAAGGATGTGGGGTATATGGGAAATGTCCCCAATCAATGGAATGGGGTTCCCGATGATGTTTTGAAACAATATAAATTAGCCTATACGGAAAAGGAGTTGAAAGAGTGCGTAAGTTTTTCCTGACCGAATGTCCCTAATTAACGATAGGCCGGATATAATAGCCTTCTTCGCTGAGGACAAAATTATTAGGGACGAAGTTCAGCAGGGATTGTTTCACCATATTTTCGGCTTCCCGTTGGTAATGCGGTCCGACTTCGGGGGTTTTCATGGCGAACTGCCAGCTTTGTATTTTGAGCAGTGCGATCCTGCTCTCCTGTAAAAGATAATTTTCAGCCTGGCGGAATTCTTCCGCCAGATGGTCCTGATTATTCCGAATGTAGGGGATCATAGGGATTAGTATTATGTTTTTAACAGATATTGGATAGATAAAAAACGACATTTCCTCCCTGAAATTGTGCGATTGGTTCTTTTTTCCTGCCCTGTTTTCCTTATCCCGGAATTTTTTTCCAAAAACTGGAAAGAAGAAAAGAAGAGGGCGATTGTACCGGGTTCTTTTTCAGCGTTTTAAAAATTGGCATTTTGTTCGTTATTAGTGATATGTACTTTGAAACGCAAAATTAACGATCACGACCACGATATTTATACCTTAAAACAACTTGACGGCCATCAATAGTTAAAAGGTTTTTAGTTTTTTCAGGCTTACAGTTTACTTGTACAAAAAATCCTTCCGCATCGGCGGGAGGATTTTTTGCTTTGCGGGGGTGGATGGTTATCCTGTGCGGGCAGTCGTGCAGGAATGCCGGCGGGCAGCCTCTTCAGCGGATGAGGATGCTGGTGCCTTTTAAAAAGATCTTTTTCCCCGAATCCCGGTCGGTATAGCTGAGGAACCAGACGAAGGTGCCGGCTGGTTGCGGGTGGCCATTGACGGTACCGTCCCATTTCGATGTCCAGTCACTGGTCTGGAAAACGATTTGTCCAAAGCGATTGAAAACTTTGAATTCCATATTGTCCGCTTTATAAGCGTTGAGGGGATACAGGTAGTCATTGAGCCCATCACCGTTGGGGGTAAATGCCGAGGGGACGGCGATGTAACAGGATCTCAGCACATCGATCTGCTGGACAGCCGTGTCATAACATCCGCTGCTATTGCCAACGATCAGCATGACCGGATATTTTTTTTCAACTCCGGTGACGGGGAAGAGATGATCGGGAGGTAAAGAATCCGTGCTACCGGTCCCGTCCCCGAAGTCCCAGGTGTAAGTGTTGATCAGCCCAGTACTGTTGTTCTTAAAGATGGCGGCATCTTTAGGGCAGAGTATGTTGGGGGCTTCGAACCGGGCCCTGATGGCATTGTCCAGGGAAATGACCACACTGGCGGTATCACTGCAAAACCCGTTGGAGACGATGAGCTGAATGGTCTTAGCGCTGATCGTCGTATCGCTGATGATAGAATAGATGTGCATAGGAGGAGCCTGCACCCGGCTGGTATCGGTTCCGTCAAAAACCCATTGCCATTGATTGACCCCATTCTTGTCCGGATAACCGACTACAATAGTATCATTTTTACACCCGTACAGGATCTTGTCGTTAAAGACGGCCGATACGGTGTCTTTCAGGGTAAAGGGCAATGTGGGGCCGGTCGGTGGCGTTGAAATACCGCATTCATCTATGATCGTATTGCCATCAGTGCCGGGGGCCAGCAAGACCTGGTAATTCCCCCCTGTTACGATGGGGCCGGCTAATTGGAGGAGAATGGTGTACGTTTCTCCGTTCGCATCGCACTGACCGGCAGCGCCGGTAACCTGTACGGTGGAGGGCCCGGTGACCTTGAAATCGCTTCCATTGGCGGCGATGGAGCTGCAGAGGATCTTCTTTTGGAAGACCAGTTCCAGGGAGGAGGGGGCGCAGGCGGGGGGTGTGATGCTGTCCAGGTAGGTAGGTTGGAGTGCAGCCAGTTGAAAAGTCAGGGAGGACCCGACCGGCACCTGATTGCCGCAGTTGTCCAGTAAGGTATTGCCGTCGGACCCGTTCGTGGCGGACAAGGTGTAATTACCGGCAGGGAGGGGCCCATTGAGCGTCAGGGTGAGCGTGTCCATATCAAATCCGCCGGCGCAGTTATTGCCGGATGCGCTGACCACCTGAGCGATGGAGGGGCTGAGGGCGAAATCACTGCCATCGGCCGCCAGGCTGCTGCACTTCATCTTTTTATTCAATACTACTTCTATACGGCTGCCATCGCAAATGGGTCTTATACTTTTAAGGCCGGGGGGAACGGAATCGGTGATGCTGGCTGTGCCTCCGCCGAAGGAAAGGGAATAGCCGCTCTGGGAGTTTGTGAAATGACTAACCAGTAACAGATATTGGTGTCCCACGATGAGGGTGGGCATAATATTCTTGTTGCTATAGGTCGGGCCGGCGCAATTGATATTCCCGTTGCCATTAGCAGTAGTTCCTGTTCCGGCGGGGTTGGAGGACCAGTTGCCGCTAACGAATAAGGCGGTGTTGGTATATACTTCCGAAGGATCGTGCCCGGTGACATCGAATAGCTGCCAGTCATAATCGTCGGAAGAGGTGTTGGGGGTGATGAGGAAGCCCAATGTTCCGCCGGCGAAACACGTGAATTTATACCAAAAAGGATTTTTGTCGGAATATTGAGCGCCATCATGGCAATCCAGGGGAATATTGCCGTTTGTACAGGTTGGGACATTATCCTGCTTAAAAACGGAAGTGCCGCAGACGGGAAATGCGGTGACCGGCGTCTGACCCAGGGTGGTACAGGATTGCGCCCGGGCCGTCCGGATAGAAAATAAGGTCAGTCCTACAATAAGCAGTCTTTTAACGTCCATCGGTGCGTAAAGTTACTACAACATGACGATGGGAACTTTCGGGACGTTGCTTTCTTCCATTTATTTAATAAATCGGAATGGATGATAAAGCCTGATCCAAATCGGGAAAAAATTTCCAATTTATGGAAGTAAACGGAGAGGTTGTTAAGTTTAATAAATTGACTATCAAATACTTAATGGATTGGCATATAATTCGATTTTTATATATAGACCTGAATCACCAACCATACGCCCCTAACCTTCAGCCCTAACCCTAAAACAAACCTGAGAAGCTTTTTTAGGTATTAAGGCGATTAGTAGAAGACTGGTTAAGGAGTGTTCTTCTCATTCAAAATTCCAAGGTTTCTGAAAGATCCTTTCGACTGAAGCGGAAGGATTTTTCTTTTTATAGTGTAAGTCCGCATTGTATAGTAAATTTTTGACTTTTTCCCCCTATTTTTGCCCTCCTTTGAATCGTACGGTAATAAATAATAGAGAATTACTCTATCCGGACGAAAATCCTGTTTTAAGAACTATAACTTATGGACAAATTGATTTACTTAGTTCCCGTGATGGGGGCCATTGGTCTTCTCTACACCTTTATCAAATATGCCTGGGTGTCCAAGCAGGATGCCGGCAACGAGCGTATGCAGGAGATCAGTAAGCACATCGCGGAAGGCGCTATGGCCTTCCTGAAAGCAGAGTGGAAGATCCTTTCCTATTTTGTGGTCCTGGCGGCGATATTACTGGCCGTTATGGGTTACAGCAATCCTCAATCCCATTGGACTATTGCCCTCGCCTTTATTGCAGGGGCCGTTCTCAGCGCCACGGCGGGTTATATCGGGATGCGCAGCGCTACCAAGGCGAATGTTCGTACCGCGCAGGCGGCCCGTACCAGTCTTCATAATGCCCTGAAGGTCTCTTTCACCGGCGGATCGGTGATGGGCCTGGGTGTAGCCGGTCTGGCCGTGTTAGGGTTAGGCGGTTTATATATTATTCTAAAAG
>Ga0310811_10005162_pt1 | contig 16487 bp, 16 predicted proteins | sample YCmetagenome_FD_207642 | JGI IMG/M metagenome (GOLD analysis project Ga0310811, IMG submission 207642) | Soil microbial communities from experimental microcosm in Duke University, North Carolina, United States - YC | ecosystem: Engineered > Artificial ecosystem > Soil microcosm > Unclassified ...
CGTTGGCGGTTCGCAAACTGCCACTGAGTTTCTCGTTATATGAGATGTGGGCGTTGAAGGCTGCCGCGAGTTGCTGGCTCGGGACGTAGAGCCCCCCACCTTCCGAGACCATGGTCTTGGCACCGCCCTGGTCACCGGACTTGCACTTCGCCAGGTAGATCTGCTGCGCGGCCCGGTAGGCGGTGAAGGCAGTCTTGTCGGCATTGAGCAAGGTGCGTTCCGTGTCGTTCAGGCGGTTGGCCCGATCGTAACTCGCGATATGCGCGGTAATGCGACTGTCGGCGTCGGCGATCGCCTGATCGACGGCTGTTCGTTCCGCGTCGTCCGAGCTTAGCAGCTCACGAAGGACGAGTCGCCGGATCTCGCCGATGTCGTCGCGCGCATCGGTCAGTTCGCGAATGCTGGGAATGACGCTACCCTGCAAATACTGGAGACGTTGCTGTGCCTCGCGCAGATTCCAGAAGCCGGCACTACCGACGAACAGCAACGCGATCGATACCACAGTCAGCATGAGGATCAAACGCTTTGAAATAGTCATCTTTATTCGTTATTTTTTGAGAGTATATGAACCAACGCGAGAGCGCCGCGAAATCGAATAATTGACCACGCCGTGAGCCCCTGAGAAGACCTGGCACCAAAACCGCGAGGTCTGATCGGATCGAAAATTTTTATCCCGCCCGCGGACGTCACCCCGGCATCCTGGTAAGTGGTCCGAGCAATAGGCATGCCAGCGCGAACAAAATGGCCGGCGTCGCTCTATTTGGCGGGAGTCACCAGATCGGCGAACCAGCGCACTGGAGAATATCGGCCGGCGACCCCTTGACAATTCTGACATTGTTAACAATGTCAGAATTGTCAAGCCGGCGGTCCTGACTGTCCGGCAGCCCGTGCTTCGCAGAGTAGAAAAATTGAGTGTGGGCCGGGGGTTTTTCGTGCAACGCGCTTAGGTCACATCACATAGCATCTGCTCGCGCTCACGCACTCCGTTAAATGCGCGGCGGCATGAAGCGCCAGTTGAGCCATAGCTTCCGAAGTGGACTTCCCTCTGCATGACCGGACATGCGGTCACGCTTATGTTGATGAATTTGCTCGCTGGCGAAACTCGCGTGGTGAGCGGTATTTCAGGGCGCTGTGCGGATGCGACTCGCTGTAGTGGTCAAACGCGACGGCCAGGTTCTGTAACGCCGTTCTCGCGCCGGCTTGGGCATCCACGAGACGCAGCCTCTCATCATCGTTTTGACGAAGCCTTCGGCCATCCGCTTGCTCTGCGGACTTCTGACCGGCCACGTTTTCGAGTACATGAGCGTTTCCTCGCCAATCTAGCAGGAACCGTTGTCGCTGAGCCACTCGATTTCGGTGTCGGTCTTCAACGCACCGCCAAAGCGGTTCTCGACGGCCTGAAGTATGACGTCACGCACCACGTTACCGGTATGGCCTCCCGTCGTCGCAGCCCAGCTCATGGCCTCTGGGTCGCACCAGTCGAGTGCAAAGATGACGCGCAGCGGCGAGCCGTCATCACAACGGAATCCGAAACCGTCCGGGCACCAGCGTGCGCATTGTTCCCGGTCCATAGCGACCTTGCCGTCGTGGCGGCGCGTTGACCCGGCATGGCGAGGTCGGCGTTCGAGCAGCAGAGCCCGCCAGTAGCCGTACAACCCACCACTTCAAAGGACAATGGCGAGAACGGCTGACAGCACGCAATCAAAGCACGGCACACAACCGGTTAACGTTGCGCAACATATGGGTGTTCCGCTCGAAGTGACCATATCCAATGCGGTCAAGAAGCTCCAAGATCTTGATTGCGCGCTTGCGTCCGAGACCCGTAATGTCGCGAAATGTTGATGCGTCAATCGCACTGCCGTGCTACCGCGATCGAAAGCGCGAGATCGTGAACCACATAGTCATGATTGAAAAGATCGCGCACGACCTGACATACGTTGCCCTGACGCGCGAGCTTGCGTAGCGGTTGACGCACGCGAGCTTCGGGTACGTGCATCGCGGCCCCCAAGTCTCGTAACCACGGTGAGTGGTAGCGCCCTTGCACATGCATCGGCACCAAAGGACGCGCAACCGTCTCCTCAGTCGCATCGAGCAAAACCCGATACTCAGGCAAATTCAGCCATAGTCCGCTTTTCCACACGACGCCGTCCGTCACCGGTGAGTTGGCCAGCGCACGCCACAACGCGTCCGGGGAAAGTGCTCCGCGTCGCGTCCCAGCTCGTCAGGCGAGGCGCTTGTGTTGCCACAATGCGGCGCCGATCTGCCAACGTCGGATCGTGTTACGGCCTTCGTAACCGTGTTCGACACTGGGCCGGCCGACTCTCAGGCTTGACCGAGCGTATCCATTTTCACTTTTACGAATCACCCAATGGTTTTCCGGCGCCTGAAAGTTGATGACGTTAACGGAGTAGGTGCCCAGCCTAGTGCATGCTTCGCGCCCGACATGAATCTGCACGCGTCAACCTCAACACCTCAGCGAGTCGCCATCAGTCGTGTCCGCGGCCGCGCGCAGCGACTGCAACGGTGGCCGGCGACGCGGCAAGCGGCAGGAAACGTCGCGTCGCGCCGTCGAGCACATCGATGCCGCCCGTCTCGATGTCGTAGACCCAGCCGTGCAGATTCATGCGCCCCTGTTCGAGCGCGAGTGCGACCGACGGATGCGTGCGCAGGTTGGCCAGTTGCGCGATCACATTTTCGCGCACAAGGCCGTCGTGTTTTGCACGCGCCGAATCGAAATGATGCGAGGTGTTGATCGCTTTCGCGGCGTCCGAATGCCGCAACCAGTTCGCGACAGCCGGCAAATGATCGAGACATGTGCAGCGCGAAATCGCGCCCATCGCACCGCAGTCCGAGTGGCCGCAGATCACGATGTCCTGCACGCCTAGCACCGCGACTGCATATTCAACCGTTGCCGACACACCGCCGGGCTCCGGACCGTACGACGGCACGATGTTGCCCGCGTTGCGGATCACAAACAGTTCGCCCGGCTCGCGCTGCGTGAGAAGCTCGGGCACGACGCGACTATCGGAGCAGGTGATGAACAACGCCTTCGGGTTCTGCGTCGTCGCAAGCTGCTTGAAAAGCGCTGCGCGCTGAGGATAGACGTCGCGCTGAAAGCGCAAAAAGCCATCGATGATGTCACGCATGGAGTTCTCCAATTTTCAAATGCCGGATGTTGGCACGACCGTTCGATGCGACGTCGTGCCGCTGCGCCTGCCATTATCGCCCACATCAAGCCGTGGCTGATGGTATGGACTCCCACCCCCCTCGGGGCGCACACTTTCGGAGCCACTTTCTGGGGAATCGAGATGCCCGCGCTTACCATCGGTCTTGATATTGCGAAGAATGTGTTCCAGGTTTATGGCGTCGATCACGGCGGCAGACCCGTCATGCAGCGGAAGCTGCGCCGAGCAGATGTGTTGAAGTTCTTCTCGAAACTGGAATCGAGCCTGATCGGTATTGAAGCGTGTCACGGCTCACACTTCTGGGCGCGTGAACTTACCTCGCAGGGCCATACTGTGCGCCTGTTGCCAACGCAATATGTGAAGCCCTTGGTGCTCGGCGGCAAGAACGATGCGAATGATGCTTCTGCCATCTGTGCCGCAGCGTCACGACCGGGCATTCATCCTGTCCCGATCAAGAGCGCCGAACAGCAATCATTGCAGTCGGTTCATGGTATGCGTGAGCGCCTCGTTCACGAGCGCACAGCGAAGTCAAACCAGATACGGAGCATGTTCGCCGAGGAAGGATTCATCTTTCCAATAGGAATTATCCAGTTAAGGCAAGGTATCGTAGCGTTGGTTGCAGATGCCGACGCCCAGATTACAATTCTGCTTCGCCGGCTTGGTTCGATGTACCTCGAACAGCTGGCAGCCTTACAGCGATGGATCGACGAGCTTGCTTCTGAAATTGGCGACATATTCAAACGCAACGAAAGCTGCCAGCGTCTCGCTACGGTACCCGGGATCGGACCGCTCGTGGCGACCGCATTGTTCAGCGGGGTCGGAGATCCGCGGCAATTCAAGAACGGGCGGCAGTTCGCAGCGTGGTTGGGCCTGACACCGAGGCAGCGATCAAGCGGCGGCAAGTCAAAGCTAGGTGGCATCACGAAACACGGCGATACCTATCTCCGCACTCTGCTGGTCCAAGGTGCGCGGGCGGTGATGCGCTTCGTCGGGCGTCGTGATGACCGGCACAGTCGCTGGATCAAAACCTTGATGCAACGCCGCCACGTGAGCGTCGCTGCAATTGCTCTTGCGAACAAAACGGCGCGAATAGCGTGGGCAGTGATGGCCAGTAACGACATCTTCAAGTTGGCATAGTCATTCTTCGACGCACCTGGATTCCTTCACTCCAACCACGGTTGCGCAAGAAGCGGCAAGCATGGCGAACCGGTCGGACCGGCGCTTGCAGATCCTGATATATCCGGCGGCTGCGTTACGAAGCCAGGAGGCCGATGAGGGGCAAGCGCGCAAACTTCCATGATGGCTTGTGATGATGGCAGGCACATCAAAAGCCGAATGTACGGACGCAGTCGAGACCTTCAAAATGCAAACCGATCTTGCTCATAGGCGGGAGGCCATGTACGGATATAGTCACGCTTTTCGACGCGCTCGTCATCGCGGCGGTCACCGCGACGAGGTGATCGAGGGTTACGCGGTTGGGTGCAACCGCGAAGCAACTCGGGCGACCGACGGTTCGCCAGCAAGGCCGAGCGATCAGTGATGTCGCTCGCTTGTCTCTCTAATCATACCGCGCCGTCTTATAGCGACGGAGCTGTCGATACGATTGCGCCGCGACCGGTGAGTGCTTTTAGGCCGGTCGCCCGCCATACCCGACTGAGACGATGGTACGCATTGTGATTTTGAAGCAGCTGTACAGCTTTCGGACGAACAGATGGGGTACCAGTTGCTCGATCGCAAAGCTACACACGGTTCTTGCGGCCTGAGCAATGCGGCCCATATTCCAGACCGGACAGCGCGCGGCGGGCGGATCACCGACGCCACGCGAGGGCCCCGCTCGTTTATCGCCCCGTTGCTGCGGCAGTTCATGATCGAATTTCCGGAAGTAGAACTCGATCTTCAGTTTATAGGAGACGGCGCGGACAGCATCAAGGAGGGCTTCGATGTCGCAATTCGGACCGGCAACGCGGATTCGCGACTAATGCCGCGGCATCGTGTCTATTCGCGGCGTTGCATCGTCGGTTCCGCCGGTTCCTTTGCGCTGCATGGCACGCTCGAGAGCATCGCCGATCTCGCGAAGTACGTTGCCCCGCATCGCCGCATGTCAACGACCGGCAACCTCGAAGCGTGGTCACTCGCGTGCGGGTGTGCGGCCGGCCGGACGATTTTGGTTTCGACTCCGGCCAATACGTTGGGGGCGTTGATCCAGTTCGTGCAGGGCGGAGCGGGCCTCGCCTGCATTCCGAGCTTTTCGGTTTGCCGTCAGCTGCGAAACGGCGCTTTGATATCGGCGCTGGACCGATAAGTCGACCATGCCGACGAGTATGTCGCGGTCTGGCCGTCGGGCCGGCGCCTCGCGCCGAAGATCCACGCGTTCGTCGATTCCATCGCGCAGAAGATGTTCCACGAAGACTGATGAGCTATCGCTCCGGGACCGTGCGGTTCACGGGCCACCGGCCACGCTGCGTAGCAGTTTAGCCACGGACGCCAGGGGCACCACGGTTTCTTCCGGCAGTCTGTAATCCGAGTTCAGAACAGTGGTTGTGTCCTGATAGTCGATATGCGTCGCACCGTGTTCGTCCTGCCACACCACGGCGCGCAGCGGCAACTCGACCGCCGCGTGAGGATTCGCCTGCATGGCGGGCGTGCCCGCCTTCGGATTTCCGAACAGAAAGAGCCGCGTCGGTCGTAGCGCCTCGCCCGCCTGCGCGGCCGCCGCGCTCTGGTCGATATCGGCAAATACGGTGATCCCTCGCGAATTCAACGCTTCTTTCAGGCGCGATACGGTTGTCGGAAAATCGTATTGGCTCGTCAAGGTTTGCGTGCGAGCCGGATAAGGCATTGCCTGTGCTTGTGCGTTCATAACGTTGAGCATCCAGAATGCTGCGGAGCATAGCATGCAGGGGCAAGTCCACAGGTCGAGGCGGCGCGAATGAAAGATCGGGAGATTCCGAACAAGCCGCGGTAGAGTCTGGCGATATCGATTTTGACTGTTCTCTGCAGGGTTTCATGGCGATCTCTCGCCTGTGCGGTCAGACGGGTTCTGCTGGAAAATCGTCGCATCGCTTCGCACGGTGGATGACAAAAATGATCACCGACCCTTGCGGATGTTCCGGGAAGAGGGCGAATTGGCAGCCGGTACGCGAAAGTACTTGGTCCCATGAGGCCTCCTAGGTCATTGTGATCGTGGAGAGAGTGCTCGACACAAGCGCATCGCACGCTTGCGCGTCCTGCCACCAAGGGAAGAGGGCCGGAGGGTGGTCGAAACCGTTTGCGATTATGCTTGCGAGCGGCGGACATTGCCCTGCCGCAGCGAGCAGATTCAATATGTGCGGAGGGGGCGGACACAACAGCGAGTTCGTCCACGAGACGACCCATCGTGCGTAGTCCCAGTACTGTTCAAACGTCTGCTCCATCCATTCGCGGTTGAATGGCAGATTGCCGCGATGCACAATGGCATCAAGATAGATACGGCTTGCTTTAGCAGCACTATTAGAACCTTGTCCGGTGATGGGGTCTTGAACGACGAGGGCATCGCCAAGACCCAGCACCAGCTTACCGGAAGATAAGGTGAGTACGGGCTTGCGAACCGTTGGGACAACGTTGCCCACAAGGATACCCTTCGGATCGGTCAACTCCAGATGTCGTGCGCGAGCGGCTTCCCACGGCAGATACTTATCGAGGATCCTTTTACTTTGCGCGAGGTGCTGCTGAGGAGTCTTAACGTCTGCCCAACAATCCATCGGGCCGCCAGGCAGGCCCTCGAAGACCATAATATCGCAGGGCCCGCTGGTCGTGAGCGATGGGAACGTGAAGTACTCGCCGACACCTGGTATCAGGTTGAACGCGACACGCGAAAACTCAGGCGCCGGCGCCAGACCTTTAACATACGTGAGCGCCAGTGTGCGCATCGGCCTGTCGAACGCGCTACGTGCTGCGTCGCGCTCGAACAGTCGAACGACGTCGCCTTTGTCGGCAGCGAGAATCACGAGATCGTTATCCGCAGTCAGTTTCTCAAGCTCTGGAACGCCAACCTCGCCAATAAGAAGTGCCCCGCGACGTTCCACTTCTTGCATCCAGGCCGCCATCTTTACGCGCTGGTCGACTGACTGCGCATATCGATTGAGTCGCACGCTCCAGTCTATCGCCTTGCCTCCCTGCTTTTCCGGATGCGGCACGGTTAGCCCAATGCCTTCAACGGGTGGGCAATCCTTGTCCCATTGATTAAGCCCGAGATCTCGTTCGAACTGGAGCGCTGCATCGAACATGCATTGGCTCGACATGACCCGGCCGGCCCGAATGTCGTCGGCGTCCGATTCGTAACGACGCTAACTTCATAACCTTTGGTGAGGAGGCCGAGCGCGAGAGAAAGACCCGCTTGCCCCCCGCCGACAATTGCGATTTTCCGCATCAAGTTGTTCCTGATGTCAAGTGTGCCGAAGTAACCAGTCGTTGCGTAATCTGATCCGAGATCCCGTCGGGTGCGATGCCGAGCCCATGGGACGGGGATGCAAGGACCGCGACGTGATGGTTTTGCAACATTGATCGATCGTGCTTTCAATGCGCGCTGCCGCATCTTCGTCTCGTTCGGAATGACACGGGCGCGCCCTAGTATACGCATGAGAGGTGACGGGATACCGACCGATTGATTACCGATATGAAATCCAGGCTTCTCACTACGCGCAACGTCGCGAGAAGCGGCGCGTTGTACGTGATGCTAGTTAACCGGCATAAATATAGAAAATGGACCTTTTCGAGTGGCGGACTGAGTGACGGCTGGAATGTCCGACGTGGCGACGCATCACTTGTCAATCAACACGACTGCAGGAACTGACTGCTCAACCTCAAAGCTTCCCTTGAACTGGCTCCGGATCGAACGGCCGGGGCGGGTCTACGCCGTGAAAAGGCGGCGCGCTTGGGCGGCTACAATCCCCACCTCGCGAGCGTTCCAGCCAGATGCTGCCGGCAAATAATGGACATCTCCCCTTAACGAGCCGACGAACGAGCAAATCGGAGAAGTTACTGGATATGGAGGCAGACTCTCGCGGCCGACGGCATCAACGAAGAAGAGGACGTAGCTCTATCTCCGTTATCGCGTCGCTTTTGCGATAGGACCGTCAGTTCGGCACCACGCTCGTCGATGGCCCCCACAGCAGATACGGCTCGGGAGGCAGCGTAACTAACTGTTTTTTCGGCTCGCTACCGCAAACTTGACAAGGCCCATCCCGGCAATCCGCTCCGGCGCAGGGCCACCTTCGGCGAGTCAGCCCATGGAACTGAGCGTCAAACGTACGCGACTTCCGTCATCATGCCCGCCTGCATGTGATAGAGATTGTGGCAATGCATCAGCCACCGTCCTGCGTTGTTCGCATCGAATACCACCGTCACCTTCGCCATCGGAGGGACTATCACCGTGTCGCGCATCGCGCCAGGGAAGGCCTTATCGTTAAGCGCTACCACCTGAAAGTGGTGGCCATGCAGATGGATGGGGTGAGACATCATCGTCGTGTTGAGAAAGCTCATAGCCACTCGCTGGCCGGACCGGATCTTGACAACATCGCGCTCGTCCCAGCCCTTGCCGTTGAATCCCCACACATAGGGGTGCATTGACCCGGTTAGCATCAGCATGAATTGCGCATCGACGGGACGGGGCGTCAAAGGTCTCGCTGCGGACAAGCGCATCTCCTGATCAAAGCCGACCGCACCGAACTTTTCCGAGGCTGCGGAGGCGACCTTTCCGACGTTTGCGCCGTGAGCAGCAAGCATGATCCCCGTGCGCTGCCGATCGCCTTCCCGTACGGCGAAAATCGGCCATACGCCGGCCTCATTGGGCAGTTCCACCAGAATGTCCATTCGCTGAGCCATTGCCAGTTGCAGGCGGCTTGCGCGAAGAGGCTGCGTGGCGTTGCCATCGACCGCAACGACCGTGCCCTCCAACTGGCCAAGGTCGATGTGGAAATTCGTCGATGACGCACCGTTGATGATACGAAGGCGAACTCTTGCACCTCGCTCGACGCGGACAATTTCCGGATCGTGAAGCGTTCGATCGTTGGCCAGATAGGCATCGAAATCGACATCATTCAGGTCCATGTTCATCGGCATGGAATCTGGCGTGGCGGCCATGGCGCCACCGGCCATGCCGTGCATGTCCGACATCTTGATCATGCCCTGAGCGCTTACACGAGGGCTCGATGCTGCCATGGCCTTCATGCCGTTTGTCCCGCCCCGTTGCAGTTTCGCCATGACCTCCGACGGGTCGCGAAAAAGGAAGTCCTCGAGAAAGACCGTCACCTCCTGGACGTCTGCCCGGACGTCGTCAGCCGTCCGCACGATCAACGGAGCGGCAAGGAGCTGCTGCTCCTGAAAGCCATGGTGCGAATGCATCCAGTAGGTGCCCGGACGCGCCGCAAAATCGTATGCCCGACGTTCGCCCGGTTGAAGTTCCGGCACGCCGAACTGGCTGACTCCGTCCTGATCGGGTGGTGGCACCTGTCCGTGCCAGTGGACGATGGTCGGCTCTTTCAGGCCATTGACCAGTTCCACCTGGAAGCGCTCACCCGGATCCAGAAAAAGACCCCGGGTGCCGTCAGGCTGACGCAGCCCGAACATCGTGGCGGCACGGCCATCGACGTCGATTGAACGCGTCTCGACGAGCAGACGACGCAAGGTGCCACCGCGTTTTCCACTTTCGATTGTCGACAAATTGCTGGCGCCCCATGCGGTAGATCCCGCGAGCGCCGCGGTTGTGGCCACAGCAGACGTCATTAAAAATTTTCGGCGAGACAATACCATTGGCTTTTTCCTTTGTTCCCGTATTCCTGGAAGGGTTGCTACGAGGCGTGATGAAACGAGTCCAGACTTACCATCTCCCCGTTTTGGTAGCAGCAGTTATCGACGCTTACTGTCGGGCGACCACAGTCGTAACATCAGTGCATTGCTCACAACGCTGACACTGCTAAACGCCATTGCCGCGCCCGCCACTACCGGATTGAGCAGGCCCAGCGCCGCCAGCGGCACGCCAACCGCGTTATAGACGAACGCCCAGAACAGGTTCTGCCGAATCTTCCAATAGGTACGGCGTGAGATGTCGATGGCGTCCGCGATGAGTGCGGGGTCACCGCGCATCAGCGTAATTCCGGCAGCGTGCATCGCCACATCGGTGCCTGTCGCCATGGCAATACCGACGTCCGCCGCCGCAAGCGCGGGGGCATCGTTGATGCCGTCGCCGACCATGGCAACTGTTTTACCCGACGTGCGAAGTTCAGATACGACGCGCGCCTTGTCCTCGGGCAGTACCTCGGCGCTCACGGTCCCAATGCAAAGCTTTTCAGCTACGGCGCGTGCCGCGCCCTTGTTGTCGCCGGTTAGCAGGACCGTCTCGATTCCCATGGCATGCATCTGTTCGATGGCCGCAGCCGCAGTGTCCTTGACGGTATCGCCAAATGCGAGGAGTGCCACCACCTTGCGGGTATCGCCCAATTCAACAAGCCACGAAACGGTCCGTCCACCAGCTTGTGCAGCGTTGCCCTTGAGGAGAGTTGCCGCCGGTACCTTGATGCCCGATTCCTTCAGGAAACGGGCATTCGCAATGGCGTAGGGCCGGCCATCAATGACCGCCTGCACTCCACGCCCGGCTATGGCACGCACGTCACTCGCCCTCGGCACGACTATTCCGTCGGCCTGCGCTGCCTGCGTCACTGCATGCGCCAACGGATGCTCGCTGCCCTGCTGTATGGCCGCCGCGATGGCAAGCGCTTCATCGCGCGTGAGACCAAGGGTATGGAATTCAACGAGTGTCGGGCGGCCGACGGTCAGCGTGCCCGTCTTGTCGAATGCGACGGTATTGATCCTATGGGCGATTTCAAGGGCTTCGGCGTCCTTGATGAGAATCCCATGTCGCGCCGCGACTCCGGTGCCAGCCATAATGGCCGTCGGTGTTGCCAGTCCAAGCGCGCACGGGCAGGCGATAACAAGCACCGCTACCGCGTTAAGAATGGCGGTTTCTACGTTACCTGCGTAGAGCAGCCAGCCAATGAAAGTCAACAACGCAATGCCCAGAATCGTTGGCACAAATACGGCGCTGACCTTGTCGACCAGGCGCTGAATCGGCGCCTTCTCGGCCTGAGCGGATTCGACCAGCCGGATGATCCTCGACAGCGTGGTTTCGGCGCCGACGGCTGTCGTCTCGATGACAAGCAGTCCGTCAACGTTGATAGCACCGCCGGTGACCTTGTCGCCCGGCTGCATCGCTACGGGCAGGCTCTCGCCCGTGATGAGTGATTCGTCCACCGAACTGGAGCCATCCAGTATCTTGCCGTCCACTGGCACACGCTCGCCCGGACGGACGACCACCAGGGTGCCGATGCGTACGGCGGTGAGAGGCAGCTCCTGCTCGGCCCCGTCCACGCGGACACGTGCCTTGTCAGGCCGGAGCGCGTTCAATGCACGGATTGCCTCCGTCGTCTGGCGCTTCGCCTTGGCCTCGAGCCATTTCCCGAACAGGACCAGCGTGATGACAATGGCCGACGCCTCGAAATACAGGTGGCCCATGTCGCCCGGGTGAGCGATGACCTCGTAGACGCTCAGCCCGTACGCTGCCGACGTACCGAGCGCGACCAGCAGGTCCATGTTGCCCGCCATCGCGAGCACGGCCTTGTAGGCCGACTTGTAGAACCGCAGGCCAAAACCGAACTGAACGATACTCGCCAGGACCAGCGAGAGCCAGACCGGGAGCATGACGTGGCCGCCAAGCCACTGCGCCACCATCGGCACAACGAGCGGCGCGCTGAAAATGGCTGCACCGGCGACCTTGAGCGCCGCACGGTCCTGCTTCGGCGACGGCCCGGCGTCAGTTGCCGGAATTGTCGCCTCGTATCCTGCCTTCTGGACGGCACCCACGAGGGCGTCGAGGGTAACGCTCGCAAAGGCTTTTACGGTTGCCTGTTCCGTCGCGAGGTTCACGCTGGCCGATGACACGCCGACCACCTTGTTCAGTGACTTCTCGACTCGCGCGACACACGATGCGCAGGTCATGCCATTAATGCCCAGCACGACCTCCTGTTCCGGCACCTCATAGCCCGCCGCGCGAACTGCATCCGCGACCGCAGCTTGCGCCTGAGGAGATTCAGCTTCGATAGACGCCTTCTCGGTCGCAAGATTCACGGAGCTCCGAGTCACGCCGGGCACGCGCGCAATCGCTTTCTCGACCCGCGCCACGCACGACGCGCACGTCATGCCCTCGATGGGCAGTTCGAAGGTGGTGGTTGCGCCAGACGTCGCGCGATTGATATTCAGAAGTTCGGTAGCCATGATCACTTTGCATGGCCGCACCGATGGGTGCGGCCGTCAGGGACTATAGGACCGGCGCCATGCCGGCATCAGCTCAGTTGCGGACAGTTGGGGTGTAGCCCGCATCCTCGATGGCCACCAAAAAAGCCGCTGCGCCATAGACAGATTCGATATGCACCGCCCTGTCTGCAACATTAATGTCAACGTTCGCCTGTGCATCGACTTCCTTGACCGCCTTCGTGATAACGCCCGCGCAATGTCCGCAGGTCATGTCTTTGACTTCCAGTTTCATTTTGAAAACTCCATGTTGTAGTGGGTAATTTCAGTATCGACATTCCAACCGTTGGAAGGTCAAGCGTTTTGACTAATTTCTCTGGCCGACCAGTTCTTTCAGAATCGGGCATTCCGGACGTGCGTCGTCGCGACAGTGCTCCGCGAGGTAGGTGCGCGTGACTGTACTTTTGGACTATCTTGTTGCTGGAGATAATGTCAGACGACGCAAATCGTTCGTCTCATGCAACGAAAGGGAATTGTATACAGGCTTATGAGTTATGAAGGCGTCGCAGTACGAAGTGCCTGAACATGCGTGATCTATTGGATGGCATGCTGATGCGCGCACGGTGTCCTGGCGTTGTGTGCAGAACGGGCACCATGTCCGTAGCCTCGTGATACGTTGCTCGCAAGACGCGGTGCATGGTTGAGCACTTGAACTTCATATGGTTCCAACTACGAAGCTTAGCGACGGATCAGATAGCGAATTATCGGACCGTCCCGCTGGATCTGCAGTACCTCATAGCCGTGATTACGGGCACCGGGCGGAATGTTGTGAATAGACTGTGGGCAGTCGGTAACGACTTCCACGATTTCGCCACGCTGCAGTTGCGGCATTGCCTCAAGTGTCGCAACTGCCGGTTTAGTGCAAGGCACGCCTGTTATATTGAGGCGATAACTTGGCGTATATGAGGCGGGCTGGCTCATGCCGATTCCTGTGAACGCCTGGGTGAATTCGCATCATCGGCTGCGGCTTTTGCTTTCCGCCGCGCGAAAAATATTCATTCCCACGACAGGATGGTTGCCATCGCGACCGCGAGAATCAGGTGGGCGGCGAACAGACCACCCTGCGGACCAAGCGCAGTGAGCAGGTTGATCCTAGGGTACGCGGTTGCGAGTTCAGGGGCGAGGCTGCCAGCTCGGTGCGAAGCTCTGGGGACAATGTGGCCGCCGGGTACCGAGATGGTGAAGCAGGCGCTCGCTCGCTGCAAAGCGAGCCGGCCGCCTTGCGAGGCGAACGCACTGCCGCGCTTGAACATCTCGCAGCGGCACTGGATATTTATCAGGGGGTTGGCACTCGTGCTGTCGAAGCACACATACGGACGGGGATTGGCCACTTAACCGCGTCGCGGGGGACTACATTGACGCGCTTGAAAGCCGCCGTCCACGCACGGTAATAGGCAATGCAGACCTCGCCAGAATTGCAGGGGATGAGCATAGCGTTTGAGGCGCAGGCGCAGTCAGTATTCAATTCCAGTAGTTTCGCGGACTGTCTGGATGATCTTCGTCTTCATGCGAAAGAACATCTCACTATCCCTCAGCGCCAAGGAACGACTTCTTCCCAACTGAGAGGTCACGTCGATGTCCTCGAGCACGCGTGCGGGTCTACGTGAAAACACGATGATCCTGTCAGCAAGGAAGACCGCTTCTTCGACATCGTGAGTGACAAAGATGACAGTGCGCGACTCCTCACTTTGAATGCGGCGCAACTCCACCTGGAGTTGCTCGCGCCGCTGCGCGTCAAGAGCGCCGAACGGCTCGTCCATCAGAAGCACTTCGGAGCCCGCAGCGAGCGTCCGGGCGATTGCGACGCGCTGGCGCATGCCTCCAGATATCCGGTTCGGGTAAGTGGCTGCGAATTCATGAAGGCCGACAAGGCGAAGATAGTGATCGGTGCGACGGCGCTTTTCGTCCTTGCCGAGATCGGCCCTATAGCGCATGCCGAAGGCCACGTTCTGGCTGACGGTCAGCCAGGGAAACGAGGAGTACGACTGAAACACCATGCCACGTCGCTGGTCGGGCTTACCGACCGGCTCGCCCTCAAGCCGGATTTCGCCGGTGCTCGGCGTATCGAGTCCGCCCGACATTCGCATCAGTGTCGTCTTGCCGCAACCGGAGGGTCCGAGAAATACGACGAACTGGCCTCGGGGGATAGTCAGATCAAAGGGCGTTTCCACGACTGGCAAGCCGCCAAAGCGCTTGGTGACCCCGTCGAAAACAAGATACTCGGTCGTTCGAATGTTCATCAACCACTACTCTTGAGATAGCGGAACAGGCGCCGATGAAACGCGCGAATGAGCTGGTCGCTGACAAGTCCGATCATGCCGATCACAAACACTCCAGCCATGACCCCGTCCGTTTGCATGTAACGGCGTGCGTTCCATATGACGAAGCCCAAGCCGCTGTCTGAGGCCACGATTTCAGCAATGATCAGGTAGGTCCAGCACCAGCCGAGCGTAATGCGCAGATTGTCGACCAGGTTGGGCAGCATCGATCGCCAGGCGATATCGATAAGAATCTGGAACGGGCGGGCGCCGAGCGTACGCGCGATCTCGATGTACTCGTTGGGAACGCGATTGGCATCGTCCACCACCAGTAACACGAGCTGCAAGAAGGTTCCCAGCCACAGCAGGAAGATCTTCGTTTCCTCTCCGACACCGAACCAGATGATAGAGATCGGCACCAGCGCCGGCGTCGGCAAGTACCGGATGAAATCCACCATCGGTTCGAGCGCGGCGTTCACTGGACGATAGCTGCTCATCAACAGGCCGATGGGAATCGCCATCGCCGCGGATAGCGCAAATGCAGCGAGAATGCGTCCGATCGAGACCAGCGCATTGCCGACGATCTGCCCTTCGAGGGTCATGGTCCAGAGGCTTTGGGCAATCTCGATAGGCGACGGCAGAAAGGTCGGATCGACCCACCCGTCCCATGACGACATCTGCCACGCCAGCAAGACTGCGAAACTGGCGCCGAGGCCAACAAGAACATTGGCCCGGCGACTAATGCTTCCGCGAAAGGAGAAGGCGTTCGGAAGCGGTTTGTTCACTTGAGGTCGGTAGCTGAGATGGATTGCAAGACCGAACCGTCGAACGAGCTGGCCGCCGACAGCGTGTGGTCCGACGCACCATTTGCCAGATTGAGCTTCATCAGCGTATCGAAGGTCCTGTAAATGGAGCCGGACTTGTCAGTGGCGCCGAAATAATGCTTCGCGGTGTCGAGCGATGTGTAGGAAAGGCTTCCGTCAACGCTTGCCTTGAAGTCCGTGTCGCTCTGATTGAAGTGGGGTGCGGCAAGATGGATGAACTCATCCGGCTTGGCGTTGTAATAGGCAATCGCCTTGTACACGCCGACCAGGAAGTTCTTGTAGGCGAGCGGGTCGGCTTTGAGTTTCGACTGGTTGACGATGATTGCGTCCACGATCGTACCGGGGTAGCTCGCTGAAGAAACCAGAATATGAGCGCCGCGTTTCGCGTCGAGCGTAACTGCCTTGTTCATGAACGGCTGGAACGTCCCGATCGCCGCAACGCTGCGGTCCGAGAACACCGATAGCGCGTCAGATCCCGCAGTTTGCTTGATCGTCATGTCCTTATAACTGAGCCCGGCCTTGCTCAGTTCAAGCAGGAGGAGATAGGCAGGAATATCCGTCTCCATTGCCACCACCTTTCCCTTCAGATCGCTGACCTTCTTGATGAAACCGTCCGCTACCACGCCGTCTCCGCCGTTGGACTCGTCGATGGTGCCGATCATGACCCCCGGCGTCGAGGGGCTGCGCGGGCGACGCTGATAGTCGTCGACTGTGCGCATGTCTACTTCAATATCGCCATGTGCAATTCCCCGCTAGTGTTCCGTCCCAGAAATAACTTTGCATAGCCGGGCCACTTTCTGGAGAATGGAATCGGCTGTCGCGGTCCATACGAACGGCCGCTTGTGCTGGTTGTACTGCTCGGTATAACGTTCGATGCT
>Ga0310811_10005163_pt1 | contig 16487 bp, 18 predicted proteins | sample YCmetagenome_FD_207642 | JGI IMG/M metagenome (GOLD analysis project Ga0310811, IMG submission 207642) | Soil microbial communities from experimental microcosm in Duke University, North Carolina, United States - YC | ecosystem: Engineered > Artificial ecosystem > Soil microcosm > Unclassified ...
CCATGCTCACGCGAGTGATTTGTATGAGTCGGAAGCCGCCGGGTGGACGCGAGCGCCGCCGAAGTGATGCTCTGAGTTCACTGCCCGAGACTGCGGAGGCGGCCATCGAGCGGGCCGCGCGCCTTCGGCAGAAGGCCGAGGAGTTGCGCGTGGTCGCCGAGAGCATGACCGACCGCTCGGCGCGGATGTCACTGCTCTGCCTCGCCGAGGATTACGAGAAGCTGTCGGACTATGCGAGTCACCGCGCCGATCTTGCCCGCCGGTTCCGATCGCGCATGAGCGGCTGACGCCGCGAACAACGGAACACTCGGGGGAACCCGCGGGCGAAGCGCGGCGTTGGAATATCATGGCCGCCACACGCAGTCGCCCACGCAATCACCCGATCGCCCGCACCGTCGTGCTCGGGCTTGCCGCCAGTGCCCTCTACACCTACTACCGCGAGATCCGCGACGCGTGGAGGCGGCCGCCGGCGCGGCGTTTCGTCGAGGTCCGGGGCACGCGACTCCACTACATCGATATCGGTGCTGGCCCGCCGGTCGTGCTGCTTCACGGCACCGGCGGCGCGACCGCGGATTTCGAGACCAGCGGATTGGCCGAGCGTCTGTCGCGCGATCACCGCGTCGTCATCTTCGATCGCCCCGGCTACGGCTACACCCGACGTCCGCGCGGGCGCCGATGGACGCCGCAGGCACAGGCCGCGCTGATCGCCGAGGCGTGCGGACAACTGCTGGTCCAGCGCCCGATCGTCATCGGCCACTCGTGGGGCGCGCTCGTCGCGCTGGCGCTCGCGATCTCGCAGCCGGCGGCGGTGCGCGGTCTCGTGCTGATCTCCGGCCCCTACTTCCCGCGCCTCAGGGCCGACGCCCTCGCCGCGGTGCCGCTTGCGGTGCCGATCGTCGGCGAAATCCTGAGCCGCACCGTGGCGCCGCTCATCGCGCGCTTCGTCGCGCCGCGCCTGGTGAAGAAGATCTTCGCGCCGAACAGCACGCCGTCGCGCTTCGACAGCGAATTCCCGCTCCAGCTCGCGTTCCGGCCGTCGCAGCTCCTGGCCGCCGCCGACGAGACGCTTCAGACAATGACCGCGCCGATCACGTTGCAGCGCTACTACGACGAGATCGAGGTTCCCGTCGCGCTGTTCGCCGGCGCCGAGGACGGCATGGTCGACGTCAACCATGCGCTGCGACTGCAGGAGCGGTTACCCCACAGCGAGCTGCATGTGCTCTCGGGAGTCGGGCACATGCCGCACCACTTCGCCGTCGACGAGCTCGCCGAGACCGTCGAGCGCATGGCGCCGTCGGCGCTGCCGAATGCGGCCGCCGAGGGCGCGAAGGCGGAACGAGCCTCGCACCCGCACTGACGCTCACGCTTTGGGACGCGTCTCCGGCGCCTTCAGCAGAACCGGAAGGATCCCCAGCGCGACGATGGCGATCATCGCGCCCGGCACCGTCGGCCATCCCGTGCGCTCGACCAGCACCTGGGCGAGGTACGGAGTCAGGCCGCCGAATACGGCGGTTGCGGCCGTGGCACCGAGAGCGAGACCGGTCAACCGCCCCTCGCCCGGAAATTGCTCTGCGGTCGCGACCGCGCCGACTGCGCTGACGGCGCCCGCGAGCGCCGCCAAAGCGACTGCGCCGACCAGCGCCCTGAGCTCCGAGCCGCTCGCCATCATTGAAAACAGCGTGATCGGGAGCGCCGCGCTGCCCAGACTGAGCGCGATCAGCATCGGCTTGCGGCCCCAGCGATCCGACAAGGCTCCGACGAACGGCGTGACCACAATCACAACCACCGCCGCGATCGTCGAGAGCCAGAGCGACGAGCCCTCGCCGAGCGAACCGGTGGAGGTCAGGAACGCCGGCACGTAGGTGATCCCGACGTAATAGGTGATCGAGCCCAGCGCCGAGATTGCAAACGATCGATAGATGCCGGCGCGATGATTGGCCAGCGTGTAGCGGAGCGGCTGCTCGGGCGCGGTTCCGGCCGCCGCCTGCCGCTCGAAGTCGGGCGACTCGTCCATGGTCGAGCGCGCGATCCACACGCTGGAGGCGAGCAGCGCGCCGAGAAAGAACGGGATGCGCCAGCCCCATGCCGCGAGATCGGCTTCGCCCAGCGCATACACCGTAAGTGCCGCGCCGGCGATGGCGAGCAGCGCGCCGACCTCGCTCGCGGCCGACGCCGACGACGTGATCAGCCCGCGCCGGTAGGGCCCCGCGCCTTCGAGCAGGTAGGCGACGACGCCCGTGTATTCGCCGCCGACCGAGAAGCCCATCACGCAGCGGAGCGCCAGAAGCATCCATCCGGCGGCGGGGCCGATCGTCGCGTAGGTCGGGAGCAACGCGGTGGCGAGCATGGCAATGCTCATCAGTGCCATCGACAGCAGCATCATCCAGCGACGGCCGAAACGGTCGCCGATGTGACCGAACGCGACGGCGCCGATGGGTCGGAACAGGTACGCGATGGCGAACCCGCCGAGAGCGGTGACGAGCGACTCCTCGCCGCCGCCGAAGAACACGCGCGACAGCACGGTGGCGAAGTAGAGGTAGAGCGTGAAGTCGTACCACTCGACGATCGTCGAGAACGCGGCGATCACCATCGAGCCGCGCGACATGGTGTGCGCTTCAGTCACTCTGCGCCCTCGCCGCCGCGTCCGGTGTCAGCGCACGAATCCTGGAGGCAACCACGAATCGCCGTTATCCCGTATCCTTTTCGGGATTCGCGCCGTCCCAATGGGCGAAGACGTCCATGAACCCGGGAACCGTCTTCTGGCGTGCCCAGTCGCGCTGGAGCTCGCAATAGAGCTGCGTCTTACTGATGAGCCGGACGCCCGCCTGTTCGATGCGCCGAAGAGCCGCTTCGTGAGCCGCGACAGACGTTCCGCCCACCGCATCGACGACGGCGTAGACCTCGTAGCTCTCCTTCAGGGCGTCGAGCGCCGGAAAGGTCAGGCATGCCTCCGTCCAAAGCGCGGTCATGATGAGTTTCTTGCGACCGGTCGCAACCACCGCCGCCTTGAACTCGACGTCTTCCCAGGCATTGATCGAGGTCCGATCGTAGATCGGGTACGCTCCCAGCACGTCCATGATCGGCTGGATCGGCGGCTTGTTCCTGCCGGTCGAGACGTTCACCGTCGAATGAATGAGCGGAAGGTCGTAGTTCACCACCGCCTTCGCCGTATGGACGATGTTGAACACCAGCTCCCTCTGGTCCATCGAGCGGATCGAGCTCACCTGGATCGGCTGATAGTCGATGATGATGAACGCTGAGTTCTGCGGCGTGAGCAGATGATCCTTGAAAGGATCGCGGATGGCTTCGCTGGTCATGCCCGACTCCTTGCCGATTTGATGTGGGATACAGAGTGCCGAGGATCATCGCCGCCTCGACGCGGGGCGACGTAACGACGGCGAGATGGCGCGCCCGGCTGGATTCGAACCAGCGACCCCGAGCTTAGAAGGCTCGTGCTCTATCCAACTGAGCTACGGGCGCCCACAAACGGACCGCAACAGCGGCCGCGAACCGCGACGGCGGCCGCGAACCGCGACGGCGGCCGCGAACCGCGACGGCGGCCGCCGAACTGTACAATGCGAGGGACGGAACGGGAAGCGAGCGAGACGCCGAAGCTGAACGTGTTCAGCGCACGCGGTTCCAGGCGAAGTTCGCGGCGTAGCTCTTCGGCCGGATGACCCTGGTCTTCGGCTCGTCGATCTCGTAGACGATGCCGTTCTTGTCGGCGTAGGCGATCGCTTCGTCCTTGGTGGCGAACCGCAATCTCAACTGCTGCCGCGTGTCGCCCGACGACACCCACCCCATCAGCGGCTCGCGGACGCGGCGCTGCGCCGCGAACTCCAGCGCCCATTCCTGGGACTGGGCGCCACCCTGCTGGGTGACGGTGCGGGTCGGACGGAAGATGCGGGCGCGGGCGGCCATGGGTAACCCTGCGTTGATTCGTCTCGAATGGGAGCGTCGGGACCGGTTAGTACCCACCGCCGCCCTACCCGTCAAGGCAGGCGGCGAATGGTCGGGGCGAGAGGATTCGAACCTCCGGCATCCAGCTCCCAAAGCTGGCGCTCTACCAGGCTGAGCTACACCCCGACGCCCGACAAACTAGGCGTTCGGGCCCACGGCGGCAAGGCGCCAGGGCGCGGCCCGGCGTTGCATTTTTGCTCCCCAAACCGCGCGCCCGCCCGTATTCTCCGCGCGGTCCACAGTCACGGAGCTCGGGATGTTCAAGCGCATCGATCACGTCGCCCTCCACGTGGCCGACGTACCGGCGGCCGTCCAGTACTACGTCGAGACCTTCGGCTTCGAGAAAATCTTCGAGCAGGCCGGAACCGGCGGCCACACCATCGCCTACGTGCGTCTCGGCGACAGCATGATCGAGATGACGACCCGTCCCGGCGGCGAACCGATGTCGGGCTTCCATCTCTGCCTTCAGCCGAAGGACTTCGACAGGGCGATCGAGGACCTCACCGCCAAGGGCCTGCCGCTGGTCACGGCACCCCGGCCGACGACGCCGCGCGGGCCGCTGGAAGCGGGCTGGCGCCGGGCGGTGTTCCAGGGCCGCCACGGCGAACTCATCGAAATCCGCGGCTGAGCGCGGCCCGATTAACCGGATAGTAGCCACGGTGTGATCCGATCGGTCGCACCACGCGGGAGTGGCCATGCAGCATCCGTTGAAGTCCCGACGTCCCCTGTTCGTGCGGCCCGGCGCCTTGGGCGGCAGCCGCGGCTATTCACCGCGCCTGATCGGCACGCTCATCGCGATTGCGATCGCCACGCTGGGACTCGCCTTCTGCGAGCAGAAGATCGCCGGCATTCCGCGCGCCATCGACGGCGACTCCATCGCCATCGGCGAACAGCGCATCCGACTCTACGCGATCGACGCGCCGGAGCTCGGGCAGCCGTGCATCTCGGGCGGGGACTGCGGCGCGAAGGCGAAGTCGGCTCTCGCCGACATGATGAGCGGACACACCATCGAATGCATCCGCCGCACGCGCGACGACCGGTACGGGCGGATGATCGCGCAGTGCACGGCCGACGGCGTCGACCTCGGGCGCGAGATGGTGCGTTCGGGAAACGCGATGGCGCTGCGCTCGATCTCGAGTCTCTACGCCCCCGACGAGCCGAAGAATCTCGACTTCGAGTCGCCGTCGCAATACCGCGAGCGGCAGCCGCCGGAGCGGCGCCGCGGCGGCCGGCGTTCCTAACGTACGTTCTTGAAGACCGAGTGGAGGACGCGGTCGCCGGCGGCGATTCCCTGGCGCGCGGCCTCGCCGCCCTTGATCTCGAGCACCGCCCGCACCGGTTGTCCCGACGGGATGGTCTCGAGCGACTGCGGAACGGTGTTCGCCGCGATCCGCGCCACCGTGCCATCGGCGGTGATGAACAGCATGTCGAGCGGGATGAAGGTGTTCTTCATCCACATCGACACGGGCTGGTCCTGCTGGAAGTCGAACAGCATCCCGGCGTCGGCCGCCAGGCTCTGGCGGTACATCAGGCCGCGCTCGCGCTCCTCGCCGCTGCTCACCACCTCGACGTTGAAGACGCGGTGCTGACCCGGCGCGGTGACGATCTCGAGCTTCGCCAGCGACGGGGAATCCGAGCACGCCGCCGCGGACGAGAGAAACACAAGCGCCACCGCGAGCCAGCAACGGAGTCCGCGGCGCGCGAAGGCTAAGAGCCGCATGGCCCTCCCTCGCATGGAACTGGTGACAACGTCAGGTCAGACGAGTCGGATCTCGGTCGCCTGCGGTCCCTTCGGGCCTTCGGCGATCCGCACCTGCACGTTCTGCCCGGCCTCGAGATTCGCCACTCCGGAACGACGCAACGTCACCATGTGGATGAAGACGTCACGCGCATTGTCGGACTGGCTGACGAAGCCGTATCCCTTGTCGGGATTGAACCACTTCACGGTGGCGCCGACAAATCCGCCGGCCGGCATCGCGTCGCGGCTCATGCTATCGAACCGATCGCCGCGGTCACCGCCGCTGCGATCGCGTCCGTTCTCGCGCGAGCCACCGCCGCCGCCGTGATCATCCTCGGCGGTCGACGCATCGATCTCGAGAACGCGGATCACCTGCAGTCCCTTTTGCCGGCGTGCCGCATCGCAGACGACAGTCGTGCCCGGCTGGAGATCCTGGTAGCCAGCATCCCGCAGCACGGAGAGATGAAGAAAAATGTCCGGTGTTCCATCCGACGGGGTGATGAATCCAAACCCCTTCGTGGCATTGAACCACTTTACTGTTCCCCGTACACGCTGACCTTCGGACCGGTCATCGGGGCTGTAGTAATCCTGCATGGTGCGTTCGCTCCCCCTGACGCCACGCTACGCTGAATCGGGTCGAAAAAACCCGGCTCTCTCCCACTTGACATTCTAAGACGCTTCCGAAACGCAAGTCCAGTGCCGCAAGGCCTCGCATGCTCCGGAAAAGGCCTAAAAAAAAGTCCAATGGACGGCGGCGAAGGCTGGCCCGAGGACGGTGACCGACCAGGCGATGTAGGCAAAAAAGCTCGGCATTCGGCGGCCGTGGGCGGTGACCACCCCGCGGACCATGAAGTTGGGGGCGTTGCCGATGTAGGTCATGGCGCCCATGAACACCGCCCCGGCCGAAATCGCCTGCAACGTCCGCGCCATACTTGTCTGTAAGAGTTGTGGATCGCCCCCGGCGAGATTGAAGAACAGGAGGTAGGTCGGCGCGTTGTCGAGCACGCTCGACAGCAGGCCAGTGATCCAGAAGTACATCGCCTCGTCCGGATGGCCGCCGCTGTTCAGGAGTTGCACAACAGGCGCCGCCGCCCCCTCCTCGCCCGCCCCGATGATCGCCAGCGCGGGCACGATGCAGACGAAGATCCCCGCGAACAGCTTCGCGACTTCGCGGATCGGCTCCCAGCTGAACTCGTTGTGCCGGAACGTCAGCGGGTTGGTCCACGCCCAGGCCAGCACGCCGAGTGCCGCGACGCCAAGCGTGCGCACGACGTCCTCGAGCGCGCAGTCGATGCCGGCGATCGTCAGCGTCACGCCCGAATCCCAGGCTCCGGTAACCAGCACCACGACGGGAATGGCGACGAGAACCGCGATGTTGCGCGCCCCTTCGATGCCGTTCCAGTCGGATTTCGGCGGCTCGTCGGCTTCGCGTCTCAGCGCGATCGTATCGACGAGCGCGTAGACGACGAGCAGGAGTGCGGCGACCAGACCGGTTGGTCCCGCGAGGTGCACCGTCGGCCAGAAGAAATGCACGCCCTGCAGGTAGCCGATGTAAAGCGGCGGATCGCCGAGTGGCGACAGCGCGCCGCCGATATTGCCGACCAGGAAGATGAAGAACACCCAGGTGTGTACCGTGCGCTGGCGCCACGCGTTCGCGCGCAACAGCGGCTTGATCAGCAGCATGCAGGCGCCGGTCGTCCCGATGACGCTCGCGAGCACCGTGCCGCCGGCGAGGAACAGCACGTTCGACGCCGTTCGTCCCGACAGGGAGCCCTTGAGCCGCACTCCGCCCGCCGCGGTGTAGAGCGCCGCGAGCAGCGTGATGAACGGGATATAGTCGACGATCAGCACGTGGATGAGTTCGTGCCATGCGGCACCCCAGCCGAACCGCGCGCCGAACGGGATCAGGAATGCGGCGGCCCAGCCGGCGGTGATCTTGCCGTAGTTGCGATGCCAGAAGAATGGCGCGACGAGCGACAGCCCGGCGATCGACAGCAGGAGACCGGCGAACGGCAGTATCCACACGAGCCCGAGATCGCGCCCGTCGACGGGCATCTCGGCCGCCGACGCCGACACCGGGAGCAGGACGACAGCGGCCGCGACGAGCGCGGAGATCCGAAACCTCGCCATTGCACCTACACCAAGTAGCGCAGGTACAGGTACACGTGGCACAGCGCGATGCCGACGAGCATCATTGGGAACGCATAGAGCAGATACGTGAGGAAGCGGAACGGCACGCCGTCGCGCTCGGCGATGCCGGCGACGGTGAGGTTCGCCGACGCGCCGATCAGCGTCCCGTTTCCGCCCAGGCACGCCCCGAGCGACAGCGCCCACCACATCGGCATCAGGCCGTCCGGCCCACCGAACGCCGGCGCCATGCTCTTGATCAGCGGGATCATGGTTGCGACGAACGGAATGTTGTCGATGACGGCCGAGAGGAACGCCGACGTCCACAGGATCGCCAGCGTGGTGACGGTGCGATCGCCCGCGGTCGCGGCCACCAGCTTGTCGGCGAGCACGCCGAGCAGGCCCGTGGCCTCGACGCCATGCACGACAATGAACAGGCCGATGAAGAAGAAGATGGTGATCCACTCGACCTCGTTGAACGCACCGGTGACGTGGAGGTGCTGGCGCTCCGACGGATGACCGAGATTGTCGAGCGCGAGCAGCACCGCGGCGCCGATCATGGCGATCGACCCGGGCTCGAGTCCGAGATCGCGCACCAGCACGAAGGCGGCGATGACGGCGGCGAGCACGACGAGCGACTGTCGGAGCAGCCGCCGGTCGGTGATGCGGTCCGATGCGCGCATCGTCATCACGCGCTTCTGGTCGGCTTCGCTCGCGCCCATGCGCCGGCCCCAAACGACGTGCGTCAGCGCGATCTGCGCCGCCATTACCACGACGATGATCGGCGTCAGGTGGACGATGAAGTCGTTGAACGACAGCCCCGCCAGCGAGCCGATGAGGATGTTCGGCGGATCTCCGATCAGCGTCGCGGTGCCGCCGATGTTGGAGGCGAAGATCTCGGCGAACAGGAACGGGTACGGCGGGATCTTGAGTTCGCGGGCGATGACGAGGGTCACCGGCGCGATCAGCAGCACCGTGGTGACGTTGTCGAGCAGCGCCGAGAAAAGCGCGGTGACGGCTGACAGCATGACGAGCAGTCCCGCGGGATGCGCCCGCACCGCCTGTGCCGCGACGATGGCGACGTACTGGAACACGCCGCATTTCTTCGTCACCGCGACGATGATCATCATCCCGGTGAGGAGCGCGATGGTGTTCCAGTCGACGCCGCGGAGCGCCTCGGCCTGGTCGAACAGGCCGACGGCGATGAGGAAGCCCGCGCCCAGCAGCGCGACGACGGCGCGGTTGAGCCGCTCGCTCATGATCGCGCCGTAGGTGGCGATCAGAACGCCGGTGGCAACCCACAGCGGATCCCACCCGAACCAGAGATGACCGATGGTCCCCGCCTCGCCCTGCATCACCGCTCCCAGACAGTGGAACGGACTTTAGCGACTCGCGGGCGCGCCGCAACCGACCGGCGCGAAGTCGGGTCAGACCGGTCGGTAGAGGGTTTGGATCAGGAACGCGGCGGCGACTTCGGCGTTTGCTTCGGCGCCTGCGGCGGTCGCCAGGCCGACACCGTCACCTGACGGCCGTGCTGGGTCTTCAGGGCCTGCGGCTTGGCGGCGACCTCCGGTGCGCGCGAAGCGGCCTTGGCCGGTGCGGCCGGCGTCGCCGCCGGCTCGATGTCGCCCGCCATGAACCGGCGAACGACGGAATTCAGATGCTGGACCGGCACATGGCCGAAGCGTTCCCAGATCGCGTTGAGGTGCAATTCGACGGCAGGGGACACCGGCTCCGTCCGCGCGCTCGGCCGCCCCTCTTCGAAAAGACGATAGACGTTGGGCTCGACTACGGCGATGTCGTTGGCGACGAAGGCGGCCGGCATCAGCGGACGTCCGTCGTGGGCGCGCTCGTATTCGGCGCACGCGAGGTAGAGGAGATTCTGGATCTTCTGCGCCGGCAGATGGCTGTCGGCGGCGCGCGCCTTGTCGAGGAACCACAGCGCGACGTCGAGGGAGACTGGAACGGCGGGAGTGGCGAGAAGCTGGGGCATGGCACGCGCGACCGTGGGGATTGCCGCGATCGTGCGCGCTTACGGTTAAGCGGAGGTTAACGCCTCAGGACTTGATCTCGAGCGTCTCGCCCGGCTTCTTGGGCTCGGGGCCGGCCTCAACGATGCTGCGGCCGTAGGCGTAGGCGCGCTCCGCCAGGATCTGATGGGTGACGGTGCCGTCGGCGCCCTGCACCTCCGCGGGGTCCACCGCCTGGGCGCGGCGCGGCGCCGCGTCCTCGGCGCCCTCTTCGCGGATTGCCGCGCGATCCCGTTCGGAAATGGAGTCCTCGCTCGTCTCGCGCTCGGTGATGCGTGCCAGACGGCGATCGCGTCGCGCGCTCTCGCGAGAGGGCGTCGCCGGCTCATGCCGCGCCCCGGCGCGGGCAATAGCCGCCGCCTCGGCGATCGTGCCGACCGCACGCCTGCTACTTGCAGTCGGCGCCGCCATACTGGCGGCGCCGTTTTTGGATCCGCCCATCATGGGGGTGCCGCGCTCCCGACTGCCTGTCTAAACGCGCACGCACACTACCGACCAATGCTCGCGCGTTTCAAATACCAATGGGTAAACATCCCTTCGAATTTGAGGAACTGAGGAACGGGAGCCAAGCCCCTGCGAACACTGGGATTTTTGAACAGGGACCGGCTTGCGCCGTCCGCCCCCCTCCTCTATTGTCGCACGATCGAATCAGGAACGAGGGCGTCATGGCCGATCAGCTTGTCCCGGGCGAGCGGGAATCCGAAACCTACATCAAGCCGGGCGAGCCAGGGCACAACGCCAAGGAAGTGACCTGGGCGCGCTGGCAGAAGAAGCGCACCTTCGTCCGCGCCCTCGAGGGCACCTATGGGGAGGTCTACAAGGGCCTGTTCACTCAGCCGCGGGTGATCAACTCCCACGACTGGAAGTGGCACGGCGGCCCGCAGCTCTACGGCAAGGCGATCATCAATCCGGGCGCGGTCCAGGTCGCGCAGTCGATCGAGTGCCATCTCAACGTGCTGGCGCCGCGTGGCTACGGCCAGAAGCACGGCCACATGAACTCCGCCGTGTTCTACATCCTCAAGGGCAAGGGCCACGACGTCCATGACGGCGTGAGGATCGACTACGAGGCGGGCGATGCCGCCATCGTCGAGAACGGCTGCGTGCACCAACACTTCAATGACGGCGACGAGGACCAGTTCGTTCTGGTGATGAAGGCGAAGCCGCTCTTCCTCTTCATGCACATGATCTTCCAGAAGATGGTCGCGTATCCGCCCAAGGAGCCGCTCCCGGGCAACGAGAACTACGCGCCGCCGAACGATTACTAAGTCCAACGGTTGCTGAGTCCGATGAGCGATCAAACCACCGCACCGGGTCCGGGCCACAACGCGCCCGGTCCGCAGATCTGGGACCGCTGGGACCGCAAGCGGGTGTTCGTCCGCGCGCTCGAGAACACCTACGGCGAGGTCTACAAGGATCTCTACCAGGCGCCGCGCGTCTACCACGCCAAGGACTGGAAGTGGCACGGCGGCCCGCAGTTCTGGGACAAGGCGGTCATCAACCCGCAGTCGGTGAACATCGCCCAGTCGATCGAGTGCCACCTCGACGCCTACGCGCCGAACGGTGTCGGCCAGAAGCATGGCCACATGAATTCGGCCGTGTTCTACGTCCTCACCGGCAAGGGCAAGGACATCCACGACGGCAACGAGATGATCTACGAGGCGGGCGACTCGCTCGTCGTCGAGAACAGTTGCGTCCACCAGCACATCAACCGCGGCGACGAGGAGATGCTGGTGCTGGTGATGAAGGCGAAGCCCCTCTTCCTCTTCATGCACATGATCTTCCAGAAAATGGTCGAGTACCCGAAGAAGGACGTGCCGAAAGGCGGCGAGGACTATTCGCCGCCCACGCACATCTAAACCAGCGGCTTCGAGCAGGCCGACTCATCGCGAATGAAGACCCCCGAAGCTTCCCCGGGGGTTCTTCATTTCAGCCGCAGTTGGGAGCCCGAGCTTGAGCCCGGAGCCAGGCGGTCAGCCAAACTTGCGTTCCATCGCCTTCTTCACCGCCGGGCGGTTGGCCACCCGCTCGAGCCACTTCTGCACGTTGGGATAATCCGCGACCTTCACGGTGTCGTGCTTGACGCCGTTGATGCGGGTGAACGGGATGATATCGGCGATCGAGTAGTCGTCGCAGAACCAGTCGCGCCCCTGCAGATGCTTGTTCATCGTCTCGAGCTGGCCCTTCGAGCCCGACTCGAACGACGGGTCGTTGATGCGCCCAAGTCCGCCCATCGTAAACAGCACGTTGGTGGCGTGGAACATCGACCACTTCAGCACGTTGGGATGGTCGGCCGTCGAGCCCAGGAACTTCCCGGTCTTCTCGCCGAGGTAGAAGCAGATCGCCACCGACTCGAACAGCGTCGCCGGCTTGCCGCCCGGGCCCTCGCTGTCGACCAGCGCCGGAATCTTGCGGTACGGGTTGATCTTCTCGTACTCCGGCGTCTTCTGGTCGCCCTTCTGGATGTTGATCTGGTGGAGGTTGAACGGCAGACCCGATTCCTCCGCCATGATCAAGGCGCGGCGGCCGTTCGTGGTCCCCCAGGCATACAACTCGATCATCGCCTTCTCCCTTTCGATTTCGATCCGATTTCTTGAGATGCGACTCGCCCGGCGGACGCTCGCGGCAGAATGGAGCCGGAGTTTACGGAGGCACGGCGATCATCGTCAATTCCCGGTCATGCGGTCGTCACGTCGGTGACGCAGTTCGCCGCTAGGCTCCGCGCGCGATCCAACGGAGATCGATTGATGAAGGTATCGACGAGCAGCGTCATCGTTCTGGCCGGAGCCCTGGTGGCGACGGCCCTCACCATCGCCGAGCCGCTTCCGCGCCCGGCCAACGACAACACCCCACCCCAGCACGGCGAGCACGAGCCGAAGCCCGGCGATGTCGCCGCCCGCCGTCGCCGTCCCGTCGTCGTCCGTCAGGACTGATTACCGTCAGGGTTGGGCGATCGCCCGGCGCGGGGCGAGCTTGCCCGCCGCGAACACGACGGCGGCGACCAACGCGGCCGCGTACTGGAACTCGGCCCTCGGCCACATCATGGTGAGCGCGGCAACGAGCAGAATCGCCCGCATCCACAGTGGCATCACGCGGCGCTCGATGTAGCCGTGGAGCACCAGCGCCGACGTGAAGACAAGCGCCGACCCGATGATAGTGTCGGAGACGATGTGCGCGAGGCCGCCCTGCATCAGCACGCCGTTGTTGAACAGGAAGAAGAACGGCAGCACGAATCCGCCGACGGCGAGCTTGCAGGCGTAGGGCGCGAGCCGGAACGGATTGGCGCCGGCGATCGATGCAGCAGCGAACGCCGCCACGGCGACCGGCGGGGTGATCGCCGACATGCACGAATAGAACAGCATGAACATGTGCACTTCCATCATCGGTAGCCCGAACTTGCCGATGAACACCGGAGCGAGCAGCGCTATGCCCATGATGTAGACGCCGGTGGTCGGCATCCCCATGCCGAGCAGTACCAGCACCATCGCGGCGAGCAAAAGCGACGGAATCAGGTACCCGCCCGAGAGATCGAACAGGAGCAGTGTGAACTTGCCCGACAGACCGGTGAGCTCGATCGCGCCGATGATGATGCCGGCGGCGGCGACCGCCGCGACGAGCGGCACCATGGCGTTGCAGGTCTCGACGCAGGCCTCGACGAAGCGGCGCGGACCGATGGCGCTCTCGCGCCCAAGCCAACTCGACGCCACCACGGACACGGCGGAGCCGGCGGCGACATACGCCGCCGAGAATCCGCTCACCAGCAGCCAGATCAATACCCCGACCGGGATAAGGCTCGGCCAGTTGTCGGTGAAGGCCCGGCGGATGCCGACGATGTCGCTTTCGGCGACGCGGCCGAGGTTGAGACGCACCGCCTCGAAGTGCACCAGCGAAAACACGCCCAGGTAATAGATCAGCGCCGGGATGTAGGCATAGAACGCGATCAAGTAGTACGGAATGCCGGTGAAGTTCGACATCAGAAATGCGACCGCACCCATGACCGGCGGCAGCATCGCGCCGCCGGTCGAGGCCGCCGCCTCGATGGCGCCGGCACGCTCGGCGGGAATGCCGATGCGCCGCATGATCGGGATGCTGATCGGGCCCGTCGTCGCGACGTCGGCCACCGGGCTTCCGGAGATCGAGCCGTAGAGGCCGCTGGAGACGACGCACGCCTTGGCCGGGCCTCCGGTCATCCGTCCGGTCAGCGCCGCCGCGACGTCGAAGAACAGCCGCCCACCGCCGGCAATGACGTAGAAGTTGCCGAACAGAACGAACAGGAACGCGTAGCTTGCCGCGACGTAGAGCGGCGATCCGAACAGACCATCGGTCCCGATCGTCTGCATCTCCATGAAGTACGGGAAGCTGATCGAGCCGTGGTGGAAGCCGCCGCTGATGAGGTGGCCGAATGCCGTGTAGGCCAGCAACGCGAACAGAACGGCCGTCAGACCGAAACCAACGGCGCGCCGGCATAGCTCGACCGACATCGCCAGCAGGGCAAGGCCGGCAACCATGTCGCCCGCCGACGGCTGCGAGAAGCCGGTCATCCAGTTCGCGTAACGCGGCTCATTGAGCGCGAACCACGCCGATGCCGCCGCCGACAGCACCGCCAGCGCGTAGTCGAGCACAGTGAGTCGCCGGATGCCTTGGGCCACCGTCGTCGTTAGAAAGGCGATCGGCAGCAACAGGGTCAGGAAAAGCGATATCTGGAGATGGTCGGTTGCGATGCCGAACAGCGCCAGCCAGCCGATCAGGAAGACCGCGACCACCGACAGCGCGGCGACGACGATGCCTGTAGGACCGGACGGCCGCACCCGATGCGTCTCGCCGACGGCGTCGAGCGCGCGCAGAAACGCGCGTCGCTGTGGAGCGGTGGCGGTCACATCCATCGGCTCACCTTTGAACTGTCCTGACGGACTGCGGGGGTGCTCGGGGCTACTTCAGGATTCCGATTTCGCGGTACAGCCGTTCGGCGCCCGGATGATACGGCAGCGGTGTCGGATTGCGGCTGAACGTCTCGGCCGAGAAATGCGCGAGCGAGGGATGAATGGAGCGCACGCGGTCGCGCGAGTCGAGCAACGCCTTCATGAATTTGTAGACCGTTTCATCGGAGACATGCGCCCCCGCCACGACCGCCGTCCACAGGACGAGCGTCGTCTCGTCCTGGGTCATGAACGAATAGGCGTCCTTGGGCACCGTGTAAGCCTGATAGCCCCATCGGTCGGCGGCCGCCTTCATCTTGGCCGGATCGCCCGAAATCCACGTCAAGGCGCGGCCACGCGCGAGATCGGTGAACTCGGCCTGAGGCACGAAGCCGCCGTTGATCATCGCGTCCACCTTGCCGTCGCGCATCGCGTCGACGTTGGATGCGGTGTTGCCACGGAACAGGCTGCCACCGTGGCCGGTGATGTCGGCCTCCTTGATGCCGAAGGCATCGAAAATGGCGACGTACATGCTAATCGTCGACTGCAGGTTGGCGAGCTGGTTCACCGCAAGACGCATCTGCGGCTTCTTCGACGCGATGTCGTCGAACGACTTGATGCCGGCCTGGTCGGCCCAGTCCTTGGTCGCGATACTGTAGACGACGAGATCGTTGTGCAGCAGGCCGACGAATGAAAACTTGCCCTTGAGCGACCGCTGAAACGGCGCATGGCCTTCCAGCGCGTAGGCGATTTCCGGTGCTCCGCCGGTGAACGAGAAATCCGCCTGACCGGTCGAGATATTCAGGATGCCGCCGGCCGGGCTGCCCGGCTTATAGGTCGCGGCGGAGCCGGGATAGGCATCGCGGACGACGCCATTGATCGCCTCGGTGACGACCTTGAAGTAGCCGGTGGCCGTCGCGCCGTCGACAGTGTAGGTGATCGGCTTCTTGTCGTTGAAGTCGGCGAGCGCGGCCGACATTCCGAGGGCAAGACTCACCGCCGTCAACGCCGCGAATCGACAAACGCCACCAAGGGTCATAGCCGAATCTCCCTGTCTTTCTGTCGTGTGGAATGGAGTCCATTCCGTCGGCGGCTGTTTCCGCCGTGTTGTGAACGACTGTAGGGAACGGCGTCGCGGGAAGTCAATCGACGAGGCGCGTTCCGGTCGCGCGATTTATGAAATGCGATGGGTGAAATGGCGTGATCACGACGCGACTGGAACATGACGTCGACGCGAGTGCGACGGCCCCCTCTACTCCCACTGCTCCTCCCGACGGCTTTGTATATCTCAAAAAGACAGGCGTGGACGTGATGCACGCGTTTCGTAATTCCGCGGCTCGGGCGACTCGCACCTATCCCGATTCGTGAATCAGGGGCTGCGCTTTGCGCGGCGGGCCTGCCATCGACGTGTTTCTTTCTTTTGCGTCATGCCCGGTCCTAAGGCCGAGCATCCACGAATTTTTCCGTTCTCGTCACTCCTGCGCCCCTCTTTTCAAAATGGGCGGGGTGCAACCCGCCCATACACATCGGAGTCCAGGGTTTGCTTTTGTCGTCATCCCCGGGCCTTAGGACCGCTCGCGCGGTCCGTTTGAAAAGAGGGGCGGCGAGGATGACGAACGAGCGTTGAAGACAAACGCTCATTCGTCACTTTCCACAGCCCCCTTGCGCGGGGTTTTGCGGGCGCGCATGGTGCGCGCGTCGCGACAAGCGGCCGGGAGC
>Ga0310811_10005164_pt1 | contig 16486 bp, 13 predicted proteins | sample YCmetagenome_FD_207642 | JGI IMG/M metagenome (GOLD analysis project Ga0310811, IMG submission 207642) | Soil microbial communities from experimental microcosm in Duke University, North Carolina, United States - YC | ecosystem: Engineered > Artificial ecosystem > Soil microcosm > Unclassified ...
AATGGAAGGCAAAATCCTGAACGTCGTTACACGTCTCGACTTGTCAAGCCGCCTCTTCTCCAAATCAAACAAGCTTGATCTGCCGATCAGATATCTTCAGCTTGCTAAAATTAATTCAGGGATTAAAGCCTCAGGCAGACGTGCGCTCACACATCTCAACTGACTCGTTGAGTGATCGGAGATGCATGAGGTCCTAAGCTAACTCTTGCCGAATGAAGATTTTGCCGTAATAAGGTACGGAGGGGGTCATCCCCGTGCCGGAGATTTCAGTCCCAGCTCCTTCATAACCATCTGAAGGTCCTTCCACGCCTCCGCCTTCTGCCGAGGATCGCGCAGCAGAAACGCCGGATGATACGTCACCGCCAGCTTCGCTCCACGGCAGCCATACCAGCTTCCGCGCAGCGCAGCCATCGACTTCTTCACCCCAAGCAGATAGGTTGCAGCCGTCGAACCCAACGCCACAATCACCTCGGGCCGCACCACATCAATCTGCTTCAGAAGAAACTGCGAGCAGGTATTCGCCTCCACCGGCTCCGGAGTCCGGTTCCCCGGCGGCCTGCACTTCACGATGTTCGCGATGTAAACCTGCTCCCGCTTCAGCCCCATCGCGCCGATCATGTTGTTCAACAACTGACCGGCCTTTCCGACAAACGGAAGCCCCTGCATGTCCTCATCCGCCCCCGGCCCCTCACCTACAAACATCAACCGCGCCCCCGGATCACCGTCAGCAAACACAATCTTGTGCCGACCCGCATAAGCCAGAGGACAACGCGTGCAATCACCGATCTCCTGACGAATCGCCTCAAGCGCCGCAGGGCGATCCGCAGCAGCCACACGCACCTCAGGAAGAGGCGCAAGGTTGTCAAAACTTACCAGCTTTGGAATCTCAGGCTCCGAAAACTCTCGCCGCACAGGCTGCGCGACTGTCGTGACCGGCTGCTTCGGCAACACGGGCGCTGCCGTGACTGGCTGTGCGGTCGGCACACGGACCGACTCGACAGGCAAGGCAGCCGGGGAGACGGAAGCCGTCTCTACCTCGAACACCGGCTCGCCCCGGCGATAAAGATCGTACACACCCAGGTCGCGAAGATACTCGACATAGGCGCGTAGTTGCTGCTGCTCAACATCCGCTGCCATAGCTCTATGCTATCGCGGCGCGAGTTAGTGAACCTGTGGTTCTGAATTTTCCCGCTTCTGAGGCAGAACAAACTTTACAAAACCCTGTTTGATTTCATCCTGAGCGACCCGGCATGCCTTGGTCGATTTGGCTGCAATCAAAGGCGGCGCTCCGGATTGCAACTGCCGCGCACGTCGTGCTGCGCCCTTTACAAGGCTGTACTTATTATGGAATGCGCTTTCATCCATCATGAGTGGTGACCTCCTCTGTGGTCTTTGAATGTATCGCAGCCCGAGGAAATGTACATCAAAAATTCATGGTGGAAATCAATGCCTTATTCTCCAAAGGCCTTCAGCACTGACCTCAGCTTCGGAGAAGCCGCATCCGTCCGGCAACTGCGCGCTACCGTCTCGCACTCCTCCGCACCGCGCTCGAAGAGAACAATGGCTCGCATCTCAGCGACCGCATTTTCAAGAACATCGTTCACCAGAGCGTATTTGTAATCCCACACCTGCTTAAGCTCATCCTTTGCGCCTGCCAGCCGCTTTTGGATCACTCCGTCATCGGTAACTTTCTCGGCAGCACTACGGTTCTTAAGCCGCTTCTCCAAAATCTCAGGACTCGGAGGAAGGATAAAAATTGAGACAGCCTGCGGCATCTTGCGCATCACCTGCACCGCTCCCTGCACATCGATGTCCAGCAGAAGATCCCTCTCCAGGTCCTTCGCACGCTGAAGCGCAGAGCTGGCGGTTCCATAGTAGTTTCCAAAGACCTCTGCCCATTCCAGAAAATCGTCAGCAGCCACCATGCGCTCGAACTCATCGCGCGTCGTAAAAAAGTACTCGCGCCCATTCTCCTCCGAACCTCGAGGAGCCCGCGTCGTGTACGAGATCGAAAAGTCCAACCCCTCCACCAGGGTTCGAAGCTGACTCACCAGTGTTGATTTGCCCGATCCGGAGGGTGCCGAGATGATAAAAAGAATTCCCGCCATCTGTTCTTTTCTGATTGCCCCAGTATTGTTTGGATTCTGTCAGTGTAACCCGCAGCTATTCCAGGTTCTGTACCTGTTCGCGTGCCTTCTCAATCTCGGCTTTGATCTCAAGGCCCAATTCGGTAATGCGAAGACTGTTCTCGCCTGAAGCAGCACTGGTCTTGGAGAGCATCGTATTCGCCTCGCGATTCAGCTCCTGCAGCAGAAAATCCATTCGCTTTCCCAGTTCACCGCCCTCGTCCACCATCGCAACAAATCGGTCAATATGCGTTCGCAAACGAACGATCTCTTCCTCGATATCGCTCTTCTCCGCCAGCACAGCCGCCTCGGAAAGAATTCGCTCTTCATTCACAGAGACACCTTCGGTCAGCTCCAACAGACGAGACCGCAGCCGTTCGAACTGTGCTTCGCGCACTCCATTGCGCAGACCGGCCATCTCAGCCGCGAGCCCCTCAAGACGCTTCATCGAAGAGCGAAGCTCTGCTGCAAGCGCTGCCCCTTCCTGCTCCCTGACCTCGTTCAGCCTCTCGATCAATCCCGGCATCGCGGCCATCACAGACTGGTCCAACTCCGGAATTCCTTCTACGCCTACGTGGTTTTCCGCTGTCATCACCCCCGGAATCCTCAAAAAAGCATTCAGGTCCGGTTGACTTGGCAGATCATACTGATCAGCAGCCTGCTTGAAAGCTCCCACATAAGCGCCCAGCATCTCTGTGTTCAGCTGAATCTGAGCACTTGCCTTACGCTCCACTTGCAGAGTGACCTCAACATGGCCACGCCTCAGGTTTTCTTTAAGGAAACGGCGTATCTGGATCTCCAACGCATCGCAATACGAGGGCAGCCTCAGATGCAGATCGAGAAACCTGTGATTGACGCTTTTGATCGCAATCGAGAAACCGACGCTGTCGTCGGCCGAACTTCGAGCGCTCGCAAATCCTGTCATTGAGTAAATTTGGCTCAAGCAAATCCCTCCAATTCTGCAGGCTGCAGGGGAGCATTCTCTGCAGCCACCATCAAACTCTCATCTCCAAACTGCATGTCATAAAGTCGTCGATAGGTCCCAGAGTTACGCATCAACTCTTCGTGCGTTCCAGTCTCTGTAATCCTTCCACGCTCAAGGACCACGATCTTCGTCGCTCTCCGCACCGTTGAAAGACGATGCGCGATCACAAATACAGTACGCCCCTGCATCAGATTCGCAAGCGCTGCCTGCACGAACTGCTCACTTTCAGTATCCAGCGCACTCGTCGCTTCGTCGAGAATCAGAATCGGGGCATTTTTCAGAATCGCACGCGCAATCGCCAAGCGCTGCCTCTCTCCTCCACTCAACCGCACACCCTTCTCACCGATCCGGGTGTTATATCCCTCCGGCATCTTCAGAATGAAGTCGTGCGCCAGCGCCATCTTTGCAGCTTCCTCGACTTCGTTCAAAGGAACGTCTGGTTGCCCGTAGGCGATATTGTTTCGCACGGTATCGTTGAAGAGCACCGTCTCTTGAGTTACCTTCCCGATCTGCTCTCGCAACGATGCAATCGTGACGTCTCGCAGGTCATGCCCGTCAATCGTGATCCGACCGCTGTTCACATCGAAAAACCGCGGAATCAAATTTACCAGCGACGACTTCCCTGCTCCGCTCGGACCAACCAGAGCGATCACCTCGCCCGGCTTTACATCGAGGTCGATGTCATGAAGGATCTGGGTCGTCTCTCCCTGATCGTTGACATATCCAAAGCCAACGTTTTCAAATCGAACTCCTTCGCTAAAGCCCTTTAGTACAAAAGCACGACGCTTCTCGCGAACATCGTCCTGCGCGTCCATAAATTTGAAGATCTCTTCGCTTGCACCCAGCGCCTGCTGAAAGCTGTTGTAGTACAAAGCAAATTTACGCACCGGATCGTAGAGGGTGAAGACCGCCACCAGAAACGTGATAAACGACCCCGCCGTCATCTCATGGTGAGTAATTCTTCCCCGTCCCAGCTGCAGCAATAAGGCGATTCCCACCGAACCCAGGGCATCCATCAGCGGCGAACTGATCGCCTGCACTCTCACCGACTTCAAATTGGCACGAAACAGTCTGCGGGCCGCTCTACGGAAGCGGTTCATCTCCCACAACTCCATACCAAAAGCCTTCACAATGCGGTTTCCGGTGATGGTCTCGTGCAGGATGTTCTGAATCTCGGCGAGTTTGTCCTGCCCTTTCCTCGTCGTCTGACGAACTCTGCGGCCGATCCGCCGAGCTGAAGAGATCACGACAGGCACAAATAACAGCAGAACCCACGCCAGTTTGCCGCCGACAACAAACACCACAGCAATCGTGAACAGTAGAGTGAAAAGCTGCTGAAGAAAATCGCCAAGCACGCTCGACATTGCATACTGCACTCGCTCGACATCGTTAATCAGTGTCGAAAGCAAGGAGCCGGTGGTGTGCTTTTGAAAGAACGCGACGGAGCGGCGCAAAATGGCATCGTACAGATCGTTGCGAAGGTCGGTGATCATGCCGAATCCGGCATAGTTCACTAGGTAGGTTCCCAGATAATCGCAGATAGACTTCACAATCGCCGAAACCACCAGTGCGTAGGCCACAACGGTCCATGCATTATGAAAGTGGCTTGGGATCAGAAACTGCAAATTCAGCTCGCTCCCGATGTAGGGCAGATGAACGTTCTGCGGCAGAGGAAACTTCAGCACGTCGCGAGGCGAAGCATCGGGGCTCAGCACGTTATCGAAGATCGGCCTTACCAGCAGAAGCCGGAACGCAGCCATCGCGCCAACCGTCGCCATCAGAATCACAGAGGATATCAGGTGCAGGACATAAGGCCGCACATACAGCAGCAATCGCAAGATTCGCTTCAAGCCGCCACTCTCCTGCTTCTTACCATCCCAGGCATCCCTTTATTCTATCGAGCCTGCTGCATATCGTCTCAGCGCGGCATATCGCGATGCTGTGTTTTGACGCGATATCCGGCGCCAGCAAACCTCTTTTTCATCTCTTCGGCGATAAACACCGAGCGATGCTGGCCCCCGGTGCACCCGAAAGCAACCGTCAGATAGCTCTTACCTTCCTTGATGTAGTGCGGCAAAAGAAACTTCATCATCTCCGTCACACGGTCAAGAAACTCAGCGGTCTGCGGGAAATCGCGAATGTACTTCGCGACCTTCGGATGCTTGCCGGTCAGTTTACGAAACTCCGGAATAAAGTGGGGATTGGGAAGAAAACGTACGTCGAAGACCAGATCCGCCTCTGCAGGCACGCCGTTCTTGAATCCGAAGCTGTTGCTCGAGATAGTGAGGTTGCGATCGCTTGCCTCACGCTCAAACTGCGCACCGATATGAGCACGCAGATCATGAACCGTGAACTTCGTCGTATCGAGCACGATATCGGCAACGTTGCGGATCGGATCCAGCCGTCTTCGCTCGGCGCGGATCGACTGCACCACCGTATCGGTGCGTCCCATCGGGTGAGGGCGGCGCGTCTCCGAAAACCGCCGAATTAAAGCTTCGTCGTTCGCCTCGAGGTAGAGCACGCGCGTCGGCAGAACCCGGCGGACTTTTTTGAGAATGTTAGGAAACTCATCCAGCCGCATCCCCTCGCGAACATCTACCACCAGGGCGGCTCGCTCAATCTCCGCCGATTGCCGCACCAGGTCGGCAAATCGTGGGACCAATTCTAACGGCAGGTTATCGACGGAATAAAAACCAAGGTCTTCAAAAGTCTTCAGTGCGGAAAGTTTTCCAGAGCCGGAGAGCCCGGTCAAAATAACTAGCTCCTTGCTCTTCTGCCTTGCCGCCTTCTTCGTCTGCTTCTGTGGCATGACTGGAATCCTAGCACCAGTCACGCCCACAGAAGATCACGGTTGAAACATCCCGCACTTACGGAACCTCAATCAGTTCCATCTTGCCGTCACGTTTTCGGTGAAGCACCATCGCCTGTCCTCCATGGTCGCGAAAGACGAAGACCTCTCGATCGCGAAAGGCAGCCTCCTTGACCGCTTCTTCCAGGGACATCGGACGCAGGGCAACTCCATCATTGGAACGAACCAGGTGTGGCTCCGCTAAAGGCGTCTCCGAGGGAAACGAATGAACCAGCATCGGCACAGCCTTTCTCGCGACTCCGTTCCGAGACGACGCCGGCTTCTCCGCTCGTTTCACCTTCACAGGAACAAGGGCCTCCCCATTCGGCAAGGAAGCAAGCTCCACTTTGCGCACGCTCTCCGTTGCATTCCGTTTGATGGTCGTCTTTTTCTTTTTATGCCGTATGGCCTGTTTCTCGATCGCGGCCAACGCGTCGCGCAGGGCCATCTCCATATCTGTGGCTTCACACTGCGCCACCAGCTTCAGACTTTTGGTTTGTACAGTTAGCTCTGCCGTATGTCGGTACTTTTCCGTCGTCAGAATGACATGCACGCTGACAGGATCTCCAATAACTTTGACGATCCGATCCAACCCTGCTTCAGTTTGCAACTTCAGTTTTTTGGTGATTGTTGTCTGTCTACCGGTGTAATCCACATTCATCAGGGATACCTCGTGTGGACATATTACGCCCGTTCAACGAACACGGCGCTGATGGGTACTCGGAATCTGCATATCTTCGCGATATTTTGCCACCGTACGGCGCGTCACCTGAATTCCTTGCCGCTGCAACTCTGCCGCAAGCTGATCGTCGGTCAGCGGCTTGCGCGCGTCTTCCTCTTCAATCAGCTTCTTCACCTTGCGCTTGAGCAGCACCAAGGGAAGATCGCCGCCCTCCGGCCCATTCACACCCTCGGAGAAGAAGAACCGCAGCTCGTATACTCCCTGCGGTGTATGCACATATTTGTTTGCCACAGCACGGCTCACCGTCGAAGGATGTACGCCGATCTCCTCGGCCACTTCCTTGATCATCATCGGCTTCAACGCGTCGACACCACGCTCCAGAAACTCCGTCTGACGTCGTACGATCACCTCGCAGGTGCGCACAATCGTATTCTTACGCTGCTCGATATTGCGAAGCAGCTGTATCGCCGACTTGTAGCGTTCCTTGACGTATTCCTTGACCTCTTTCTCCGTCTGCTTCTCCTGCAACATTCTGCGATAGCTATGGTTCAACCGCAGCGCCGGCATATCCTCTTCGTTTACCAGGACAACATAGTTGTCGTCACGCTTGACAAAGGCAACATCCGGCTCAATCAACCGTGTCTCGGTGTGGTTATAACGCTGTCCAGGACGCGGATCCAGAGAACGGATAAAATCGACAGCCGCATGAACTTCCTCCGCTGAACGGCCGCAGATCCGTGTCAGCTCCCGCATATCTTTCTTCTGTAGAAGGATCAGGCAGTTCTCGACGATATGCCTGGCCGTCGTAAAGACGTCCTGGCGATCCGCCAGGGAACCAGCTTCTCCCGCACTGACGTTTTCTTCCACTGCGTCATGACGGCGCCGCAAGGCAAGAGCAGCCTCATTACGCTGAGCCTCAATCTGAATCAGAAGGCACTCACGAAGATCCCGTGCCCCGACTCCCACCGGATCGAGATTGCTGACAACCCCACGTGCCTCGCGAATCGCTGCCAGCACTGGCTCAAGTTCGTCTTCTGCAGCCGCAATCTCAATCCCTTCAGAATTTGTGCTCTCGGATACCGAATTGGTCTCGTGATGCCGTCGTCCGGAATCAATGAGAATCGTATCCGGCTGGGCAGAATGCTCCAGCTGCAGCAGCGCCTCGGCAAGTTCTTCATCCGTAGCCGTCAGATAGCCGTTCTCGTTTAGATTTCCGATCACCAGTTCAGCCGCTGCGCGAATTCTGGAGCTGAGGGTCAAGGATCCCAGCTGCCACATCAGGTGGTCGCTCAGCGTGCTGGGCTGTGAAAGAAAATTCTCAAACGACGGCTTGTCATACTCTTCAAAGTTGGAAGCGGTCCGAAAACCCGGGTCCAGATACTCCTGAAAGTAGTTTCCAAAATCGATCTCGTCGAAGGGGTCCTTCTCCGGACGCTCACTGTCGGCAGCCATATCTTCTGCCGATCGTTCCCGATCCCCTTCCAGCCCGGAGCGCTCTTCCAGAGAAATTCCGCTGTCTTCGATCTCTTCAAGTACTGGATTTTCAATGATTTCGGAGTTGATCATCTCCTTCAGCTCAAGCTTGTTCAGCGCAAGCACACTGACCATCTGCACCAATCCAGGGGTCAGAACTTGGCGCTGCGATACCTTCAGGTTGAGCTTAGGTTGCAGGAGCACGTCAGCTAATCCTCATCCGCTTATTGCACTCTATATCGAGAAGACGATAGTACGATTCCACGCTTGCGGACTATCGCTTCGGCTGGGACGAACGTCTCCAAGCCACAATTTCTCCATTTGAAAAATGGACTATGTCATAAGTCTAACGCGACCAATCCAGTCCCAACCTCTCGCCGGATAAGTGCGCTTTACAACAGAAGTTGTATCGTATCTACTCCATCGAAAACTTCTCTCCAAGATAGACCCTTCGAACTTCGGGATCCCGGCCAAGATCACCAGGCGTACCGGCCCGAAAGATCTTTCCCTCGTTAATGATATAGGCTCGGTCGGTTACGGAGAGCGTCTCCCGAACATTATGATCCGTAATAAGAACCCCGATCCCCGAGCGCTTCAATCCAAAAATAATCTCCTGCAGGTCAATCACGGCAATGGGGTCGATCCCTGAAAACGGCTCATCCAGCAAAATAAACGCAGGATTGATTGCCAGGCAACGCGCAATTTCCACACGCCGCCGCTCTCCACCGCTCAGCGCATAGCCACGCGTCTTACGAACATGAGCCAGGTTCAGCTGCTCTATCAGTTTCTCGGTCCGCGTTCTTCGCGCCTCCCAGCTCAAAGGCTGCGTCTCCAGCACGGCCAGAATGTTGTCCTCTACAGTCAGTTTGCGAAAGACCGATGGCTCCTGAGGTAGATAGCTGATGCCGTACTCTCGGGCCCGCAGATACATCGGGAGCCGCGTAATCTCGGTTCCGTCGGCCAACACCCGCCCTGCATCGGGCCTTACCAGGCCAACGATCATATAAAAGCTGGTCGTCTTACCGGCACCATTGGGGCCCAGTAGACCGACTACCTCACCCTGCTCAATCTTCAGGCTGACTCCTCTTACCACCTGGCGGCCCCCATACGACTTGCCAATCTCTTCCGTCGATAGCGTCCTCATCGTTCTCTCTTCACCCGCGTCTCCGTTCGAACTCTCTGGCCTGCACCGCTTGCATCTCCATTAGAAATCACTACGCTGGCATCCTGCTGACGGAATCGAAGCTCACGGCCTGTAACCGTGCCTCGGGCAGCATCCACAACCTTGGGAGGCTGTGTGTCCGTTCCGGTCAGCACAAAGATGCCGTCTGCCGCTGTGTAGATCAAGCGATCCCCGGTTGCGCGCCTTCCGCTCTGCTCGATCTCAATCGATCCGTTCACCACCACCCGCTCTACCGCACCGCCTAAAAGATCCTGTTCTCCACGAGACCCCGCACCTTTGCTCTCTTTGGCAGGCTGTAAGTAAGCTATTGCTTTTCTTCCTCGCATCACTCCGTCTGCGCTCTGTACGTTGACTCCGCCGGTAAACTCCGCTGCACGCTCCGCATCGGAGTACACCATCTCTCCGCTCCCAATGCGGACCACCGCCGGCCTACGAAGACTAGCCCCTTCAGCTACAGACGCTTTCTGTCTTTCGTCCGCGCCGGCGCTTACCAGTACCGTGTGCACCGGCATCCCCTGTTTTGCATCGTCTCCGCGAGCGGTCAGCCTTCCCGCTTTGCGTTCGAACTGCAATACCGGAGCCTCAATCTGCGATGCCCCCTGCCACAGACGGGCAGGCTTATCTGTAGCGCCATAAAAGATCGCCATATCGTTGGCTTTCTTCAGATCGGCCCTCTGCGACAACACGTGCAGAGTCTGCCCCTTCGCTCCCTGTTGATAGCTCGCCTTCACGGATCCTTCCGCCTTCGCATCGCCCGTCTTCTGTTCGATCATGACCTGATCAGCCCATAACGCCCCCTCCGGACTCTGCATCTCCACGGCACCATTCAGCGTTACCCATTGCGTCGCGCCGTCGTACGTGGCCGTCTTCGCCGTTGCCTTGTCGAGCTCATATCGTCCGTCCTGCGCCGGCTTTACAGGGATCCTGCGCGTCAGCACGATATGTCCCTGCTGCACGGCGGATGCAATCTCGTCTTTCCCGGTTCCCGAAGCCGCCCCTTGAAAACTCACTTTGAGCGTGTCACCGGAGCTTGCCTGAACCACACCATCGTCATGGCTCTGTTCGAGCGCAGTGCGTCCATCACCATTCACCTGAGTCAGCCGCGACCTTCCTCCCACAGAAGCGAAATTGGCTGTCAGCACATCTCCACGCATGGAACTCACTCGAGTCCCCTCTCGCGCCGCATCTGTGACCTTCAGTCGAGCTCCTCCGCTGGCCTTCGCATTCCGCATCCACAGCTTTTCACCCTCCGCTGTAGCCAGGGACATCTGCACCGTATCCGCAGTCAAATCCCGTTCGCTTCCCGACTTCGCTGTTCCCTGCGGAAGAAGCCTCTCGTTCAAGTGAACCGCGTTCCTCAAAATCGCGTTCTGCGCATGTCCCTGGCCGTCAAACACGATCCGTGCGTCGCCGGCCTCCCCAGAGGCGGTCCGCGATTCATCGTCTGCCGCGTACTTGATTCCTCCTTGCAAGGTCAGCACCTGCGGCTTGTTGGCCTCGTTGAGCGTGACCTCCCCACGCTGTGCCGTCATCGTGGAACCATCCCCGGCGGTTACGAACACACCGCCTTCCCCTATCAATCGTTCCGCGGATCCATCCTTACGCAACATCACCGTAGCTTTCCGCGCTTCGACTGTCTGCCGGGCTCCCTGCCCTTTTTCCTCGGCGTTCACAGTGACATACTTGGCCTGCGTAAGAACAACCTGCCGGTTCGTGCGGTCCAGTTCTCCATGCGTGGCTGTCAGCAGAATCGGTCTGCCCTGATCCAGTCCGCTCACCTTTACATCCGAATGCAGCACCAGAATGCCGTCGTCCGCGTTGTAGTTCGCTCCGGTGGCATGCCCGGTGAGTCCGTTATATTCAAACTCGATTGGCTGATCCGTCTCGGCCGTCCCAAGCTTCTGCTGATAGATCAGTCCGCTGGTCTTTACATGAATCAGCCGTGCATTCTCGCTCGCCTGTTCCTTGCCCTCGTTTGCGGCTTCCTGCTTCTCTGGGGCCTGAAGATCCAGGTGCACCTCACCCATAGCGCGCACGATACCCGCCGACTGATCCAGCTCAAACTCTTTTCCTGAGATGTGGTCGACCCGCTTCGACTCCTCCTCGCCTTGCCCGTAGACCGTGATCTCCACATCGTGAAGCGTATACGTTCCGTTCTTGTGCTGGGTTTCCTTGGCGGCATGGACCGTAAAAACGGTTCTTCCTTTCACACTCTGCGACCAGGTGAAGGCATTCGCCTCCTGCTGGATGTCGGCGCCTAGTTTCTTCGGCAGTTCTGTCAGAAAGCGATGGGAACGGTAGTGGGCATACCCAAGAAAGCTGGCAACGACCAGCATGAGCAGACCTCCGCCCACCAGCAGCCATCTTCGCAGTCTTTCTATAGAAACCAGCATCGTAAAACCGTCTGTTTATTCTCTCATCCTCTGTCCTGTAAGGCCTCCCTCTTCGTCATCCACGGCCTGTACACTATCCCCATGGCCGATCAGCTCTATCTCAGCCTCTGGTTTCCCAACTTCCGCTTCGAGGCGCTGCCCGCGGCTCTTGTCTCCGTGCTTCGTCAGTTCGCTCTGGTCAGCGGAGAAAAACGGGTCGCAGCCGCGTCGGTCTATCCCATCAGCTTTACCGAGTCCCCCGTCTATCAGCGCATCTACGTCAACGACGATCGCGCCCAATCCACAGAGGACTCCATCATCGAGAACGCGGTCGCCGAAGCTACAGAACAACTCCACGACGACATGGCCTACGAGTTTGAGATGAAGTGGAACCTCTGGAGGCCCGAGGCCAGTGACGCTCCCTCTGAAGCTGCACTCGATACCCTATGGCGTCCCCAGCCTTCCACCGTCAAGATCATCGGCTTTGGTCCGCTCTTCGATCAGGCTAGCTATGAGCAGAACGGTCATATCCGCGTCGACTTCGGACTCGATACTCCATGGGTCATGGATGAAGACGACGATGAGCTCGATGAAGAGGCGCAAAAGCACATCCAGCAGAACATCGAGATGCTGCTCGCCTTCACCCTCTCGGTCGAAAAGAACTCCGGCATCTCCAGCCGCCTTCTCTGGACCGAATCCGGTGAGCCTCTTGCCGAAAAGCTGATCGCCCGCCTGCAACGGCTCAATTAGCTGTCTGCGTTCGTACCTGGGAACACATACGCAACGGTCGCCCTGTAGCCGCTCCATATCGTCACTCGCGTGCTTATGAAGCGGCTGCTCAGTCGAGTTGCGAACACAGGACTACTTCTTCTCTGCCGCCCTGCGCCGACGCCCACTGATCAGGTAGACCGCAGCTCGCAGCTCCAACAGAGGATCATCGGATGGCTCGAGACCATCGACACGCGGTATCGGATCGAAGATGATGTGTTGCTGCTCGGCAAGACTATCGGCGATCGGCTCAGTCAGCTCCAGCGTCCCCAACGTCATCACCGTGCGCGACTCCGGCCAGTGCACCGTGGCGTTATCCACCACATCACCGTCTTCAGCCAGCTGTACCGCAATCGTGAACTTCACCGGAGCCTGACCAATCCGCTCAACGATCTCCTCCATCAGGTAGTTCTCCGGCTTGACGGCAACCGCATCGGCGTCCAGATGGTCGTTTCCCGCCTCCGGCAGAATGCGATAGCGGCCAAACCGGCCGGCTCCGTCTTTATTGATGAACTTCATCGCGGTCACGCCGAAGTACGTCTCCCGCGCAAAGCTCGAAGGCGCAGGCTTCGGCGTCTGCACAAAGGCCAGCGCCTCGGGATGCTGACCAAGGAAGGCTTCCAAAGGCGAGCCCGCGAGATTCTTCGGATCGCTCGCCGCCAGAGCCTTCAGGAACTCCAGAAATTCGGCGCCGGTGCGCGTCGGAAATCCATCGGTCGAGTGACTCACGATATCGGTATGGGCGTGTTCAGCCATAGAAAATCGAACAGCCATTCCCCGCGGATTCGCGTTCGGATCGTTATCCGGAATCAATGGCAGCCCCGTGGAGTTCGAAAAGCGCACCACCACCGGCACCGGCCTGGCAAAGTGCGGAGCCCGCGACAACAATGCAGCCTCGGCCGCCGGCACGAAGGTTCCCTTCAGCATCACGCCCTTGGCATGCGCTGGCCGGAAACCGGGGTTCTGTCCAAAGATCGCATCGAACTGAGCGATCAGATCGTTGCTCAGCTGAATCAGCTTCTCGTCATTCGGTAACGGCATGGTTCCCTCTCTCTGAAGTAAAGTTTTGCAATGGATGTATGGCTGAAGATATCTGGCGACAGAAATCCCAGCCGCACCGATTGAGTACGCCCGTCCAAAGAATTACACGTCTTCATGAAAATTCGCGGAACGCCATACTCTCTGCGTTTTGAAGTCCTACTCCTAACCACTTATCCCGCGGTCACAATCTCCGAAAACTCTGCAATTCCCGAGAAGCTCTTCACAATCTCTGAAAGCAACGCCAGCCTGCTCTGACGAACCTCGGCATTCGGATCCATCACCATCACCTGATCGAAGAATGCATCGACCTGCGGACGCAGCGTCGCCACGGCCTCGAGCGCAGGAACATACTCCCGCCTCTCGCGCAGTGCCTCCACTCTCTCACCGACTTGAGCAGCTGCCGTCGACAGACCACTCTGTGCAGGATGAGCCTCCTTCAGCTCAGTCGCGCACGCGGGAATAATCTCACCCTTCTCCTTCGCCTGCGCCAGAATATTCTTCATGCGCTTGAAGGCGGCACTCACCGCCTCAAAGTCCGCGGAGCCGCGAACCGCTGTAACCGCCTCGGCGCGAGCCACAGCGTCACGAACATCGTCGCTGCCAGCCACTAAAACCGCCTTCACCACATCGTAGGCCTGTCCCTTTGCCTCACGCAGGTAGAACTCCAGCCGCTCCACAAGAAACCCACGCACGCTGGCCTCAACCGCTTCGTTCTCCGTCGCGCGTCCTGCAACCTCGCTCAGTGTCAGCGACAACGCAGGCACACTCTCGGCAAGAATCTTCACGATGCCGTTCGCTGCGCGCCGCAGTGCAAAGGGATCCTTCGACCCCGTCGGCTCCAGTCCAAGCCCGAACATGCCCGCGATCGTATCCGCCTTATCCGCAATCGAAAGCAGCGAGCCTTCCATCGTGCGCGGCACCGAGTCCTCCATCGACTCCGGCAGATACTGGTCGTAGATCGCCGTCGCAGCAGCCTCCGAGAAGCCCTGCGCTTTCGCATACAATCCGCCAACGATACCCTGCAGCTCCGTGAACTCCTTCACCAGCTCTGTCGTCAGGTCGGTCTTTGCCAGCGTAACCGCCTCGTCCAGCGCAACTGCGTTCACGGCACTGCTACGCTCCGTCACCAGCTCGGCAAAGTCCAACGCCAGCTCACGCACCCGCGTCGTCTTCGCCGCGTAACTGCCCAGTTCCTTTTGGAAGGTCACGTTCTCGAGCAGCTTCACCCGTTCCTTCAGCGGCACACGCTGATCGAACTCCCAGAAGAACCGTGCGTCGTTGAAGCGAGCCCGCAACACGCGCTCATTGCCATGACGAATCACGCCAAGCCCCGCGTCGTTAGACTCCGTATTGAGAACAGCCAGAAAATGCGGTGCAAGCTTGCCACTGCTATCTTCAACCGCAAGATATTTCTGGTGATCGCGCATCACCGTCACCAGAACCTCCTCCGGCAACGCGAGATACTCCGGCTCGAAATTTCCCAGAATCACCGAGCGGTCCGAAGCCCATTCCGTCAGGTGCGTCAGCGTGTCGATCAGGCCATGATCCTCGCGCCATCGCGCACCATCCACCGTTCGCGTCACTCGATCCAGTGCCTTGCGAATCTTCTGCCGTCGCGTCTCCACATCGGCAATCACATACGCCTGCAGCAAAGCCTCTTCATACTTCGCCGGAGCCTCGAGCTTGATCGCCGCATCGCCAAACAACACACGATGTCCATAGGTCACCGCGCCAGCCACTTTGCCACCGAACTCCACCGGTACCACCTGCTCGCCCAGCAGCGCAATCATCCAACGCACCGGCCGCACAAACCGTTCCGGCTTGCCTGCACGCCAGTACATGTTCTTCGCCCAGTAGATCGCCGCAATCTCCTTCGGCAACTCCTCAGCAAGCACCTCAGCCGCCGCACGCCCTGGTTTCACCACCGTCGCGGCAAGGTACTCCCCCTTCGGCGTCGTGACCGTCTTCAAATCCTCGACCGCCACACTCGCCTTCTTCGCAAACGCCGCCGCCGCCGGAGTCGCAACGCCATCCTTGAACGCAACCTTCACCGAAGGCCCCGTCAGCTCCTCCGACGCGTCGTCCTGCCGTTCCGCCACGCCGTTCACCAACACGGCAATGCGGCGTGGTGTCGAAAAACTCTTCGCAGCTGCCTCAGGGGCTAACAACCTCTCGCGCTCCAGCAGCCCTCGCACGCGCCGCTCCAACTCCGCCTGCGCCCCTGCAATCATCCGTGCCGGAACCTCTTCCAGCCCAATTTCAAAAAGAAAATCCGCCATCGCTCTCTAACTCGTCTCTTCTCCGGGCCAACACAACACCCGGCCACTCCATCCTCACTTCAATGCGGGGACGGATTTTGCAAAATCGCCTAACTCGCCAGCGCGCCCACAGGCTCCGCGGCAAGCAATTCACCTTGCTGCGCATATGCCTTCGCAACGCCAATCACCAGAGCCCGAATCCGCGCCATCACACCCACGCGCTCCGTCACCGAGATCGCTCCGCGAGCATCCAGCAGATTGAAGACATGCGAGCACTTCAACGCCAGTTCATAGGCGCCCAGCACTGGAAACCGCTTCAGCGTCAGAGCGTCCATCTTGTCCATACCCTTCGCCTTCTCCAGCAGGTCCAGGCACTCGGTCTCATACAGTTTCAGGTGCTCCCACAGCTTCGGAACCTCGGCATAATCGAAGCTGTAAGCCGAAAACTGTTCCTCCTCGGCCAACCGCATCTCCCCATAGGTCACCTTGCGGCCCGTATCCGGCTCCTCGGCCCACACAATGTCGTAGATCGAATCCACATCCTGCAGAAAGCCCGCGATGCGCTCAAGACCATACGTAATCTCGCCGCAGATCGGGTCCAGATCCATGCCGCCGCACTGTTGGAAGTAAGTGAACTGCGTAATCTCCAGGCCGTCCAGCATCACCTGCCAGCCCACGCCCCACGCTCCGCCCACCGGCCACTCCCAGTTGTCCTCTTCAAACTTGATATCGTGCTCGCGCAGGTCGATG
>Ga0310811_10005165_pt1 | contig 16485 bp, 16 predicted proteins | sample YCmetagenome_FD_207642 | JGI IMG/M metagenome (GOLD analysis project Ga0310811, IMG submission 207642) | Soil microbial communities from experimental microcosm in Duke University, North Carolina, United States - YC | ecosystem: Engineered > Artificial ecosystem > Soil microcosm > Unclassified ...
GCAAAGCGGTTCAATCTGTGCCCATTGAGCATCGGTCAGAATAAGGCGATCCATAAACAGCGTGAATCACAACTACCCAGACCAGGGGAATCCTTTAAATCCCAACAGACCCTGGAAAAAGCGGCGCAAAAACTTTTTCGAAACTTGGGCCGGTGGCGGCGAAACCAGCACGGCCCAAACTAACAAAGTTTTTTTGCTACTTTTTGTTCACAAAAAGTAGCCCTTCCTTCACTCCAACCGCAGCGCATCCTCAATGCCAAATTCCCCGGGCAGCGCCCCCTTGGGGAAGAGGCTAGTGACATGCCCCATCTTGCGGCCGGGCCGGGCTTCGGTCTTGCCGTAATGATGCGGGATCAGCCCCGGCTTGGCGAGAATCGCCGGCCAGCGCGCCATGTCCTCCGGCCCGACCAGGTTCTTCATCACCGCGTCGGAATGCCGGCTTGCGGGCGGCAAGGGCAGGCCGGCGACGGCGCGGATATGCATCTCGAACTGGCTGACCGGGCAGGCATCAATGGTCCAATGGCCGGAATTATGCGGCCGGGGCGCGATTTCGTTGACCAGCAGCCGGCCATCGGCGGTGACGAACATCTCAACGCCGAGCAAGCCGATCAGTTCGAGCTTTTCCGCCACGGTGCGGGCGATCTCCCCGGCCTCGGCCAACAGATGCTGCGGCAGGGGCGCCGGCGCCAGCGTCAGGTCGAGAATATGGTGCTTGTGGCGGTTTTCCACGGCGTCGTAAGCGCTGATGGTGCCATCCGCCCCGCGCGCCACCATCACGGAAACCTCCGCCGCGAAGTCGACAAAGCCTTCGAGCACCAGCGGTTTGGGCATCAGGGCGGCGAAAGCGTGAGCCGCATCCTCCGGCGCGCGCAGCATCGCCTGGCCCTTGCCGTCATAGCCGAGTCGCGTGGTCTTCAGCACGGCCGGCAGGCCAAGCTTTTGCACCGCTTCGGCCAACTCCGCTTCGCTCGTCACCGCCACCCAGGGGGCGGTTGCGATGCCGGCATCATTGAGAAACTGCTTTTCCAACAGCCGGTCCTGGCTGATACGCAGGATGGCTGGGCTCGGATGCACCGGCCGCAGCGCGGCGAGCAGTTCCAGCCCGTCCGCCGGCACATTCTCGAACTCGAACGTCACCACATCCACCGAAGCGGCAAAATCAGCCAGGGCGCCATGGTCGGTATAAGGCGCGACAATGGTCTGCGCCGCGACGTGGGAGGCCGGGCCGTGTCCCTCGGGGGAAAAAACGCAGACGCGGTAGCCAAGCCGCGCCGCCGCCATCGCGGACATGCGGCCAAGCTGGCCACCACCGATGATGCCGATCGTGGCACCGGGGGCAAGGCTCATGGTTCAGGGGTCTCCGGCACGGTTTCAGTCTGTTCGGTGCGCAAGGCGGCCACACGGTCGCGCAAGGCAGGATCGGACAGCGCCAGGATCGAGGCGGCCAACAGCCCGGCATTAATCGCTCCGGGCTTGCCGATGGCCAGGGTGCCGACCGGTATGCCGCCCGGCATCTGCACGATCGAGAGCAAGGCGTCCTGGCCCTGCAGGGCGGTCGCCGGCACCGGCACGCCGAGCACGGGCAAATTGGTCATGGCGGCGGCCATGCCCGGCAGATGCGCTGCACCACCTGCCCCGGCAATGATGATTTTGAGCCCCCGCGCCTCCGCCGTGCTGGCATAATCATAGAGCCGCTTTGGCGTGCGGTGCGCGGAGACCACCTTCGCCTCATAGGGCACGCCCAGGCGCGCCAGCATTTCAGCGGCATGCTGCATCACTGGCCAGTCGGAGCGACTGCCCATGATGATCCCGACCAGAGGGGCGCTCATGCCGTGCGGTCCGGAATCAGTCGGCTTTCGAGCCAGGCGATTTCGTCCTTCAACCCCAGCTTGCGCTTCTTCAGACGCTGCATCTGCAGGTGGTCCGTCGGCCCGTCCTCGCTGAGCCGCGCGATCACGGTATCGAGATCCCGGTGCTCACTGCGCAGCGCGTGCAGGCGCCGCAACAGATTGTCCTTATCAGTCAACATGCGGGAGCAATAGAGGGATTCCGTGAAAGCTGAAACCGGAATTTTTGATCGCCGCGTTTTAAGATGACAATGAGATGTCAGCGGTCTAGCGTCGAAATTCCGGGCCCAGGCCCGGCCTACGGAATCGACGAAGGAAGTACCATGAACCTGAAATCGCATCTCGACACTCTGAAAACACGGCATGCCAATCTGGAGAGCAAAATTGCCCAGGAAGACCGCCGGCCCCGCCCTGACGATACGGAGCTCACGCGGATGAAGGTCGAGAAATTGCGGCTTAAGGAAGAGATGGAACGGCTGAAGGTGTCATAACCGCCGGCTGGCCCCGCACGTAAAGCAAGCAAATCAAAAGAAAAAGGCCGCTTTTTGAAAAAAGCGGCGCAAAAACTTCTGTTATGCTGGGCCGGTGCCGGCGACACCCGCACGGCCCAGTTTAAAGAAGTTTTTTGCTTCTTTTTTTCAAAAAAGAAGCGCTTCCTTACGCCGTTGCTTCCTTACGCTGCTTCGGACGGCAGCGGCGCCGGCGGGGCCAGACCTTCCTTGGCCAGGCGGTCATTGGCCGCGGCCACCGCGTCATTCAGGTCGGACTGCTTGCATAGGCCCAGGATCACCGGGTCGCGCGGCTTGATGTTGCTGCTGTTCCAGTGCGAGCGGTCGCGGATCTTCTGGATCGTGTCCTTGGTGGTGCCGAGCAGCTTGACGATTTGCGCGTCGGTGAGGTGCGGAAAATTGCGCAGCAGGAACGCAATGGCGTCCGGCCGGTCGTTGCGCTTGGCCACCGGCGTGTAACGCCCGCCTTTTGGCTTCTTCTGCTGCTGCTCAGGGGCGGCCAGCAGCTTCAGCCGCAGCGCCGGATTGGCCTCGCAACGGGCGATGTCCTCAGCGGTGACCTGCTTGTTCGCCACCGGGTCGTAGCCGTTAATGCCCTGCGCCACCTCACCGTCAGCGATGGCCTGAACCTCCAGCGGATGCATACCGCAGAAGTCAGCGATCTGCTCGAAGGTCAGCGCCGTCTTGTCAATCAGCCACACGGCAGTAGCTTTGGGCATCAAAGGAAGAGACATGTTCGAATACCTTTTAACGTCACAGGACAGCGGGCCTGGAACGGTAAGAAATTGGGTGCTCGCGGTTCGCAAGTCCAGCTGGGTCGGGTATGGAACCCGCGCTGCCCCTTGGTCAAGGTGATAATATGACAAATTCTGACGAAGATCTGCCCCGGCCGACAAAAAAACTTCTGGTTCCCCCGCCGCTCGACCTGCTCGGCGTGACGGAGCTTGAGGCCTATATCGCCGACCTCGAAAGCGAGATTTTCCGGGTGCGCCAGGCGATCACGGCGAAACAGGCGCATCGCGACGCCGCTGCGGCCTTTTTCAAGACGCCCCCCCAGGGATAAGACCCGGACGGCAGGCTGGACCCCGCCGGCAAACTTACCCATTATCGCGCTCAAGAGCCTGGTTTCAGCGGGCGATTCACATCCCCAGGGGGACGATCGCCCTCTAACGGAGCGGAAGACATACGATGTTGCAGACCAGCCGAGCCTTCAAGGAAAACGCCACCAGCGCCATGGCCAATGCCGGTCTGCAGCGGGCGCTGGCCCGGGCGCGGCCGCAATATGCCAAAAAGCGCCAGGCGGCGGTGGACCGGCTGCCGGAATTCGAGGCGCTGCGCGAGGAAGCGAAAAACATCAAGAACCACGCGATCGCGAACCTGGATTTCTACCTGGAAACCTATGCCGCCAATGTCGAGAAGGCCGGCGGGACCGTGCATTGGTGCGCCACCGCCGAAGACGCCCGCAAGGCCGTGCTGGAAATCGCCCGCAGGGCCGGCGCGAAAACCGTGACCAAGGGCAAGTCGATGGTGACCGAAGAAATCGGCCTCAACGACTATCTGGAAGCCAACGGCGTGACGCCGGTTGAAACCGATCTCGCCGAATATGTCCTTCAGCTGCGCCACGAGCCGCCGAGCCATATCATCGGCCCGGCCTTCCACCTCAACCGCGAGGATTGGGAAGAAACCTTTCGCAAGAGCCACACCAACCTGCCCGCCGACCGTGTGTTCCGCGACACACGGGACATCCAGGCCGAAGCGCGGCTGCAACTGCGCAACAAGTTTTTCGCCGCCGACATGGGCATCACCGGGGCCAATTTCCTCATCGCCGAAACCGGCTCGTCGGTGATCGTCACCAATGAGGGCAATGGCGACCTCACCCAGACCCTGCCGCGCGTGCATGTGGTGGTCACCAGCATCGAGAAAGTGGTGCCGACGGTCGAGGACACGCTGTCGCTGCTGCGGGTGCTGGCGCGCTCCTCCACCGGGCAGGACATGTCGGTCTACACCACCTTCTCCACGGGCGCCCGCCGCCCCGGCGATCCGGACGGGCCGGAGGAATATCATGTGGTGCTGGTGGATAACGGCCGTTCCGGCATGGTGGGCACCGAGTTCCAGGACATGTTGCGCTGCATCCGCTGCGCCGCCTGCATGAACCATTGCCCGGTCTATTTCGCCGTGGGCGGGCATGCCTACGGCTCGACCTATCCGGGGCCGATGGGCTCGGTGCTGACGCCGATGCTGGCGGGGGTGGACGAGGCCGGGCATCTGCCCAACGCCAGTACGTTCTGCGGCAAATGCGAGAGCGTGTGCCCGGTGAAGATCCCGCTGCCGGGGCTGATGCGCCATTGGCGCGAGCGCGAATTCGAGCGCCATCTGACGCCCGCCACCATGCGCTACGGGTTGGGCCTCTGGGCCTGGTTCGCGCGCCGGCCGGGCCTGTACCGCTCCGCCACCCGCATGGCGGCCCTCGGGCTGGGCCTGCTCGGCCGCAAACAGGGCAACCTGCCGCGCCTGCCCTTCATGGGCGGCTGGACCAAGGGGCGGGATTTTCCGGCCCCGGAGGGCGACACGTTCTTCGCCCGCTACGCCGCGGCGCAGCGGCAACGCAATATCGGAGGCCGCCCGTGAGCCAACATCGCCAGGATCCCGGCCGCAGCGCCATCATCGGCAATATCCGCCGCGGGCTGAAGCGCGGCCCCTTGCCCGCCGACCAGCAGGCGATGCTGGCCGGGCGGCTCGCGACCCATCCGCGCCATCTGGTGCCGGCGCGCGGCCAGGGCGATGCCGCCAGCCGGGTCGCGTCGTTCATGGACAATATCCTGCGCGAATTCGGCACGGTGCAGCGCCTGCCCGATTTTGCCGCCGTGCCGGAGGCGATCGCCGCCTATCTCGCGGCGCAAAACATCGCCGCCGAGCTCGTAGTGTCGCCGCATCCTGAGCTGCAGGCGATTCCGTTCACGGAAAAACCGCTGCTCAAGGTGCGATTCGGCAAGACCGGGCCGACCGACCCGGTCACCCTGACCCAGGCTTTCGCCGGCATCGCCGAAACCGGCACGCTGATGATGCCCTCGGGCCCGGAGCGGCCGACCACCAACAATCTGCTCTCGGACACCGCCATCGTTGTGATCCGCGCCGCGCGCATCGTCGGCGCTTATGAGGACGCGTTCGACCTGCTGCGCGCCGAGCGCGGCGGCATGCCGCGCAATGTCATGCTGATCACCGGCCCCTCGCGCTCGGCGGACGTCGAGCAGACGCTGGAGTTGGGGGCGCATGGGCCGCGTTCGCTCCACGTGCTGGTCATCGACGAGAGCTGACGCTTGATCTGAAGAGGCAATTCACGTCTCATATTGAACCACGAATGGTTCAGTATGAGACGATCGAACGCCAAAGGCCTCTCCGAGGCTGATATCAAACTCTGGGCGGCTTACAGCCAGACGCTGACGCGGCTGATGCCGGGCCGCACGCGCTTGGCCTTGCCCCCCGAGACACCCGCCCAAGGGGCACTGGGGGAAGACCCTGCGCCCAAGGTGAAACCGCCGAAACCTCTTGCGTTCAGCTCGCCGATCGGCACCGCCATCACCCCGTCCGGGCTGGACAAGGCGACCTGGAAGAAATTCGTCACGGGCAGGATTCGCGCCACCGAACGGCTGGATCTGCACGGCCACACCGCCGCCCGGGCACATCGCGCCGTGATCCTGTTCGTCGAACGCGCCTATGCCGAGCAGGAACGCTGCATCGAAATCATCACCGGCAATGGCGAAATTCTCGCGCACGAGCTTCCGCATTGGCTGAACGCGCCGCGGCTTCGGCCGATGATCCTCGCCGTCGCCCACCCGCACGCCGCCAATACCGGCGCGCTGCGCGTGCTGCTGCGGCGGATTCGCTGAATATGATCAAAAAAAGAAAGTGGCCGCTTTTTGAAAAAAGCGGCGCAAAAACTTTTATTGGATTAGGCCGTGCTGGTCGCCGCGCCATTGGCCTAAAAAAGCAAAGTTTTTTTGCTACTTTTTGTTCACAAAAAGTAGCCTTATCCTTTTTCTTTCCATGACCCCGTTCGGCGAAAAACTGCGCCAGCTGCGGGCCGCGCGAGGCATTCTCCAGCAGGAGATGGCCTCCGCCCTGGAAGTTTCGCCCGCTTATCTCTCGGCCCTGGAACATGGGCGGCGCGGCGCGCCCTCGGCCGGGCTGATCCATCAGATCTGCGAGTTTTTCGGCCTGATCTGGGACGATGCCGACGAACTCAAGGCCCTGGCGAAATTGTCGCGCCCACGGCTGAAGCTGAACGCGGCGGGGCTGACCCCGGAGCAAACCGCCTTGGGCAACCGCTTCGCACGGGAGTTGCGCAACCTCGACCCGCAAACCGTGGCGGCGATGCAGCAGCTGCTGGACCAGGCGCGGCCGGTCACGCCGGAAGTGCGCCGGCCTCCCGCAGGAAAGCGAGCAAAGGCAACAGGTTCAGCCCGAGAATCGTAAAGAAGTCGCCCTCGATCTGCGTGAAAAGCTGGGCGCCCCGCCCTTCCAGCCGGTAGGCGCCGACCGAGCCCAACACCTCCTCCCCTTCCGCGGCCAGGTAATTCGCCACGAACGCATCCGACAGCGGACGCATGGTCAGCCGCGCCTCAGCAACGTGGCGCCAGAGCGATTCTCCCGCCCGATGCACGCAAACGGCAGTGACCAGCCTGTGCATGCGGCCGGAGAGGAAGCGCAGATGCCGGGCCGCCTCGTGCTCGTCGCGCGGCTTGTCGAAACGCCGCCCCTCACAGACCAGCAGCTGATCCGCACCGATGACCAGCGCATCCGGGTTGCGGGACGACACGTAATCAGCCTTCGCGGCGGCCAGCGCCAGAGCCAGCGCGCCGGGCTCCAGCGCCGACAGGGACGCTTTCAGCGCCGCCTCATCGACATCGGCCGGCAAGGCCCGGCATTCGACGCCAGCCTGCCGCAGCAACATGCGGCGCGCGGCCGAACCGCTGGCGAGAAGGATCGGCGTCAGTTTTTCAGTCATGAGGACGTCTTAAAGGAAAGAGCCGCTTTTTGAAAAAAGCGGCGCAAAAACTTTTGCGACCCTGGGCCGGTGGCGGCGAAGCCAGCGCGGCTCAAGCGAGCAAAATATGTTTGTCCCCTCTCTGTGCATTGACTTGCCCGCAGCAAAGCAGTAACCGGCTGGCTCACTGCATGGCGGCGTAGCTCAGCGGTAGAGCAGGGGAATCATAATCCCTTGGTCGGTGGTTCAAATCCGCCCGTCGCTACCAGTGAAATCCTCCGACAAATCAATAGCTTGGAAGAAGAACACCCCTCTCCGGAGGTCGCAACTTGTCTCAAACGACCAGACGCGATTCCAATGGGTTACCAGGGCACCCGGCGAGTCTGCCACATGAGTGCGGCATCGGCGAACCACTGATTCCACTTCGAGCGACTTGGTCCAACGGCACTGGCGTGCCAGGGGCAACAAAGGTCCCGTTTCGTTTTTGAGAAAACTTTAGATCAGAGACGGCTCGTCGGGCGCTCGCTTGGCGCAGTGGTCAGTGTCGCAAAGGCCGCCGGTCTTGGTGAGGCAGATTGTGACTGGGGGTACCATTCAGGGCGAAGCCAGTCTGAGTTCACAATCCTTGTGGACGTCAGGGCTACAGCCTGACATAAATCATTGCAGTTTCGAAATACAAATCGAAGGAAAATTACCTGCGATGAAACATCACGCGCCTCTAGATGGCCTTAGAGCCATCGCAGTGTCAGCCGTTGTGATCTATCATCTCTCTGGATCTTTGCTCCCAGGCGGCTGGATCGGGGTCGATATCTTCTTTGTCCTCAGCGGTTTTTTAATCACGAGGATTCTTCTCGCTGAACTTAAAAGCGCCGCCAGTGTGAATCTCGGTGCCTTCTATACGCGAAGATTTTTACGCCTCATGCCAGCATTTTGGTTAATGCTGATCTGCACAAGCGCACTATACGTCATGAGCCCCGCCGCACGGATGACCCATATCGAAAGCGCCTGGACATCGGCCATTTATTTGATGAATTGGAATCGAGCATTCTCGTGGTTCGGCGATGACGGGGGTTACCTTGGCCATACATGGTCTTTGGCGACCGAAGAGCAGTTTTATCTGCTCTGGCCGTTTTTACTCATGGCGTTGTTCAGAGTTCGGCGCATAGCTCCAGCCATCATCCTCGGTCTCGCAGCCGCATCGTTGTTATGGCGCATGTCTCTGTTGCAACACGGTGCGAACGTAGAGCGCGCCTACAATGGCTTTGATACGCACGCCGATTCCATTCTCATGGGGTGCGCTCTCGGGTTTGTCCGCCTATCACCTCGCTTAGCGCGGGTTGCCAGCCTAACATCTACGGTGCCGGTACTGATCCTTGGGTTGCTTTTTTTAAAAGCCGACCTGTGGATGAAACTAAGGTTGGAGATTGGCATCACGGCTGGCGCCATCTGCGCAGCATGGATGATAGCGGCTTCCTTCAGCAGGGGATATTTCAGCGCCTTCCTGTCGTGGCGTCCGCTCGTCTATACCGGGCAGATTTCATATGGATGGTACCTTTGGCATCTCCCATTTCTCTATTTGGCCTCTAAGGTATTCCATATACCGGACCGGTTCGTTTTTGTGCCGTTATCCTACGGGGTAGCCGCGCTCTCATACCATGTCGTCGAGCGGCCGATACTTTCGTTGAGAGATCGGTTCCGCCCGACTTCGCAATCGGAAGAAGCGGGGTCGGCCCTGGCATAGACGCGTTTTACGTGGCAGCTGGGAGGGCGCGCCGGGAGACGTAGGCAAAGGCACGGGCGCAGAATTGGCGCAGACGTTCACCGACGGGTGAGCGCCACTCGGTCCTGGGTTTCGTCGCGTCATGACGCTTGTCCGCGCCATCGTGCAGAATCATCGCGTGCGATTGGATGTAGGCCGCAATGTCAGCGACGATCCGGAACGAATCGGCGGCGTCGCCTGCGAACTCGATGTCGAACTTGTCCTCGAGTTCAATGAGCGTGGCGAGCAGCCGCAGGCGGCTCAAGCCAAGTTGCTTCAGGTCATCTCCCGCGACAACCGGAGCATCACCCCGCCACCCGGCGCCACGAATCGCCGCGAATACCGCCTCAAGGATTAATTTTTCACCGCCAGAAACCATTTCACCCGCATTCCAATAAGCAGCCCGAAACCTATTACGCGCTGCGGCCGCGAGCTATTGGCTGTGCATCCGGTTTGGTTGCCAATAGGGCCGGAATGATTAGCCATTGGTAGGAGGTCATTCCCCCCATGGAACCACCCTGTCGCCCTCATGCGTTGCAGGCCTCTCCTTTGGGGACCACGTATACCGCCCCCCAAAACGATGAGAGACATCATGAGAGTGCTGAAGCGGTTCGCGGCTCTATCATCGGTGGCGCTTGCCGGGATTTTCTACCTTTCTGGCGCCGGAAGTTCAGCTGCCGATCCGAAAGCAGTTCAAATTGTTCAGATACAGGCATCTTCGCCACGGGATGTGAGTCTCTCAGCCGATTATCAGTATCGAGGCCATCATTATAAATATAGATATAAGGGGAAATATTATGATCATCGGGTGCGGAAGCACGGCAGGTGGCGTTATTACTGATCGCCACCTTTAGCATCCCACCGGTTCCGCTTTCATATCTGAAACCGGGACCTTACCTCGGTTCCCTCGCCTCTTAGTTCACCCGCCTCCCATGGAGGCTATGGCGGCGCGTCCGGGTCCAGCGGATTGCCCGTGGGCGAGACATGGCAAAGCCGGGAAATTTGCTGCATCTCCTGGGTTTCCTGAACGGCCTGCTGCGCGAGCTGGTCGACCGTGCTGGGCGACGTCGCCAAAGCGGCTTTCGCCTGTGCCACGGCGTCGTGCGCGGCGTCTAATTGCGCCCGATCCACCTGCCTCTGCTCGTTCCGTCCGGTGGTCAGGCCTTGGGCGTAGCCGGCCTGTTGCGCCGCCTGCAACGCCGCCGCCGAAGGCCGCGCCCCGTCCTTCGACGTGGCGTCCAGCCGCGCCTGATCCGCCCGCGTCTGTTCCTGCCGCCCGGCGGCCTCGCCCTGGGCTAACGCGGCCTGTTGCGCGGCTTGAAGCGCCGCCTGCGAAGGCGGCGCTTCAGCCGCCGCGGCCGTGATTTTCGCCTGGTCCGCCTGCGCCTGCGCCTGCCGCCCGGCGGCCTCGCCCCGGATGAAGCCGGTCTGTTGCGCCGCCTGCAGCGCCGCCGCCGAAGCGGGCGCCGCCGCGGCGATTTGCGCCCGGTCCGCCTGCGCCTGCGCCTGCCGGCCGGCAGCTTCGCCCCGGGTGAAGCCGGCCTGGTGCGCCGCCTGCAGTGCCGCCGCCGAAGCGGGGGCCGCGGCAGCGATTTGCGCCCGGTCCGCCTGCGCCTGCGCCTGCCGCCCGGCGGCCTCGCCCCGGGTGAAGCCGGTCTGTTGCGCCGCCTGCAGCGCCGCCGCCGAAGCCGGCGCAGCGGCGGCGATTTTCGCCTGGTCCGCCTGCGTCTGCGCCTGCCGTCCGACGGCCTCGCCCCGGGCGAAGCCGGTCTGTTGCGCCGCCTGCAGCGCCGCCGCCGAAGCGGGGGCCGCCGCGGCGACTTTCGCCTCGTCCGCCTGCGCCTGCGCCTGCCGCCCGGCGGCCTCGCCTCGGGCGAAGCCGGCCTGATCCGCCGCCTGTAGCGCCGCCGCCGAAGCCGGCGCCGCGGCGGCGATTTTCGCCTGGTCCGCCTGTGTCTGCGCCTGCCGCCCGGCGGCCTCGCCTCGGGCGAAGCCGGCCTGATCCGCCGCCTGTAGCGCCGCCGCCGAAGCCGGCGCCGCAGCCGACGCGGCGGCGATTTGCGCCTGATCCGCCTTCTTCTGCGCCTCCCGGCCGGCAGCCTCGCCCTGGACGAAGCCTTCATGTCGGGCCGCCCGCAAGCTGGGTCCCGACGGCGGCGATCCACCCTCCGCAGCGGCCATCATGGGCCGGTCCCGTGCCGCCTGGTCGGCCTTACCCTCCGCCACCCCTGCGGAATAAGCATTGGCCTCGGCGACCTGCTGGGCCTCTCGTACCTGTGACGTCGCTGTGTTGTTGTTGGCGCGATCCGTCGCGGCCTGCAGGCGCAGGCCCGCGGCAAATCCGTTTTGATAGGCGCTGGACTGGAGCTGAGTCACCGCTTCGGGGGCGGTTGCGTCGATGTCCGTACAGCCCGAAACGGCCAAGCTCAGGCCGAGGGCCCACCAAGCCAGACGACGCGAGACTGAAAAAGCGGGCACGGAGCACATCAAGGCGGCACCACTCCACATGATTACGCTGCCCCCGTCAGCTTCTTCTTCAGGGATGGTGTGCCGCGTCAGGGAGGCAAGCTGTCATCAGAAAAGGCTCGCAGGTCCAACCATCGGCGCACAGTGAGCGGAATGAAAACTATGTCATCATGGGGCACGGCACCAGCAACTGCCAGTTGCGGCGCGCCGTTTGGCGCCCTGCCGCCCGAGCGCCACAGGCCCACAAGAGCAAAAATTTTTGCGCCGCTTTTGATCGAAAAAGCGGCCACTTTCCTAACTGGCGCTAGTGCGCCTCGACCGAACGGAGATTCGGCAGGAACACGGTGAGCAGGCCGATGGCCGGCAGGAAGGCGCAGAGTTGATAGACAAAGCCGACGCTGGTCCAGTCCGCCAGTTCGCCCAAAACCGCGGCGCCGATTCCGCCCAGGCCGAAGGCGAGGCCGAAGAACAGGCCGGAAACCATCCCGACGCGGCCGGGCAAGACCTCCTGCGCATACACCACGATGGCGGAAAAGGCCGAGGAGAGGATGAGGCCGATGACAATGCTGAGCACGATGGTGGCGGCGAGCCCGACATGCGGCAGGATCAGGGTGAAGGGCAGCACACCGAGGATCGAGCACCAGATGACATGCTTGCGGCCGATACGGTCGCCGATCGGCCCGCCCACTACGGTGCCGACCGCGGCCGCCGCGAGGAACACGAACAAATCGACCTGCGCCACAGCCGCCCGCAGGTCAAAGCGCTGCATCAGATAAAAAATATAGTAGCTGGTGAAGCTCGCCAGGTAGAAGAACTTGGAGAACATCAGCGCCATCAAAACGGCAATGGCACGCCTGACCTGACCACTGCTGAGCGGCGCGCTCGCGCTTCTCTGTTTGGCGGCCACCTTGGTTCCCATGGCCGACTTGTACCAGGGGCCGAGCACCCCAAGAATCACCGCGCCGAGCAGGGCGACGAAGCCGAACCAGGCCAGGCTGCCGCGGCCGTAGGGCAGCACCAGGAAGGCCGCCATCAGCGGCCCCAGCGCCTGGCCGAAATTGCCGCCCACCTGAAACACGGACTGCGCCAAACCAGGCCGCCCGCCCGAAGCCAGACGGGCGATGCGCGAGGATTCCGGATGGAAGATCGAAGAGCCGATGCCGAGCAAAGCCGCGCCGAGAAGCAGAAACGCATAATCCGGCGCGCGGGCCAGAATCACCAGGCCGGACAGGGAAAAAGCCATGCCGACCGGCAGCGAATAGGGCTGCGGTTTGCGGTCGGTATACTGCCCGATCAGCGGCTGCAGCAGCGAGGCGGTCACCTGGAAGACCAGCGTGAGCAGGCCGATCTGGCCGAAGCTGAGATGGAACCCGCTTTTCAGGAGCGGGTAGATCGCCAACAGCAGCGCCTGCATCATGTCGTTCAGCAAATGGCAAAAGCTGATCGCCCCCAATATGGGAAAGGCGGTGCGCGGAGCTTTATAGGGGACGGCGATGGTGCTCTGGCTCACACTGGTACCTTTTTCAACGCGAAAGGGGCCGCGCAGGTTAGTGCATCTGACCCGTGGAACGCATCCCCCAGTTTCGCGACCGTGCCATGCCAAGCAAGCGGCCGCTTTTTGTCAAATCGGCCAAGGCAAGGAAAGGCTTCTTTTTGTGAACAAAAAGAAGCAAAAAAACTTTATTGACTTTGGGCTATGGGCGTTGTCTGCGAAGCAGAATCAGGCCCAGCATAGCAAAAGTTTTTGCGCCGCTTTTTTCAAAAAGCGGCCACTTTCTTTGTCAAGAAGCCGGTTGGAGCACGGGCTACTTTTTGTTCACAAAAAGTAGCCTTCCTTCGCTTAGCCATAGCCGAAGAAGCCAGGCGTCTCGGCAAGCGGCGCCCGGGCCTGCAAGGCGGCGAGATCCGGCAGCGGACGGCGCGTGAGGGCGTCACCGGCAAAGAACTGCTCCAGCGCGGCGGCGGCGGCGATGACCCGCGCATCGCCATGGCGGGGGCCGACAATCTGCAGGCCGAAAGGCATGCCGGCGCTGTCCAGCCCCACGGGGAGCGAGAGCGCCGGATGGCCGACCAGCGAGACCGCATAGGCCGGGGCCAGCCACTGGTAATAGCTCTTCATCGGCTGGCCATCGATCTCTTTGGGATAGAGCTGCGACCAGGGTTGCGGGCTGATCGCCATGGCCGGGGCCAACAGCAGGTCGTATTGCTCATAGAAAGCCTGCCAGCGGCGGTAGATCGCGGTCTGCGCGGAGAGGGCCGCGGCGAGCTCGGCGATGCCATAGCGCCGCGCCTCTTCGAGTTGGGCATGGATGTTGGGCGAAACCAAGTCGGGCGTTTGCGCGGCGCGCGCGCTGTGCGAGGCCACGAAAGCCAGGCTCCGCAGCACGGCGAAGGCCTCGTCGGTGCCGCTGCAGTCCGGCGTGGCGATTTCGAGTTTCGCGACATGCGGGCGCAGCCGTTCGACGCGGTCAAAGAACACGTCCTTGATCCGCTGCTCGACCAAAGCGAAGCCGAAATCCGGCGTTATGGCGACACGCAGGCGGGAGAGATCGATACCGGGCGGGGGCGAGAACTCACCCGGGGCGGCAGCGATAGGCCGCGACAGCGGGGCGCGTTGGTCGATGCCGGTCATGGCGGAGAACAGCAGCGCCAGATCGGCGACGCTGCGCGCCATCGGCCCGTGCACCGAAAGCGGCGACCAACCATGCAACTGCTTCTCCACCGGCATCATCTCCGGCGAAGGGCGCATGCCGACGATGCCGTTGAACGCCGCCGGGTTGCGCAGGCTGCCGCCCATGTCCGAGCCGGTGCAGAGCGCCGCCATGCCGCAGGCCAGCGCCACGGCCGAGCCGCCGGACGAGCCGGCCGCGGAGCGCAGCGGGTCGAACGGGTTGCCGGTGGCGCCATACACGGCATTCCGCGTGTTCGCCCCGGCGCCGAATTCCGGGGTGTTGGTCTTGGCGAAAATGATCCCGCCGGCGGCGCGGATGGCGGCGACGCTGCGCTCATCTTTGGCCGGCATATTGTCCTTGAAAAGCGGGCTGCCGAACGTGGTGCGCAGCCCGGCGGTCTCTTCCAGGTCCTTCACCCCCACCGGCAAACCATGCAGCGCGCCCAAAGCCTCGCCGCGCATCACCGCCGCTTCCGCCGCCCGCGCGGCGGCGCGCGCCGCCGGCACGTCCATCGCCACCACAGCGTTCACCGCATGGTTCACGGCCTCGATCCGCCGCAGGTTGCTGTCCAACAGCTCCACCGGCGAAAGTTTCTTCGCCCCGATGAGGCGCCGCGCCTCGGTGGCGGAGAGGTCGCAGGGGTCAGTTGCTTGGGTCATTTTGTCTCCGTTAGAGCTGCTTCGACTAAGAAAGTAAGGCTACTTTTTGTGAACAAAAAGTAGCAAAAAAACTTTGTTTACTTTGGGCCCGTGCGGTTTCGGCGCCTCAGGCCCAAGCCAGCGAAAGTTTTTGCGCCGCTTTTTTCAAAAAGCGGCCACTTCCTCTGCCTTCTGCATGCTTTCGGCCAACACCCGCACAACATGCACCGCCTCGCGCCCGGTGCCGTCATGGATCTGGTGTCGGCAGGAGGTGCCATCGGCCACCACCAGCGTGTCCGGCGCCGCCGCGCGCACCGCCGGCAGCAGGCTGAGTTCGGCCATGCGCAGCGACACATCAATGGTCTCGGCCTGGTAGCCGAACGCGCCGGCCATGCCGCAGCAGCTGGACTCGATGGTCTCCACCTTCAGACCAGGGATCAAGCCAAGGGCGGTTTGCACCGCGCTCATCGCGCCGAACGCCTTCTGGTGGCAATGGCCATGCAGCACCGCCCGCTCGGCCACCGGGGCCAGGCGCGGCGCGAAGCGGCCGGCCTTGATCTCCCGGGCGATGAACTCTTCCACCAGCATGGCTTGCGCCGCCACCGCCCGCGCGGCCTCGCCAGGAAGCAAGGCGAGCACTTCATCGCGGAAGGAAAACAGGCAGCTCGGCTCCAACCCCAGCACCGGAATGCCGCTCAGGACAAACGGTTTCAGCGCCTCCAGCGTGCGGGCCATTTCCGCCTTGGCGGCGCCCACGTCGCCGACCGAAAGATAGGTCCGGCCGCAGCAGAGCGGGCGCCCACCACCCCGCGGCCGCGCGATGTGCACGCGGTAGCCCGCGCCGGTGAGGGTGGCGATGGCGGCATGAATGTTTTCGGGCTCGAAGGCGGCGTTGAACGTGTCCGCCCAGAGCACGACTTCCGGCCCGTCTGCCCTGCCCTGCGCGCCGGCCGGCGGCGTGAATCGGTCCCGCCGCCAGACCGGCAGGCTGCGCCGGGCGCTGAAGCCGACTAGCGCCTCGGTGAGTTTGGCCAGCGCCGGAAACCGGTTCCGCAAATTGAGCAATGGTGCGACATACGCCGCATAGGGCGCGTAGCGGGGCAGATGGCCCACCAGCCGGTCGCGCAGCGACAGGCCGCGTTGTTTCGCCCGCGCCGCCAGCACCTCGATCTTCATCCGCGCCATGTCCACGCCGGTCGGGCACTCGCGCTTGCAGGCCTTGCAGGAGACGCAGAGTTTCATCGTCTCCGCCATGGAATCGGAGGCGAACGCCTCCTCGCCCAGCTGGCCGGAAAGGGCCAGGCGCAGGCTATTGGCGCGGCCGCGCGTGACATGCTGCTCATCGCGCGTGGCGCGGTAGGAGGGGCACATCGCGCCGCCTTCGAGCTTCCGGCAGGCGCCGTTATTGTTGCACATTTCCACCGCGCCCTGCAGGCCGCCGACCGCACCCGGATAGTCGGACCAGTCCAGCGCCGGCTTGAAGTCCTTGACGGCGTAATCCGGCTGGTAGCGGAACAGGGAACGGTCATCGAACCGGGTAGGATGCACGATCTTGCCTGGATTGAGCGTGTCGGCAGGGTCAAAAACCTGCTTCACCTCCTCAAACGCGC
>Ga0310811_10005166_pt1 | contig 16485 bp, 28 predicted proteins | sample YCmetagenome_FD_207642 | JGI IMG/M metagenome (GOLD analysis project Ga0310811, IMG submission 207642) | Soil microbial communities from experimental microcosm in Duke University, North Carolina, United States - YC | ecosystem: Engineered > Artificial ecosystem > Soil microcosm > Unclassified ...
ACGAAGAAATCAACAACTATATTCGCACTAAACACGATCAAAATCTTTTCAAATATTACGTTGACGAATTTCGGGCAACACTCCAACCAGAAACACCATATGAGCAACGCTTCCTCTGGTGGCAACAGGAGAAGGTTGGCATGAACATCTTTCACCTGGAAGCGACAACTGACGAAGAGTTTTTCACACCGCCAACGTCCATCGATTTTATGCTCATCGACTCAGATGCCAGTACAGAAGATGAATTGACGCTGAACATCTGGAATGCTATTGACGGTATCCTTGTACCATTTGAACCAACCGAACTTGACTGGCATTCTTACCACCAATTGAAAGAGGATCTAGCCAAACGATACCGCAGACACATTGAACAAATGCCATCCATCATCGGCGTCTTGCCCAATAAAGTGCTACACACAAAAGATAACCCAACGCCATTAATCTATCTCAAGAGCATCTATCAAAATGCTGATGAAGTGGTTTTTCGCCCGGTCCACTGGAGCAAGATTTTTGGTGAATGTCTCAACTTGCACATCGGTAGTTTGGAACACCCTTCAGCATCAACAGACCGGGCCGTCCGTGAATTGTGCGCTATCACGTTGGATCTCATCGGATATGAAGGGGAATTATTGGGCATCCGATCGTGTGAGAAATGTTCAGCAGCACACGACGAAGCAAGACAAGAACAGGAGGGGCAACCAGCATGAGCAATTTCAAAGTCAAGGCGAACCTGCAAAAAAAGACAAAGGTAGACTTACAAGATCCAAATGACACCAAACAAGTGTATGGCATTCATGGCAACCGCCCTGAAGGGCAAACAGACGCGCCTGCACCAACACGCCGATTGATAACAATCCCAATCGAGAAAATCAGACCCAACCGCTATCAAAAACGCGAAACGATTGATGAAGACAAGTTTGAACAACTCAAAAACCAGATACAAGAACTAGGCTTCCAATTTACCGCTATCGTCTGTGAAGATCCTGATGATCCATCTTACTTCAATCTGATGATGGGTGGACACATTCGTATTGAAGCGGCTAAATCAGTAGGGATTACAGAAGTGCAGGCCATCAAACGAGACTATGACCATCTCAAGATGGCGAAAGGCACCTATTTCGAGAACAATGGACGCCAACCGCTCACACTCATGGAAGAGGGATTACTCTTCCAGCAATTGAAAGACGAAGAGGGCTGGACCCACGCGAAGATTGCCGATGAGTTAAAAGTGAGCGATAAACATGTTGAACTCTGCATAGCGGTAACAATGGCGGCTCCTGACATTCAGGATATGTTAAAAATCGATGGCAGAGGACAACGGTGTTTTTATTATCTCAGGAGACTTGAAGAGCTAGGACGCGAAAAAGCCATTGAAGTACGTGCGCCCATCATCAGAGATTTTCTTGATAACAAAATCTCAACCGATGAAGTCAAACATCTTGTCGAGCAAATATTGAAAAAAGAGAAGGGTGAAACGGCTGAAGAGGTGACGATAGAGGCGGCAAAGGGCAAAGAAAAAGTTGTCTCTGTGTATAAGAGCTTTCAGCGGTTTGAAAAAGTGCTTGGTGATAGATCACCCAGTCAGGCAGAGAGAGAGGAACTGGCGAGGGTAAGAGAACGCATTGATGCTATTTTAGAACGTCCATAGTACTGCTACATGCGCCCGGTTGTATCGGGCGCATGTATCCTCACATCTCACTTACAGACACCCACTCCACACCCGGCGCATCATCATCCTCATCAAACAATTCACACTCATCCACAATCTCCAGTAGTGGCTGTGTCCTTGCTAGATACTGTCTCACTCGTATCTCTGCTTGCTCAAATGGCTGTTTGCGATAGTGGGAACAGACGCGGCAGGATGGCACAACGTTGTTGTGAGAGAGTCCTTTGCGCTCATCCACTATCTCAATCACGCTAAAGGGCACGAGCCCACAGTAACTGCACAACCCGGCAAAATCAGACAGACAGGCCAACCACTGCTGAAGCGTGAGCGTTGCGGGTAAATTGTTGCGCAGGGCGTGGTGGCGACTGGACTCAACGCGATCATACTCCCTCAAACGGTCCTTCGAGTAGCAGAGAGGACACAGACCGTAGGAGGTACGGGCATCAAATGGCACGCAGCAGAGGACGCAGATTGTCATGCAATGCCTCCTCTTGCCTGATCAATCGTGCTCTTATGGGAAGAGTACAAAGCCAAAGCAATAGATTTAATTTCGTCAAGAGAAGCAGCAGGATCAACGCTTTCTATAATCGCATCCTTGTTATCCATAGGTGGCATGATAAGATAACGTTTGGTTGGGACTTCCTGAATAATTTTAAACAGACGAACGGGATACCCACTTGTTTGGTTGGGAGTATCCTTTTGAATAATAGGTTCCCCGAATGCCTTCCTAACCTCTCGCTTCCAGAACCATGATTGAATTAGTCTCATCTTCCATAAAAAAGAATCAAGTATGGGGGCATTTATTTCTTTGGGAAGCCAATAAAAAGAGTATAGGAGATGTGTAGCTTTAGATGTTTTCAACCACGAATCAATCGGAGGAACCGTAGTTGTATTAGAGTAAAGCTCAAGAAAACAGTTGATGGGTTTATATGAATCTGCCTTTTCTTCAAAAACAACAGTTTCCATTGTTGCAGCGGATATGCCACACACATCACCTCCAATAAGCTGAGAAGCCTCCACAAAAGGGTTATTCCTCCCTATCATTGGGGCAAACTGCCCCTGATAGGTATAGCGCTTGTAGAAATGTTTTGTGAATGTCTCGTAAATATGAGACGCAAATTGTTCGTTTTCAAAACGAGTCTTGCCAGATTGAAACAGAGGAATAATTTTATTCATCGGTCAACCTTCTTCTCATCGCGTCAAAAAATGTTTCGTCCTGCTCAATACCGATGAACTTGCGTCCTAAGTCCTTCGCAACCTTGCCAGTTGAACCGACACCAGCGAACCCATCAAACACCATGTCACCACGATTGCTGCTAACTTCCATGAGGTGCTTCAAGATTTGGACTGGTTTCTGAGTAGGGTGTAACGTCTCTTTCTTGGCATCAACAAGACGTTCTTTTCCACCACAGAGAGGAGATTGAATGAAATTATGCATCTCACCCTCATTGCCTTGCCAGTTGAAGGTATAGTCTTTGCCTTTGGTGAAGAAAACAATGTACTCGACACTGCTTTGGAAGGTGGTTCGGATAATTTGAGGTGCAGGATTGGTTTTATGCCAGACAATAGTTGTTTTAACCTCAAACCCTTCTTGTTCCAGGGCATCACATAGATAAGACAGATACCTATCAGAGGTAAATGCGTAACCACTGCCACCATCACGCAAAATGCGATACCACTCACATGCCCAGACGCTAAACAACATAATAAACTCTTCATGCCCGAACTTATCCCACTCTCCAAAATTCTGAGAGATGTTTGAACGGCCAGCAAGGGCAAATTCACGGTCGTTGGCAATATTGTAGGGAGGATCAGTTAGAATGAGGTCAATAGTCTTATCACCAATTTTCGAGACTTCACTATAAAAATTCCCATTGGTGATATGGATGCTATTCTTTCGTTCCCAATCTTCCTGAACAGATTTGATGAGTTTATCTAGTTTGGGATGCTGATTGTATTCTTTGTTTTTTACGTCCTGGCTTTTAATCCATTCAGAGTCATACGCCCCACTATATATCTCATCCGTAACCTGGGTAGTATACGGTTCTCCCAAATCTCCCAATAGAGAGAGGGCATATGTTTTCATCTCGTTGCGGGCCTGATATGCCTTTGCCAACTCGTTAAACTTGCCTTTTGAAATGCGTTGATTTTTATCTGGATGGGAAAGAGCCTTCACAAGCTCTAATTGTTGCTCAGGAACAAGGTCAAGAATTGAACGCAATAAACCCACTGTAAAAGTGCCAATTGGCACTATTGGAGTGCCAGACTCATCCTCTGATGCAGTGCCAACAACCTCAAAAGTTGGCACGATAACATCCCAAACATCTGGGGAAATTTGTTTAAGGGCACTATACTTTTTAACTTTATCAATCCCCCATCCCAACATCCCTGCAATTTCTTCTTGAGTATACTGTTCTGACCGCTCCCATACAAATTCTGCATGAGTCACCATAGTAGACGGAACAACAGTCTCAGCTGCATCATTAGACTCCAATGCCAGTTTATACCGCTCCGCCTCAGTTAACTCATTCTTCACTACACATGGCACACAGTCAAACCCTAATGACTTGGCAGCCTCATAACGATGATTCCCATCAACGAGTTGGTAAGTACCATCCCCCAAAGAAACCACAACAAGAGGATAGTTATCGAGGAAGCCAGAACGTTTCATGCCTTCCTGTATACGTTTCAGTCCACTGGCGCTCAAACGACGTACAGGCAATTTTGAAACAATGCACTCAAGAGGAATTTCAATAAATGTTTTTGAGTCAACAATATCAATAGCCATAGAATCTCCTGTAAAACATCAATAGAAAACAGCCACGAATACAACCATAGTCACCACAGCGGGGGGAGTGAGCATCAGGCTGGGAGCCTGACACTCACTATCGTGATCGTGGTGCTATTGATTGATGTGAGTCGATGATAACAAAATCCGTTGTCACGTGCGACTGAGCCAAAAACAGCAAAAAAAAGAACGACAGTCTTGGGTCTGCCGTTCTCTTCTCAATCTTCTTCTGATGGGCGGGTATCGCACAACAACACTTAGAAGTTTGGTATCCGCATCATACCAACATCACCAGTCACGTGCTACTCAGTAAAAACTCTCTATGCCCATAGAATCCACTGTTACCAGCCCTGCACCATATCGTCTATCAATACAGATGAGTTAAAACAAGCAACAACGAGAGGAGACAGGATATGGTAGTACAAATGACACGTGAAGAGAAGCGTAAACTTCTGAACGATCACGGTTTTCATTGGAATAAAGACACTGGCAGTTGGCGGTTACTCGATAGAAACGATAAAGAAACCAACGAACAGACAGCGTTGCAGTTGATCAACGAGGGAAGGATAGCAAAGCTCGGTCCTGTATTCGTCTACGATGACAGACTAACAGCCCAACTCTTATCACGCACGCTGTTCGGCTATGTACCCGTGTTTCTGGATACTGAGACGACAGGGACCGGACCCGATGACGAGATAATAGACATTGCTATTGTAGACTTTGATGGTACTGTGCTCGTTGATCAATTGGTAAATCCAACCATGCCAATATCCGCAGAGGCACGTGAAAAGCATGGACTTGATTCGGTAACACTCTCATTTCAGCCCGATATGATTGAGATATGGCCTGCAATATATCCAATCTTGCGAGATAGACCGATTTTGATCTATAACAGCATGTTTGATTTACGCCTGCTCAGACAGACCACCGCACGCTACAACCTGGAGATGCCAGAGGTGAAGGCTCATGATGTCATGAAGGTGTACGCGCTCTATCATGGCGAAAAAACTCGTGAGAGTGATATCAACTATGCCGCAAAGAAGTTAGAAGTGGCTTGCGAGACGTTCGGTATTCAGCCGGGAACGCACCGGGCCTTAGCAGACGCTGAGGCAACACGGCAGGTGCTCATAGCAATGGCACGCGCATAAAACAAAAACCCCTGACTTGATGTGAGTCAGGGGTATCTTTTTTGCTTCACGCCTAAATGGTAATCTTCACCAACTCCCTCTGCGCTCTCCTGTGGTCAGCCAGATTATGCGAACGGCAAAATACCGTCCATCCAGATTTACCACCGACGATTGTTGTGGCAGCCCCAAACGGGACTGATGGGAAACCACGCTCTTCAACCATACGAAATGTCAACGTCTGGGCATCGCACAATTCACATGCGCCACAATCACATTTCGTCTTCGGATCACTGATGGCTGCAATCACTTCTCTCAAACGTTTCTCAGCATCATCCATTGTCGCTGTGCTCGTCACCACAGCCTTTTTGCGTGACTGTACGGGTATTTGCTCATCACCACCAAAATAGCCTATTTCTGACTCATCCTGTGCATGTTCTTCTGCCCAATCCATAAAACCATCATCTTCATCATTGGTAAACGGGATATTTGCGTTCATACTCTATCTCCTCTTGCTTATTATTCTTAAAATCGCTCTATATTCAACGAGAAAGGGCTTGTGTTTACCACGACCATAATTGTACTATTTACCACAACAAGCCCTATTCTTGACGTGTAGGTGATGCTAGAAAGGTACTTCTAGCTGTTCGGGTTAAACTGGTTCTACGAATACCACAATCCCACTGGCTTTGAACAACCGATTTTTGAGTAACGTCGTGATGAGATACCATCGCATCCATCCATCAATCTCATCCTTACAGGATTGTTGTAGCTCATGGATAGATTTTATTCGATTATCGCCACGGAACCGACGATCCTGCTCAGTCGCTGACATGCTATCCCAGAACGCTTGAACCTGACCAAGCACTGAGAGGTACCACGCTCTGAAGTCTGCTACTGTCATATTGCCTATCATCACAGGCTTATCGTCTACCAAAACCACCAACGCCTGCACCTGTTTCTCAGTAAGATCTCCTGATGGCACACGCGGTAAAGCGACACGCTCACCATTTCTTACTACAGACATCACTTCGTCTCCTCTCACATCTCCTTGAGAAACGCCTCAACGCCTCTGCTATCCACATCACTACAGAACCACACACACTCAATCTCACCAGCCTCACGCACTACCTGACACACATCCTGCAATGGCGCACTGAACGCATACCAGATAAGCAGGCCACGATAGAATGACACTTGTGGTGCAGTGCCATCGTTGAAGTCCATGCGGTAGTGTGGCAGATAGAAATCAATGAGACGCACCAACAGGCATCGGGCAGCGCATGATTTCATTGGACAGAACCGATAGCCGCTAGATGTGCCGAGTTTGGCAACACGAGAACATCCAGGGACAGAGCAGGCAGGGGCGACACGATGTATCACCCTTGCTACACGAGGAAAGGCGGTTAGAGTCATCACAGCACCTCTTCAAAGAGGCTCATCTGCCGACGGTGCGCTTTCGCGTTGAGCCAAAGTACTTCTAAGTGAATATTTCCGTGTTCCGCCACCGTCGGCATAAAAACTTTCTGCCATCCGGGGAGATACTCATCGTACAATTCACTCTCGTATCCACTAAGAATCACCGATCCTTGATGTCTTTTCAAAACCTCTAACATCTGGATGTGTTGTTCGTTGGTCATCTCGAATTTATAATGCTCAACACTCTTGCGGGTACTCTTAACATAAGGAGGATCGGCATAGATAAGACAATCAGGATGGTTATAATACTCAATTAACTCTAGTGCAGGACGGTTGCGTATCTCAGCATCTTTAAGCCGACGGGCGGCAATCATCAAACGGTCTGGTACCTTCTGCCATAATTCCGTCGTCGAAGCACTGCCTTTGATTCCACGATGACGCCATGTATTCGACTTTTTGCCGAATTGTGTACCATGTGCCTGCCAACAACGCACAAGAAAACGCCGAGCATCCTCCAATTCATCACCAGTTCCTGAGTGTGCTTTCTCGCATTGCTCATATTCTGCCTCTGCCCAGGGTGTCAAATCAATTTGATAGGCCAGTTCCGGTCCTCGACGACGCAACACACTTAATAAATTAATAATGTTGCCGTCGGCGTCTCCTAAAATCTCATGATCTGATTTCGATTTGTTGAAGAACACAGCCGCGCTACCACAAAATGGTTCCAGATAGATTTTGTGTTCTGGAAAGTGAGAGATAATCCATTTCGCACGTGACCATTTCGCACCCGGATATTTGAGAATAGGCTTAATAGGCTCATTGTCTTTTACTTGAATATCTTGGTTTATTTTCGTTACTTGATTGTAACGAAAAACACGAACACGACATGTTCCACTTGCGTACTTGCCTGGACGCCCTTTGGCATTTACTTCAACAGGCTGCCCGCATCCACAAACACATAATTTAATCTCCGCCATCCTTGCACCTACGCTTTCACTTTCACAGCCACTCTCTGCTGCCATCCACTGATCCGCGCTACTAATGCCGTCATCTGCTCACCAGAGAGGGAGAGCAGGGCTTTGCTCCACTTTCGCTCACCAGGGCCAAGCCGAACGGGTGTACCGTTCGACTCGACAACCAAACATGCGTTCATCATATGTTTTCCCCCTTCAGCCGCATCAGATAGAGAAACAATTCAGCCGACTTGCCAACAGGATTGCGATAAATCTCATGTCCTGAGAAACGGAACACCTGAAAACCTTTCTGTTGGAGTGTTCTATCTCGGGTGCGATCATTCGAGAAGGCGGTTTTGTTTGAGTGATAGGCGAAACCATCACACTCGACTACAATTTTGAAGGTAGGATCAGATGGGAGCCAGATATAGAGATCAGGGCGTATCTTTTTGCCTTTGACTCGTACATTATCAATCTGGGGTTGGAGTGTGAAGTGATACCCTTCGTACAAATCGAACACCTTGTATAGCACAAGGTAGCGCATGATTCTGGCTACGACTTCATCATCAACGCCCGGCATCTGTTTAAAATCTTCAATAAAGTCAGGAATACTATGTGATCCAGTTACATCCTGGAAAGTTTGCCACGATTTTAATGCTGCATTGCGATCCTCATTAAAAGACCGAGAATACTCTTCAACATTGATTGGTGGGGTAAACATTACCGACATTGGATGATACATAACAAAATTCATACAGAGCGAACATAAGAAGATAATTTCGATGGGCGACTCAGCATATTCATGAATGGTACGAAAGTTTTCTTCGATCAGTTTGGAGGCATGATCAAGCATGAATATCCTTACAGGATCGGTTAAATCCAACTCATCAGAAACCATTCTTTGGGCAATTCTTGGCACCAGATGCAACATTGCATCCAGATCCTGCAATACAAACCGAGCATTTTCAGCGTTAGCCTCTAGCCCTTTGAGATACTCGTCATAATTCTTCTCTTTTGCCATTGCTCTATTCTCCCCTTATCACAATCCTACTCAAATCCCTCATCTTCGCCACCGCCAGCCATCGGCACCACGCGAAACCGTTGGCTGATACGGCGGATAATGCGTCCACTCTGCTGCTGTACATCGACATCCTGCACTTTATGCCAGAACTTATTTAAGGCCCGCAGATCGTTGTTTGAGGTGATAATCGTTATCAGCCCATTCGCACCGCGCTCCTCGATCACATCAAAGATTTTGCCGAGTACCCAGTCTGACGGGTTTTCACTCCCAAGATCGTCAAACACCAGAACAGGGACCGTCAGTACCAATTCCTCAAGGTGCTTCATCCGTTGTGTCTCGGGCGTCGTCTCTTTGTTGTGCATCGTGGACTGCAAGAGCCTGATATATTTGCGCACCGCTAAGAACTGGCAGGCATAACCCTCTTGCATGTAGCGGTGCAGGGCAGACTTGGCAACGCTCGTCTTGCCAGCCCCCGGGGCACCATAGATGTAAAGCGAAATGCCCGCATCCCCATTCTTCAATAAATTGATGGAGTCTTCGGTGATACCCTGGATCGTCTCAGCAGCAAACCCATCAAGGGTATCACCCGGGAAATTCTCGAATGTCCATTTACGTGCATAATCAGGCACATCAGCATCAGCAAACAGGTTGTTCAGGTCTTTCGCAGATAAGCGGATACGACGCAGGCGCTCGTTTTCCTCTGTGCAGTGAGGGCACTTGATAAGCTTTGACTTCAACCCATAACCAGCCAGCGTATCAGTGCGCTCCATATCGTTACTCCGACGATAATGGATTTCACCATTCAGCGGATGCCCACACTTCTGATGTAAGGGGTAATTCTTTGGCGGAGCTACTGGCTCCAACACCTCGTATTTGTCAGGGACAACGAAAATAGCCTCTTTCGCTTCCCAACGAGCTTTCATCTGCTGAAACATCCCTTGCGGATCAAAGGGTTTCTTTTTCGCCCGGGGCGGAGTCAGTGTCTCATGATCTTTTTTACGGTACTGCATTGCGGCAGCCAGATACGAAATGTTTTCGATGACTTTTTTCTGATCGTTGTCGCTCATGTTCTTCATCCTTTCCCAACTATGCTGAGACTGATACTTTCTTGGCTGCCATTTCTGCCTGTAACTTTTTGCGCTCCTCATGAGCGTTGATTTCACGATCCGACAGGGCTAATTCAGGGCGGAAACCTAACTCAGTGGCCTGCTCGTACTCCATCCATCCCCATTTGGACGGGTTGAAGCATTTTTTCTTGCCCTCAGTATTCCAGTAAACTTTTTGTCCGGGTTGGGTTGGCGCTGCTACAACATGTGTGCGATTGGGCTGCACTCCCTTTGTTCGCTGATACTCAGGATCACCCAACGTCATTTCAATCATGTTGGCATTGCAGTAAATGACCTGCCCTGTGATTTTCTTTCTATCGGCTGGCTTGTTATAGCGGTAATCATCCTTTTCCAGGTATTCGTGAAACAGATCCGCTCTTGCTACCAGGGCATGATCGGCATATCCCTTCTTCACCAGGAAATCAATCAGATCATTAATGCCCTTCTTCTCCCGGGGTACATTGTCGGTTTCACCACCACGACGTTTCACAATATTGTTGTAAATCGCTGTGTGGTATTTCTTATGGTTCTCTTCTTTTGCCTTCTCAGCAGCAATTTTCTCCTGTTCTTCAGGAGTAGGCACCACTTCTACCTTTTCACGTGCTACATTTTTGTTTTTATTTTTTCTGCCTGTTTTGTTCGGCGCGGCGGCATTGCTATTACCTGGGGCTATAGGAGACTGATCAATATTATTCGATTGTGGTACTAAGGGAGTCTCTTTCTGAAGGAGGAGTTGTTCAAGTTGATCAATTCCTCCAAATTTTTCAGCAAGAGATGAAAGACGAGAGAGGGGTGCGTCGTTAGACGCAATATTTTCTTGTTTTTCTTTAGGTGTTTTTCTTTGGTTTCTTTCTTTAGTGTCTTTCTCTGTACGATGGGTAGAATCTTCCTGATAGGGGGGAACATTCTTCGACCCAGAGGGGTAGATACTTCCTGTTCGAGGGGTAGATACTTCCCCTCTAATTTCGGGGGGTAGATTCTTCCCCTCTACGGATGAAAACATTGTGAGTCCATATGATTTTTTGATTCTGGCTTTGTCGCTATCATCGACCTCGCAATAGATGTATCCTTCAGCAATTGCTCGTTTGATCCCATCTTTGACGCTTCTATCGCTCAGTCCAGTCCCTTTGTCGATCCGGCTCCCATCACTACGCTTACGTCCAAATTGGAACTCATCATTGGTGATGGTCTTTGTGATGCCATATTCTTGATAGCCCCAGGTATGCCGAATGACATATTCAATAATTTTTATCTCAGCGAGGCTATCAATATCTGCGCTGATATCAGTCCATATATTCGGCATATGGAAGAAGTTCTTTTCAGGGGGGACAAACCCTTCAAACTTTTTCTTGTTGTCTACAGTGTCTTCGTTCATATCCATCACCATTATCAAAACCGCGCCTGACGGGCTGCTTCATAAGCAGCCATTAAACGTGGCGAGTTATAATCAAGTTTTCCAGTAGTTGTTTCGTTGCATGTGTGTTCATGTAAAAAACTGGGTCTTAATTGAAAGGCTCCGCACGTACCGCATTCACCCCAGATGGAAACTTCTTCAATGTCGGGGGATTGTGAGAAAAATTCAAGTTCCCATCCATTTTCTGTGGTTAAGGTGCATCGAATTTCTTCTGCATGCTCCTCTAAAACCTTTTGGACTGTTTGGAGTGTTTCTTGTTGTTCTTCAAGATAAGAAAGGTACTCGTCCAGGTTGTTTGTTGAGTAGGATATTGGATTTGAGCAGATTGTTAGTTCGCCAAAGCGATTAACAGAGAGGTCGATACGAGCACTTTCGAGCCTTTGCAATAAGGCAAGGATATATGATGGGGCATTTACCCGCGTTGTTGATGGGTTGCCGACTGCCCCCTGATTTTTGTCATATGTCCAAAGTGTTGCAGATCTAATAAAGTAAGAATTGAAAGATGATAAGGGAGCAGTTGGTGGTTGTATATTGCCGTAAAAAAGTGAAACCTCTTTTTGGGCATAGAGTGAAAGAAGGCGTGCTTTTTCGACCTCTTCATCGGTTGGTTCCTGCCCCTTGATCTCTATAAAACAATCGTGCTCAGGGAACCAGAAATCAGGGAGATACCATGTTCCCTCAAGGTCATAGCCCTCTTTTTCGTACTCATAGCGAATGCCGAGTGCGTCAAAGAAGACTGCCCATCGTGCCTCCAGGCGTGAGCGGAACCGATAACCATTATATTTTGTCTCGATAACTTTAAATTGAAACGGATTAAATTTCTTTTTCATTACCGCTCACCTCCAATCTGGCGATTAAAATAAGCAAGCAGTGTTATTCTTTTTGCCATTGTGCTATACTTTCTTTGATTATGGTTCACATGCACTGATGTGCTATGTGTCCCCAACATGGACGCCTTTGGTGTTGGTCCAATTTACCAAAAGCGCCCGTCGCGTGCGTTAGGCTGTTCTGTTTGCGTGGGACAGCCTAATTTCATTTTTTTGCTATGCCAGTTCTCTCGACTTCTGTACTGCCAGATCATGCAATCGTGCAGCCTCCTTACGTTCCTCTTGCGTTTTGCCGTAGGTCATCCAGTGCTTTGCTTGCCATGAGAAAGCGTTGTAAGCGTAGCGGTCAAATGGCTGACCTTGTGATGCCGATCCTTTCTCTATGTCGCGTTTGAGGCGGCGTAAATCTTTGTTCACTGAGGAGTCCTTTCTAGGCTGTTTGAGCCTACTTAACCTTCATGTATTCGATGCCAGCGTCTGTCAGGCAATACGTTTCTCGAATTTCGTGTATTGCGCCATTGGGAAGGGTGCTCCGCGTCAGCGGTGTTTTGATCTGAATCAGACCGCGTTTCACGAGAGAACTGAGCGTGTTTTTGTTGTAGAACTGCACTGAGTGTTCTTCTCGAACGGCTATTAGTGCATCAAATTGGTTGCGGGAGAGTTCGTTCGATGTTTGTTTGCGCATATCATTGTCCTTTCTAGGCTTGAGTCTGCTGTTCTACAATCTGGCGAAGTTGTTTCACGAGATCGCTTTCTTCATTGCCTTCCCAGAAGTCGTAAAAGACTTCGAGCGCGGTTTTGAATGGTGAAGTACTTTGGGTTGTTGCGAGTTGATCAAAGGCCTTTGAGCACTGATCTGTTGAGATGTGCATCAATTTGGCGATAAGTTCAACATAGCGTTCTGTACTTGCTTGCTCATCTGAAGCGTTGTTCACTCGTCGTTCCTCTCCTGAATTCACACCTGTTGATGCGGCCATCGCTCGTTTTTTAGCAGTGTAGGATGACTGCTCATCCGAATTGGTGGCGTCTCATCGAGATACCAATTTGGGCGATGTTTTTAAAACATCATTGACAATTGTTTGTCTGTCATATATGATTTCTATGTCATACATGACCACAATTCATATTGTAAACGAGACATATATGTATGTCAAGTCATATAGAAGGAGATAGCAAAAATGGGACAATCTGATACTCTCAGTCCTATAGGTGAACAAATTGACACCGTTCGTCTGCGCCGTAATAAATTGACTTTGTATCGAGTTGCCAAGAATGCGAAAATGGACTATAGCCAGTTTTATCGGATTATGCGCGGCAAGTCTCGCCCAACTCGTGAGAGCTTATTGAGAATTTGTCGTGCTCTGGGTTGTGATGAACAAGAAGCCGCTGAAATATTCAAGCTAACCGATTATCGAATGCCAACCCAAGAAGAACTTGATGAAGAGTATTCAGCCGTAGCCGTCGCATGAAGAGAGGGCTAACTACCCTCTTTTCGCGCCCTATGCCTCCTCCTCATCTTTAATTCCACCACATCACCAGACTCATCAATCACCTCATACATCCAAGGCGCACATTTTTTTGTTGCATCATAACCATCCTCATCTGCTAGTTCAGGCGTTTCAAATGTCTTTTTGCTCTCTGCTGTGCCACCACCAAAACATCCTTCTGGAACACCAGAACACTTTTTACACCAGATCCGGTATCGGTACATCAATTCCTGCTTTCTGCGAAAATGATCAATCGCTCCAACTTCCCGCCACGATGAGTATCAGCCCGAATATCGCAGCCACCGCAAAGAATATCCATTGTGTCCACATCATGCTTCTGGTTTCTGCTCTATTTGGATTGTGGGTGGGAACAGGCTTTCGCCACATCGTTGACACACATAGGAGTGATCTTTGATGTCAACCTGTTTCCATTCGATTTTTCCGATGTCGCCAGCAAGAGACAGGTTGTATTTTCCTGCACGTAAGTCACCGCTCATATCAAGATGAAAATTTTCATTTGCTTTGATGGGATAGACGATGAAGAATTCTTGTCCGCAGGAATGGGTGTGTTTGTTACAAACGCTGAATTCTCCATAATCACTGATGAATGTGTCATGTGTGTTTTCATTTTGTTTATCGGTATTCATGGTTTGTTCTTTCTGCTTTGGATTGATGCTGACTCAAACAGAACAAATAGAAGTCCACATACCGCCGCTCATGGCCTGCCTCTAGCAATTCATCCTGTATCTGCTTGCGAGACTTCTGTTCACCACCGAACCACAACAATTCGTTCATCACCACATCGGCGGCTGTTTGTTTTCGGCTCATAACCCTCTTAGCACCTGCACTGGCAGGTTTACATATCGTTCGCACATCGCAGCGATATGCGCTAATTGTTCGCTACGTAGCGCCTGTTGCGTCTCACATGGCTGTCCTGATAGATGACATTGGTGTTCTCGCATATGGGCATTCAGCGTCAGCGTAGCGTGCTCTACAGCATTGATAATCTGATCAGTGGTTGGCGGTTGGTTGATCATGATGTGCATCCTCTTTCTTCTTGAATGTGGCTACAACAGCGTAGCCAGAAAAGACGATAACGATCAGTGCGAAGATACAGCCAGTGATACCGTTGAGTAAGGCAAGAGCAGACATGTTATCTTCCTTTCTATCTGAAATCCACTTTTCCACAAGCAGAACAGATATAGGCGGTATTGTGCCCCGACACAGCCTCCAAGTATCCTTGTTGGTACACACCATGCTTGTGTACATGCCAGCAACTCCAACAGAATCGGGTAATGATATTCTTGCGCGTCCATTGACGGGTGAATTGTCCTTTGATCAGCCCAACATTCTCATTAAATGTTGGTGGTATCAGTTCTTCCGATTCGTTGCAACTCATATTTTGTACCTCCATGAAATTCTATATATGGTTGAGCCTCATATAGCCAGAGTGTGTATGCTAGTTAACTTCTGATCTGTGTTGCTGACAGCCTCTTTACCTGCAAGAAGCATTTTGCGGATAGACTCAGGTGCCACCAATCGATAATAAAACTTGTGATGGCCTCCAGGTGCCACGTCCCGATGAACGACAATATTGGCATCACGCAACGACCTTAATCGCAGTGAGACGGGTTTCTCATCAGCTTGGCATACATCCAGAATCTCGCTGAGACACATTTCATTACCATGTTCGAGCAAGATCGTGATGATAGTCAGACGTAAGGGATCACCCAACGCCTGAAAGTATCTGGCTATCGATTCGATTTTCATGCGACTTGCCGTTCCTGCACTGACTCTGGTTCTGGCTCAACCGCTTGGATGACATACTGTTCCGCTTGGCAGGTGCGACGCCGAAAGTCGAAAAGAGCGCTATAGAGTGGCGCAAGTTCGCTGTCTGATGAGATGGTGAGTTTATCCAGGTCCGAGATGAGTTGATTGAGTCTGTCATGGGAGATAGTGAGTTTAGCGGACATGGGTTTCCTCCTGTTCTACGATGGTGCTACTTGCTAGCGTGCCATCGACTATGTTGGTGTTGAAATTGGTTACATCTATGTTTGGCACAATAAAAACCGGGATAGCTTTCTTCTGGATACGGATATCGATTGTGAGCAATTGTGGTGTGTTTCTGACATGCGTATCTACTATCAGGATGTAGTCAATTTGTTGCTCCATAATCCTCTCCTCTTGCTAATCGAAATGGCTCATAACGAGATCTGCATGCCACAGGCACGTAACGCGGCAATGCAGATGGCCTGTGCTGCTGCCGCCTCTGAATAGCTCCACAGGGCTGAATGGTCCCACCATTTCATAAATTTTATTGATGGCAGGTTAACCATCCAATCCACCACACGCCATGCATCATGCATGTTCTCTGAATAGCGCGGCGTTGTGCCTCGTGTGATCGTTGCCAGTGGCTGCTGCATGACTTTGCGATGCACGAGCACATTGCGCTGATACGGTGTGAGCTTTTGCCAGTTCATGCACCTCTCTCTTTCAACATTTCATTGAGCAATCGCATTTCTTCGTATCGCTCCAACATCTGGCGTGCTTCTGTGCAGGTTGTGACGATGCCAGTGCCGCATTTCTTGCACTCGCGCATGTGGTCGGTTACGCGAATAGCCAGAGCGGTGCGCAGCCGTTTGGATGTTGTTTCGTTCAGATTGATCATCGGAAGCCTGCC
>Ga0310811_10005167_pt1 | contig 16484 bp, 17 predicted proteins | sample YCmetagenome_FD_207642 | JGI IMG/M metagenome (GOLD analysis project Ga0310811, IMG submission 207642) | Soil microbial communities from experimental microcosm in Duke University, North Carolina, United States - YC | ecosystem: Engineered > Artificial ecosystem > Soil microcosm > Unclassified ...
AAGGGACCGCTGCTCCGCGCAACCGGAAAGCGTTTGATGAGGTGGTCGACTTCCAGAAGCGCGGTCATAGCGGATACCGGCAAGCGACTTGATGAAGGGGCGCCGCCTCCTTGACCGGTAGGATGCCGGCGCAATCATCATGCCGCCGTTCGCAGCGGCCGCTATAGCGGCAGGACGGCAACTTCTCCTGGCGAAGGTTTGGCAACGACCCCGGGATCGACGCGAGGCTCGCAAGGTTCTCGGCCGGTGCCGGCGTGGCTGCGATCAGGCGCGCCGTGTACGGATGACGCGGGGCAGACAGCAACTCGGCCGTCGGCGCGACCTCGACGATCTGCCCGGCGTGCATGACCGCAATCCGGTCGGCGTGCTCCGAAGCCAGCGCGAGATCGTGCGTGATGAGGAGGGTCGCCATGCCCTGTGCACGGGCTATCTCATCGATCAGATCCATGATGACCGCCTGGATGGTGACGTCGAGTCCGGTCGTCGGCTCATCGGCAATCAGCAGCGCCGGCCGGCAGGACAGCGCCATAGCGATCATGATCCGCTGACACATTCCGCCTGACAACTCGAACGGATACGAACGTGCGCGGCGTTCCGGATCGGCAATCTGCACGCGCGCCAGCGCTTCGATCGCACGCTGATAGGCGTCTCCACCCGACCTGTCGTGCCGCTTCAGCACGTCCGCAACCTGAGCACCGACGGTGCGGATAGGATTGAGAGCAGTGCGCGGGTTCTGGAAGATCATTGCGATGTCGCGGCCGCGGATGTCGCGCAGATGCCGCTCATTGCGTCCAAGCATATCCTCGCCGCGGAAATGGATGCTCCCCGATGCGACGCGGGCGGCCGGATCGAGAATGCCCATGATGGCAAAGGACGTCACGGACTTGCCGGATCCGCTTTCCCCCACCAGAGCAAGCGTCTCGCCGGGAGCAATCGCGAAGCTGACGTGGTCGATCGCGTGCACCGTGCCGTCACGGGTGCGGAATTCGACCGATAGATTTTCGACCTTCAGCAATGGATTCGCGGCGCTATCGGTCATGTCCGGCTCCGCGGATCGATGATGTCGCGCAGCCCGTCCCCGAGCAGATTGAACGAGAAGACCGCGACCATGAGCGCCAGACCGGGGAAAAGCGCAACCCACCATTCCCCGGACACGATCGCGCTCGCACCGTCCGCAACCATGATGCCCCACTCCGCTGCGGGCGGGCGGACGCCCAGGCCGATGAAAGACAGACCTGCGACGTTGAGCATCGTATAGCCGAGCGTCAGCGACGTCTGAACCACGAGCAGTGGCAGGATGTTCGGCAGGATATGCCAGACGAGAATGCCGAACTCGGAATTCCCGGCCAGCCGCGCCGCCTCGATATACCCCGCATTGCGCCGCACATTCGTCTCGGCGCGCGCAAGCCGGGAATAGAGCGGCAGGCCAATAATGGCCGTCGCATAAATAATGTTCGCAATCGTATTGCCGAGTGCTGCGACGATGCCCATGGCCAGCACGAACAGCGGAAACGCCATGATGGTATCGGTCAGCCGACCGATGATGCGGTCCGTCCAGCCACCGAAATAGCCGGCAGCAAGCCCCATGGCGGTGCCGACCACAAGCGCGAGCAAGACAGAGGCGGCCGCGATCCCCAGATCGAGCCTGGTTGCAACGACGATGCGGCTGAGCAAATCACGCCCGAGCTGGTCCGTGCCGAACCAGTACTGGGCATCCGGCGACTGCAACGCATGGCTCGCGTCGCTGGCGAGCGGATCGTGCGGTACGACATAGGGCCCAAACAAGGCCAACAGCATGATCAAGACGAATAGCGCGAAGGCCAATGCCGTGACGGGATTCTCCGCCAGCACGTAGCGGCCATGGCGAAGGATATCGCTCATGCCGAAAGTCCCACGCGCGGATCAAGAAATCCGTAAATGACGTCGATGAACAGGTTGAGCACCACGTAAAGAAACGCCATGGTCAGCACGAAGCCCTGCACCGGCGCGTAGTCGGAAGCGACGAGCGCGTCGATTGCGTAGGAGCCGATCCCAGGCCATGCGAAGACCTTCTCGACAAGGACATTGGCGCCGAGCAGGAACGAAAAGACCATGCCGAGGATGGTGACGATCGGAAGCATCGCATTGCGCAGCGCGTGAACGGCGACAACCTGCCATACGGACAGGCCGTTCGCCCGCGCCGTCCGGACGAAGTCGCTTCCGAGCGCCGTCAGCATCGAGGCGCGCGTGATGCGCGCGAGCGGCGCCATCGCGAACACTGCTAGCGTGATCCCCGGCAACAGGATTTGTGCCAGCGCCGCACGGAATGTCGTGAGGTCGCCCGCCAGCAATGTGTCGATCAGATCGAAGCCGGTCACCTCCGGTGGTGGCGAATAGAACACATCGAGCCGCCCCAATGGCGCGGGCGACCAGCCGAGCAAATAATAGAAGATGTACACCAGCAGCAGCCCGGTGAAAAACGGCGGCAACGAAACGCCCGCCGTCGTCGCCACTCGGCATAGATGATCGATAATGGAGTTCGGGCGCAGTGCAGCGACTATCCCGAGCGGCACGGCTACCACGACGGCAATAAAGAGGCCGAACAGCGTCAGTTCAGCCGACGCCGGCAAGCGGGTCAGGATCTCGGTCCGCACAGGCTGTCCGGTGTTCAGGGACGTGCCGAGATCGCCGCGTGCCAGCGCTTCCACGTATTGGACGAACTGCACCGGCCAGCTGCGATCGAGGCCGAGCTGGTGGCGGACATCGTCAATCGCTTCCTGCGAGGCGGAGGGCCCGGCGAAGTACGCAGCCGGATCGCCCGGCAGGGCGTGTGTCAGGAGGAACGTGACGACAATCACGCCGCACAAAGTCGGGATCGCCGTGGCCAGACGACCGAGAAGGATGCGACCCATCCCCCAATCTCCCCAAATAAGGCGGAGCCGCTCCCGGCTCCGGTCAACGACCGTGCGGACCAAATGATCGACTGCCACTCATATGGCGGTCTGAGAAATTCAGGCCGATCACGGACGAACGGCCCGATCCGTTCACCCGCGTTTTCACGTTCTTCATTGGACTATATTTAACTGACCATCCAGTCAACACGTTGCTCCCCTTGCTTGAGCGCGTGATTGTTCGGAACATCTCTCCGCGATCAGGCGCCGCAAGACAAACAGCGATACAGCGCGGTTCGGAACGTCAACGTGACTCACAGCCGCAGCAGACGGCGAGCGTTGGCGCCGAAGATCTTGATCCTGTCGTCATGCGAGATCGGCGCGCTCTCCAGCCAACGGACGCCGGACTCGTTCTGCACAAAGGGCCAATCTACCGAGAACATGATCCGGTCGGCGCCCATCTCCATCATCGCGCAGTGCAGCGCCGGCGTGGAGAAATTGCCGCTCGTGGTGAAGTAGAAGTGCTCGCAGAACAGCTTGCGGAATGAGCCGCCGACGTTCTCCTTGCGCGACAACGCTTCATCGATGCGCGTCAGCGAGAACGCGATTGATTCACCCAGATGGCCGAGAATGACTTTCAGCCGCGGGTAAGCATCGAACGCACCGCTCAACACCAGACGGATCGCCTGCGTTGCCGTTTCAACCGTGAACCCCCACCCTGCCCGCAGCAGCGACGGATAGGCCGTCGCATAGTCCTTGTAATAGGCCTCGATAACTGCCGGATGCGGAATCGAGGGATGCAGATAGATCGGAACGTCGAGCGCCTGCGCGCGCTCGAAGATTGGCCAGAACCGCTTGTCATCGAGGAAGAGGCCATTGGTTAGGCCATGGACCATGGCGCCTTTGAAGCCGAGCATATCGACACTGCGTTCCAGTTCATCGGCCGCGGCCTCCGGGTCCGGCGTCGGCAGCATGGCGAAGCCGGCGAAACGCGTCGGATGCGCGGCGATCGCGTCATGCAGGCGGTCGTTCGCAACGCGCGCGAGTCGCACGGCCAGCGCCGGCTCCATTTTCTGCACCGCCGGTGCGCCATGCGAGAGCACGACGAGGTCGATTCCGGCAGCGTCCATTTCGCGGATACGGAGTTCGCCGAGGTCCTCATAGCGCTGCCGGATGGCGGAGCGCACCGCATCGCCTCCGGTGAAGTGCGCGGCGACCTCGGGATCGATGTAGTGCTCTTCCAGTGCGACAATATACGGCTTGTCTTGAATGCTCACGCGCCACGTCCAGTCTTCGGAGAAGATCACGTGAGGTCCGGTCAAGCCTTCACGAAGGGGCGATAATCGACTTGCCGGAAAAAGCAGTAGGCGTAACCGTCCACGTTCTTACGCATCGCCGAATTCAGGTATGGCTGCAGGATCGGAACAGCCGGCAGATCGGACAGGGCCAGATCAATGCAGTCGCGTCCTGCCGCCGCCGCTTTCGCGGCATCGGAATCGTAATGCGACGTGTCGATCAGCTCGCGCATGCGCGGGTTGTCGTAGCCCATCGAATTCCACTGCGCCTGTGGCTCGTAATAGAGCCAGCCGAAGTAGAAATACGGATAAGGCAGCCAGCCGCTGAAAATATTGGCGAGCATTGGCAGCTTGCGGCTGATGACCTCGCTGCGCCAGTTCGCTCCTGGAATCTTGTTGAGGGTCACGCGGATGCCTATTTGCGCGAGCGCATTTTGGATCAGCGTACAGAGTGGCTCGCTCGTGACGGCCATCGACATGTCATAGGATAGAGTCGTTGCGAAGCCATCCGCGTGTCCCGCCTCGGCCATCAGCGTCTTGGCGCGGGTGATATCGGTCTTGAATGGGATTCGTTGCGGCCAATCGGCGTTGGTGGCGTGCGGCGGGCCTCCGGCCAACGATCCGGCGCGGCCGAAGAAGGCCAGCCGCACGATGTCATCATAAGGGATCGCATAGGCGATCGCTGCGCGCACCTTCGGATTGTCAAAGGGCGCCATCTTCAAATTGAGGCTCAAATATTGAGCCGTATTATCCATCGCCGAACTCACGGTCTTGAGCGTCGTGTTGCTTGCCAGATCGGCGATGTCTTTCGGCGGGATGTCGAATGAGAAGTCGACATCGCCGCGCTCGAGCAAGGCGCGGCGCGTGCCGGCGGAGGGTACCACGCGTGCGATAACGCGCTGAATCTGAGGCTTCTTGCCGAGCGTCCACGCATCGTTGCGGACGAAGACGATCTCCTGTCCCGCGGTGAAGCTCTGCACCTTGTAAGCGCCGCCGCCGGCGACGTTCTGCTTGGTCCATTGCAGGGCGTATGGATCGGCGGCCGTTGCGTGCTTCTTGACCAGTTCGGAGTGATAGACAAGACCGACCGGCGTGCCGATATAGGCCAAGGTGAAGTTGTCGCGCTTCTGGAAGTCGATGCGGAAAGTGCGATCGTCGACTGCGACAAATTGTTCCGGGCTGGTCAGCGATACGGAATTGAGCTGAAAACGCGGAAATCCGCCGACGGCGAGGGAGCGGTCGAACGAGAACTTCACGTCCTTCGCGGTCACCGGCGTGCCGTCATGAAATTTGGCATCGCGGCGTAGGCGGAAGGTCAAGGACGCTTGCCCTGCATCCCATTCTTCCGCGAGTTCGGGACGCAGCGACTTCGTATCGAGATAATCGTTGCCGTTGGCGTCCTTCTTCGCCTCGAAGCCGATCAGGCGATCGTAGCAGTTCCAGTTGACTTCCCAAGCCTGCTTATTGGCGCCGACGACTTGCGTATCGAGGCTGTTGGGACCGCCCTCCTGAGCGACGAGCAGGACATCTCGATGTTCTTGCGCTGCAGCATTCCGCAGTCCGCCGATAAAGGGCGCGGCCAAACCGGCAGCACCGGCTGCGGCGGACGTCTTGAGGAATTCACGCCGTTTCAACACCGAAATCTCCCCTATGGCCCGCGGTTAAGCCGGCCTTCACCCGCGAAACGACCGGTACGACGATCGCGGGATCCTTGTTATTTGTCCGCTAGCGTCGCGGCAGGCCCGCCAGGTCCGCTGCCGGCGGTTGCCCGTCGCACATCAAATCTCCATTCTCTTGACCAAATAGTCAATACACGCTCATTGCCTCTAATGCGGGCAGATCCGGACCACGCGAATCTCGATAGGTCGCGGAGAGTCGCAGCCGTGCTCATCCAAGCGGCAATCGCTCGTATGGAAGAGGCGCTTTTCGTGTCACGCGGTGGGCCTCGGCGACATTCCGTGGAAGCCCTGCAGGCCTGGAGAAAAAGGGCTCGCCGTTACGGGGCCTGGTCGCCGAACGGCAGCGGCCCTAACGAGCGCTCATTTTCGGTATGGGGGCGAGCGGCGGCGCCCGATGGAATGGACTCTATAACCCTCGCCATAGACCAGCGCGATCCGGTGACGACCATTGCCGATGCCCTTGTTGCACCGCTGTTCACGCACGGACGTGACGACAGGGATGCAGTCAACAGGATCACGGCGGCAGCGCCGCTGGGACGGTGACAAGGGTCTCGCGGTCCCGGCTCGCCTCAACCACATCGGCGGCAGGCATCGAGCGTGTCGACGTCCGCGGACGTCCTCGTGCCCGGTTTCGTCGGCACTCCGTGCCATTCGCAAGACGTTCTCGCGAAAGGCTTCTTTGAAACGATCGCGTTCAATCGATAGGGACTGGAGGACCGTATGCTGCCCTTGGAGCGAAGGCCGAAGGCGCGCTGTTTCTCTCAGCGAGATTGCCAATCGCTAATGATGCGCTCCAAGCGGCGCGGAATACACCGGCAGCGGCGGCCGATAAGGAACAACGGACACGCCAAAATTTTTGCCGTACTGTTCCTTAACCGCGGGGATATTCACCACGCCGACTTTGATATCCGACGAACGCGCGTCAAGGGGCGGGACGTTGGCCTGCGGGCTGGTGCGATCGACCTGATGCCGAAGGGTGTCGTTGAGGCACTTGTAGGACTGGCTCGATCCGCTCTCCAAGCCGGCACAGTGCTCCGGCTTGGTTGGCGCCTTCCCCTGCCCGCCGATCACGATTTCAGGCAAGGTCGTCGTCTTCTCTTCGGCGCTGCCCGGATTCGCGAACACGACGGCCGCAATCCCGGCAAGAGCGACGTGCATTATACTTCGCATTGGATGTTTCCCATTTGCGGGTTTCCGATGACGCAAGCGATGACAGGTTGCCTCGTGCAGAGGCTAAACAAACGCCGCCGGTTTTCGACAATTCCTTTTTCAGCGCTCCAGGCACGTAAGATGCGCCGAGATCGAGGCGGCGCGGCGCGCGCGCGACGCATTTCCAGCGAGTTGCGCACGGTCGTCTTCCTGAAGCCGAACACCGTGCGCGGAGAGGAACGCTTTCGCAGTGCCTGCCCCGACGGCGACCACGCGATCCGACGCCGTCCGGCGTGTGATCACGCCTTGCACGAGGCCTCGGCTGTCGAGCACGGGCGCACCGCTTGCCCCGTACGTGACATCGGAATTGATCGCCAGCAGTCCTTCATGACCGGTGGATGCGACGATCGCGTTGGCGATCACACCGCTTCCGATCAACTTGCCGGGAAGGGTATCGTAGGCGGAGGCAAACACCGTCTCGTTGACAGAGGCGTTGGCTGTTCTCGGGAAAACCGCCGCGAGCCCAAGCGTTCTCGAGACCTTGATCAGCGCGATGTCGCTATCGTCGGAACGTGCGACGATGTGCGCGGAGACGACAAAGCCTTCCTTACTCACAAGCACCTGGGTGCAATCTTCGACGGCGTGGCGTGCCGTGAGCATGTGGCCGGCATCGTCGACGAAGAACGCGGTGCCGTCCAATTCGCGGCTGGCGCCCGGCGTTTCGGGTGCGCGCGCCAGGCGCTGCGGTGCATTCATCTCCCGCGCCGGTAACGGAAGCAGCATCTGTGCTTGAGCCGCCGCAGCGAAACCTGCGATAAGACAGCTAGCCAGGCTGGCCAGCGTCCAAACCGATTTGCCGCACATGCGAAACAAGCAATCCCCCCACCCGCATAGCGGAAATATCATCCGCCGCAGTCCGAACACCGAACCGTACGGACTATTCCTTTAGATTGAGTGAGAACCGCAGGTGGAGCGGTTGCAGCATATCCGGCGGAGGTGGTTCTCCGACATTTCCGTGCGTGAGAATGGTCCGCAGGTCGTCGGTCGCGCTGGCATCGCCGAAGGGCGGAAATGACACGCGGGCGATGCTGCCATCTGTATTGACCCAGGCGCGCACCAAAAGGCTGGATGGCGGGCCGTCAGAGGTGCCAGCAGCCGCTTTCAGATACACACGGAAACGCGCGGCAACGGGCTCGTCCGCCCCAATCCATTCCTCGAATCGGTATTTGACGAGTTTCGCGAACTGGACCCACGACGGCGGTACACTACCGGGGTCGCGGAACTCCAAATTCTGCGCCACTGTCGGCGATGCAGCGCCCGCCAACAGCGAGACCATCAGCGCGCAGGCTAGGACAAGGACGCCCACTTTGGCGCGGGCGACAAGGGCCGAACGACGGACCTCTCTTCGAGCGCTTCTCGGCGAAAGCCCGGCGGCCCGCGGGTCACTCTTTCTCGTCATCGCATCGGAACCTTCAGCACGGTGACACGGAAGGCAATTTGGCTGAGCTTGCTATTGAGGGCGGCAAGATTGAATCCGGCGCCGCGCGAGGAGGCGACGCAGCGTCCGTGGCAGCCTCCGGACGGACTGCCGAATGTCGCGACGGGCACCGCGCCCGTGACCGGGAAGCCCCGCGACCTCAAGCGCGCACGCACCCGCAGGCAATAGTCGACCGACAGATACGAGAAGCGCGTCTCCCCATGGCCGGCACGGTATTTCATCACGGCCGTGCACAGATCGTGGTTGGCGAGCCGCCACGCTTGCGCAAGGTAGCTCACTCCGTAGCGTATGTTCGTCTGCGGAACCGCGAGGTCGGTAACCGTTCCAGAAAAGCCCATCATGCGGGCGGTCGAGGGCAAGATCTGCATCAAGCCGATCTCGCCGGCCGCGCCGATAACGCTTGGATTGAATCCGCTCTCAGTATGCGCAACAGCCTCGGCGATTTCGGGCGGAAGACCGTCGAGCGCAGCCTCGTGCTCGATCATCGCGGGAAAATCGCCGCGGGCAACCGGCCCTAGTGTGCGCAAGACGCTGTCAGCAGGCGGTGGGGCGACCATGCCCTTAACCGCCGCGACCTCGGGAGCAGTCGGCAAATCGCCCGATGCGACCCTGACGGGCCCGGCAATCGCGGTGTCCGCAAGCGCGAGGGCCAACCCCAAGCACATGCAGATGCAGCCGAGAGACCTTACGATCGGGTTGTGCGCTCGCATGCCAGCCCCCATGCGGCTAGGTCAATCGACCGAGCGAGAGCTTGAAGCGCACCGGCTGCAGCATTCCTGCCGGCGGCATCGCGCCGACATGCTCCAGCAGGAGCAGTTTGCGCAAGCTGGCCGCGATCAGGTCATCGGCGCCTTCAAAGTCTATACGTTCGACGAAACCCCGCGGGGTAACCCAAACATTGGCGACGACCATGACGTCGACATCTTTGGAGTCATTGCCATCTTCCATCAGGTAGCAGAGACGGCGCGACTCAAGGCCGGACGCTGCCAGGCGCCACTGAAAGAAGGTTTGGATGCGCTCGGCGAAGCTACGCCATGCCTCTGGCACGCTCGCCAAAGCCCGATAGCCCGGCGCCGCATCGCTCCCCGGCTCAGGCGGCGCAGCGCCACGATCGGCGCCGCGCCCGAACCATTGCGGCCACGCCCCGCGCGCACCACGCAAACCGGGAACGGCGCTGCGACCGCCGATTTTTTTTGTCATCCGGGCTAGCTCATCCTTCCAACGACGTGGTGCCCGTGTGTCGCTTCAGCTTGCGCTGGTCTCGGACGGCGCGCGATCAAATGCGCTCGCCGGGCGCTGCGTCGCGTTGCCGCCAGCGGAGGTATCGATTTTCGGGGCGAGCTTGGCCACCTCGTCACGGAGCCACGGAACAAGCTGCTGAATCAGGCTGTCCCAGATCTCGACTTGTCCGCGCAGTTGAGCGGCGGTGACCCCGCCGCCGAGCGGTACGTCCATGCAGAAGACGAGGAATTCCTGACCTGGGACCGGCTGATCGAGGAAAAGCCGCCCAAAGCGGCGAGTCCTGTTCCAGCGATTGAGCAGTTCGAGCGGGAGTGTCCCGCGCACAGCCAGGAGCGCGACGAACGCGATATCGCCGAAGCGTCCGCCGGCGCCGTTGCCGGGTCGGATATCGAAGGCGAGCCCGCTGGTCGCCGAACGGAGAAACCGGTTGCCGTTTTCGCCAACCGTCTCAACGCGGAACCCCACGCCCTGCATGAATTCGCGCAGCGACTCGATCGTCATGCTGCTGATCAATTCCGCGCCGGCGGCCCCGGCGAGGTGGCCGTTGGATTGCTGAGCAGCCGCCATGGCTCTTCCCTCCTCCTTAGAAAGTTCGCTGTTCAGCTTTGCGAACGCATCATCACCAGACATGACAATCTCACTCTTTTCAGATGTTACTTAACGCACCGGAGGGGGGCTATCGGACGAACCGAAGACTTTCGACAGCGCGAGCTCGTTCACTGCGGGAGGCTCCTGTTCGAGCAGCCGGGCCAGATAAGCCCGCTGCAAAGCGTCCGCGCGCTGCGCCCGCAGACGCTGAACGAGGAGCTGCCGCACATCGGTCAGCGACAGCGTCTCGGACGCTTTGGTGTCCATGAGCTTGATGAAATGCCAGCCATCCGCGAGCTTGATCGGCCCGCTCACGGCACCTTTGGCAAGACCCATCACGTCGTTCTTTATCTCGGGCTGAAGCTGATTTTCCGGCACCCAGCCGATCTCACCGCCGTGCTCCGCCGTTTCGCGCTGATCGGACGCTTCTTTGGCGACCGCAGCGAAATCGGCCCGCGGCGCCCGCAGCTTGGCCTGGACATCCGCAAGCTTTTTGCTCGCCGCCGCCTCGGCGGCTTTATCGCTGTTGGCGGGCAGAGCGACGTAGATCTGCGCCAGTTGGAACCGGCGCGGCACCAGGAACGATGATTTGTTCGCGTCGTAGGCCTTCTGGATTTCGGCCTCGTCCGGATAGGTCTCCGGCGGATTGGAGACGGAGCGCAAATAGGTCTCCATGATAGCCTGCTCGCGCACCTTCTGCAGTTGCGCCGCGACAGCCGGATTCGCATCCCACTTCTTGGACAGGGCCTCCTTCAGCACGAGTTGGCCCGCGAGCATCGTTTTGAGGGTCCGGCTCAGCAAAGCTGGATCGCGGGCGAGTGCTGCCTGGTCTTGCGCGGGCAGCCCCGCCACGAAACTACGCACCTCGCCGACCGTCACATCGTGATTGGCGACGCGGGCGACAACATCGTCGCCATCGGTCGCGCGCGCGAAGGGCGTCGTCTGCGCCGGACGGACGGGTTGTTTGACCGCACGATTGACCGGCGGGGGCGCCGGCCTTTGCCGCACCGGCGGCGGGGTTTGCGCGAAACTCGCCGTGCAGGCGACCGTCCCAGCGACCGCGACCGCCGCCAACGCCCAACGGCGCACACGTACGCGCTCGTCGTTACGGTACATCGTCAACTTCATCCGCACAGCTACCTCACTCTTCTCTATGATCTCACGGTTCAGCTTTTTGATTCAGAACACGGTCGCCATAGTCCTGAAGCAGGTTTTGAATTTGTACCCGGCGGATGCCGATGATCGGCTCGCTGTCGATGAAACGCTCACCGACGGTAACCCCCTCGTAGCGCGCGAGCAGCTCACGTCCGACCTTGACCAGTTCCTTGTTCTTCGCGGTGCAGGCCTGGGTGCTCGCCTTGTAGGCCTTCGACTCTGCCTCGAACTTCGCGCGTTCGGCATCCTTGTCCCGCGCGACGGTGGCGGCCTCTGTATACGCGTCCTTCCATTTCTCTAGCGTCTGATTCCGCTCCTCGAGGCGGTCGTTGAATTCACGCACCGCCGTCCGGTAGTCCGCCTCGGCCTTGCGCGCCTGCGCCTTGGCCGTGTCGACCTGGGCTTTGAGCGCATCGCGGGCGCGCGTCACCTCGGTGATCTGCGCCTGCAGCGCCGCCCGCTGGTCTTCCATGGAGCGGACCTGGGCGGTCGCGCTCCGCAGCGCCTCACGCAAGCGATCGGTTTCCGATTGGGCGTGCGCCTCCATACCGGCGAAGCTTGACACAAACATGAAGGCGAGAGCGATGATCCCACTTTTTCGCATGATCAGAACTTTGCGTTGAGATCGAGTTGAAGGATGTCGACCGCGTAAGGCGCGCCGGCGATCTGACTGGCGCTCATCCAGCGCACGGTGGTCCACACATTCTTGGCGAGACCGTAGTTCGCACCGATGAAGTAGCCTTTGAGATTGGTTCCGCCGAGGCCGAAATCGCTGTCGGCGAAGGCGTCGATCACGGCATCGGATTCGAGATATTTGTAACCGATATGGGCGTTCCAATCGCCGTAGTTCTCGATGTTCATCTTGCCGACCGTGAGGCGCGCGAGCCACCCCATGTCGCCGCCTTCGTAGGCGCCGGGCACCACGCCGGGCACGATGTCGGGCCCGCGGTTATTAATCGCGGTGGCTTCCATCACACTGCGGTCGAAGGCGCTGTTCCAGACGTATTCGCCGTCGAGCCGGATGTGGACCGGGTCGAATTGGCCGAGGTCGACACGGGCCGATGCAACGACGGGACGGAACTCACTGGCGAGACCGAAGTACTGCGGCTGCGAGTAGTCGCCGCCGGTGTAGCCGGCAGGCGGGATGACGTCGCGCAAAGCCATATAGGTATTGCCCTTCTGGGCAAAGGTCGGCCGTAGTGCGTCGGTATCGCAATTGGTCTGGAGAGTGGTGTCGCAGGGGCTCGAGAGCTGGCCCTGGACGTTCGTGAACTGATAGACCGCCGCGCCGAACGTCACGCCAACCTGCGGCGCCGCATCCCAGTTGAAGCCGACCTGGCCGCCGAAGAGATATTTGTCGTCGCTGCCATACTTGACCGGCTGGTCGCTCGAGAAGTCGAGGGCCGTGTTGTAGATCGGGAATGCACCGCCGACGACGAATGGCCGGAAACCGGGAGAGACTTCGGTGCCGACCTGGAAGGCGGCACCGTCAAACCCGAGATCCGTATCCCAGACCAGATCGGTCGGCGACCAGAACGGATTGTCGAAGCGGCCGACCCAGAGAACCAGGGAGTCCGGCGCGCCGCCGTTTTCCTTGGCGAAACGGGAAATAAAGGGATTCTTGAACGGTTCGTATTTGAGGTAAGCGCGATCGAGCCAGATGGCGTATTTGGAGAAGTCGCTGCCCATCGTCTGGTTGGTTGACACGGGCGAGCTGTCCGAGCCGGTCGCGAGGCGCATGCCCGCGGTGAACCCATCCGACAGGTCGGCGTCCATGCCAAGTCGCGCGCGCAAGCGGAAACGGTTGCGATCCTGCGTCGTGTTGAGCAGTGGCGCGTTTTTCTGATTGCTTTGCGAAACGTCGTACGGCGATCCGGTATTGATCGAGTTGAAGTCGTAGATCTGGCCGGTCGAGTTATACCCGCCGCCCGGATACCACATGCCTTCCCAGCGGCCGCGGAAATCGCCGGAGAAGTGGATGCGCGACGCCCATTCCGGATAGGTGCCGGGCGACGCCCAGTTCTCTTTCTTCGCCTCCGCCATCACTTCCTTGCGGAGGTCCTCTTTCAATTGCCGTTTGACGATCTCGGGCACGTAGGTCACGCGCTTGCTGCCCGGTGGCGATGCGGCGGCAGCGGCAGCAGCGGCGGCTTTCGACGCTTCGTCCGCCTTCGTCGTCGCGTCGCGCGCGGCCTGGCGGGCGACATAAGCCTGGTCGTCCGACTGCTTGATGAGATCGGCGGCCTGGTCGTCGGTGAGGATGCCCTTCTTCACCAAGAGATTGACGAGATTGACGGTCGCGCTCGGTCCAATCGCTTTCTTTTTCGAAACCGTCGGATGATCGGCCTGCTTGCTGTCAGCCTTGCTGTCACTCTGCTTGGCATCCGTCTGCTTGGCGTCAGCGTCCGCATCCTGCGCCAGTGCCGTTGTCGCGACAAAAGGAGCCGCCGCAAGAACTAAAAATGACGCCGCAAGAAGGTGCGTTTTCAAGCGGCACGTTACTGTGTTTGACATCGAAGCTCAGCCCCGTTTCTTACTGGTGCGTCGGCAGACGCCGCTCTGTTTCAGGTCGATCACCGCGCCGCCCCAGCGCGGTTGGAGTTCTTGTGTGTGCATGCATGTCGTCAGGTCGGCTGTCGCATGGTGATGCGGGTGACGATCGGCATCGGCATGTCGCTCGGCGGCGCGCTGCCGAGCGCGAGCCCGACGAGCGCTCCCCCGCGGATCGCAGCGTCAATATCGGGATTGCCCGATGTGCCGCTGAGCTGCACGCGCGTGACGCGGCCCGTCTGGTCGGCCCAGATGCGTACCTGCATTTGACCGACGCCCGTTCGCGTCTTCGGATTCGAACGCAGCGCCGCCTCAACCTCGCGGGTCACCACGCTCTCGTAGTAGCCCCATGCGCTGCCGCCGCCCCCTCCGCCGAGCAGGCCACGGCCGCCGGGCGTGCCGGCAAGGTTGAAGCTGTCGCCAGGACCTTGCGCCGCCTCGTCAAGTCCGAGCGGACCCGGCGGCGGTTCGTCAGCCGGCTCCGGCGGCGCCTCCTTTGGAGTCTCGACTTTCTCCTCCGGCTTGACGTCGGTCATCTGCGGCGCGTCGACCATCTTCTCCTCGGGAATCTTCTCTTCCGGAGGAGGCGGTGGTGGCGGCGGTGGCGGCGTCACGTTGACGATGGTGAATTCCTGAACGCGGCGCGGCGGCGGCGAGTTGTCGCCGGACAAATAAAACCACACACCGAGAGCGATCACGCCAACCGCGCCGGCGCCCGCGGCGACGGCAGGGCCGTGCTGACGAAGGCGCGCTAGGGCGCCATCACGCGCCGCCATGCCTGACGAACGTTCGAGCGTGGCGATCATCCCCGCCCTCCCCGCGCCTGCGCCGCGGCATAGCGAGCAATGATGTAGTGCCGCACAAAATCACCGATCGACTCGACGTCCGACGTCTCCATCGTGATGCGCGTTTCAAACGCATCGTTGAGGACGAGCCGGTAAGCGCCACTCGAGCGGGCTTCGACATAGGCCGTGTTGTCGATCCAGAGGCATGGCTGCGCACCGCCATCGACACGCAGTTGCACCGGGTCGTGATCGTCGAGGCCGAGCGAATAGAAACGTCTGCGCAGGTCTTCGGCCAATTGCACGAGTTCGGCCTGCCCCGAACGAGGAAATGCGATGATAGTCCCCTTCCGTTTGTCGCTCTCGGCTTGCATGCCGCGTGCGCGATCGTTGATCCTGGTCGCCTCGCCGATCATCGGAGCGGCGACACGCGGCATGACAGAACTCGGTGAACCTTGCGGCGGCACGTCGTCCGCCGCGCGCGGTGCGAGTGCCGCGAACCAGGCGCGAATCCGCGGCAAGAACCCTCCGTCCAGTTCGACGGAGCTTGCAGAGTGGACAAGCTGGGCTGCGAGATGCGCCATCGTGGGCTCACTTCACCAACGGCTTGGTCGCGAGGCCGACCTGGGTGATGTTCAGGCGGCCCAGCAGATCGAGCACGTCCATCACGTTTTGGTACTGGGTCTGCGCGTCGCCGCGCAGCACTACCGGAAACTCCGGCGTCACCGCCTTCTGCTGAACGAGACGCTGCTCGAGCTCGGAGATCGTCACCGGAATGGTGTCGAGGAAGATCTTGCCGTCATTGCCGACCGTGATCGCCTTGGTCGTCTGCTGCGCCAGGCTCGGCGCAGCAGAGGCTTTGGGAAGATTGACCTTCATTCCCTGAACGGTCGCGGTCGTCATCACGATGAAGATGATCAACAGCACGTAGGCGAGATCGAGCATCGGCGTGATGTTGATGTCGTCGTACGGCTTGTTGTCGGCCTGGAGTTGCATCGGTGTTACTCCGCGGCCATCCGGTGCTCGATCGGACCCGGGCGATCGGCGCTGTAGACTTCGGCCATCTTCGTCGTGAATTCATCGACGAAGACCTGCATGTCGCTCGTGATGTCGCGGATGCGCAGTGTCAGCCAGTTGTAGCCAAAGAGCGCCGGGATCGCGACCGCAAGACCTGCGACCGTAGCCATCAGGGCGCCGGCGATGCCGGGGGCGATGGCGTTGATGTTGACGTCGCCCGACATTGCGATCGCGGCAAAGGTGATCATCACGCCGATGACCGTACCGAGCAGGCCGAGGAACGGACCGCCCGAGATCGAGAGCGTCAGGATCACCATGAGGCGGTTGAGGCCTTGCATCTCGCGCACGAGCCCCGCGTCCAGCGCCGCGCGGATGGCGGCGATGCTCTCGGCGCTCAGCACATGACCCTCGGCGTGGGCATTGTGCGGAAAGCGCCGGCGGATTTCGTCCGCACCGATCAGGTAGATGCGGTAGAGCGACGAATGCCGGCGAACGCTGTTAATTGCCTTGGCGTCCTTCGACTGAGCCGCCGCGGTGGCCAGACCCTGGTCATCGGCGAGTTCGGTCAGGTCGTCATCGAGCCGGCGGAACGCGGGGGTGAAGGTCTCGTTGCCGCGGCGCTGACGCTTGAGATAGCCGTGCTTCTCAACCATCACCAC
>Ga0310811_10005168_pt1 | contig 16481 bp, 12 predicted proteins | sample YCmetagenome_FD_207642 | JGI IMG/M metagenome (GOLD analysis project Ga0310811, IMG submission 207642) | Soil microbial communities from experimental microcosm in Duke University, North Carolina, United States - YC | ecosystem: Engineered > Artificial ecosystem > Soil microcosm > Unclassified ...
CGGGTCGTCATCCGTACATCGCGGAATTCGAAACTCGCGGTGGCCGCCGCGAACGCGGTGGTCGCCTTCGAGACCGATGAGTACGACGCCCGGGCAGGCACGGGATGGTCGGTGACGGCGGTGGGACGCGCGCGGACGGTGGACGATCCCGCGGAGACCGCCGCCCTGGCGCGCCTGCCACTGACGCCATGGGCTCAAGGCCGCCGGGACCACTACATCGTGGTGGATCTCAAGCAGCTTTCCGGACGCCGTATCCGGCGCTAGGACAGCGGCACCCGCCACAGGACCCGGGTTCCTCCGGCCGCCAATGGCGCCACCTCGAATGAGCCGCCCAGCGCGTGCGCTCGTTCTTCGAGGTTGCGCAGGCCGCTGCGCCGCCCTCCGGACGGGATCCCCACCCCGTCGTCCTGCACGATCAGGGTGAGCCACCCTTCCTCCGCCCGAACCGTCACGTCCGACCGGTGGGCGATGGCATGCCGGACCACATTGGACAGCGCCTCACGGAGCACCGCCAGCACCTGCTCGGCGAGCTCTGGAGACACCTCGTTGTCGAGCTGGCCCTCCATACTCAGCCCCGGCATGAAGCCCAGATGCCCGCGAGCGCCCTCGACCACCTCCACGATCTGTGCCCGCAGACTCGGAGCACCCGCATCGCGCGGCGCCTGGAGGGCGAAGATGGTCGAGCGGATCTGCCGGATGGTCCCGTCCAGCTCGTCGATCGCGCTCTGCAACCTCGATGACGCCTCCGGCCGCTCTACCAGCCGAACCGTGCTCATGAGCGTCATGGCGACGGCGAAGAGCCGCTGGATGACGACATCGTGCAGGTCCTTGGCGATGCGGTCGCGGTCTTCCAGCAGTCCCAGCCGCTCCGCGTCCTTGCGGGTGTCTGCGAGCTCCAGCGCGACGGCCGCCTGCCCGGCGAAGGCGTGCAGCGTTCGCACCTCAGACATGCTGAACGGGATGCGCCCTGAGCGTTTGCCCAGTGACAGCACACCTCGTACGGCTCCAGCCGCGCCGAGCGGAACGGCCGCCAGGGGACCTGCCGGAAAACGGTCAGGCGCGGCCTCCAGGTGGTCGCCTTCGGCCGGATCGTCGACCATGAGAGGTTCCCCCGTGACACAGGCCCGGCCGGCCAGCGTGCCTGCGATCTCACCTGCCGTGTACTGCCGGTCCATCTGGCCGTCCTCGTTGACCGTACGGACGGATTCCCGGTCGGCGCCTGGCAGCAGGATCGTGACGGCGTCGGCGTCGGCCATTTCCCGGGCCCGCCGTGCGACCAAGGTGAGCACCTCCTGCGGTTCGGCTCCCGACAGAAGTGCGGTGGTGATCTCCGAGGAGGCCTTCAGCCAGCTCTCTCGGCGGCGGGTCTCCTCATACAACCGGGCATTCTCGATGGCGACGCCGGCCGCGGTGGCGAGCGCGACGACGATCGCCTCATCCTCTTCGTCGAACTCCCCTCCCCCGCGTTTCTCGGTGAGGTAGAGGTTTCCGAAGATCTCGTCCCGGACCCTGACGGGCACGCCGAGGAAACTCCCCATCGGGGGATGGCCCGGCGGAAACCCGTAGGACTCGGGATGCTGGGAGATGTCGGCCAGCCGCAGCGTCTGCGGTTGCTTGATCAACAGTCCGAGCAGGCCCAGGCCGTGCGGCCAGTGGGCGATTCTCGCTATCTCCTGTTCGGTCAAGCCCACGGGGATGAACTGAACGAGCGTGTTCTCCTCGCCGATCACCCCCATCGCCCCGTAGCTGGCATCGACGAGGGTGATGGCGGTCTCGACGATCCGGTGCAGAACCGTCTCCAGATCAAGGTCACTACCCACCGACACGACGGCGTCCAGCAGCCCATGAACGCGGTCTCGAGACGCCAGTACCGCGTTCAGTCGCGCCTGCAACTCGGCCAACAGGTCGTCGAGCCGCATGTGCGGGATCAGCGAGCGTGGCTCGTTCTCCGTCATACCGCGAAGTTTCCCACCCAGCCCACGCGAAGGCACAGCACAAGGCGGTGCTTCGTGGTGTTCACGCCCGCATTCGGTCCGGCCGAGCGCCGACCCCTGCGTGAAGGGACCTTGCGACGCCGGCCCGGGGCCCTATGGCTCTACGCGGACTCGAGCGGAACGGTTCAGCCCTTGCCTGCCATTCCGCCCTTGTCCTCAGCCGTCCTGCCGACGAGGATGCGCCTGCCTTCCTGCTTCTTTTCGTTGAGCTTGACGCTGACCTCGAGGATTCCCTGGTCGTAGACAGCTTCGACGTCCTTCTCGTCTGCCCCGGGCGGCAGCACGACGGAGCGGGTGAAGAAGCCGTACCTGAACTCGGTGCGGTGCCTGTCCTTCTCTTCGTGGTGACGCTCGGCGCGGATGGTGAGAATCCCATCAGCCAGAGTGATCTCGACGTCCCTATCGGGATCGACTCCGGGCAGCTCGGCACGCAACACATATCGTCCGTCCGCGATGTAGTCCTCGAAGCGGATCGCCTGCCCCACCGCCGGTCGCAACCCGGCCAACGGAGCCTCCAGCAATTCCATGAGGTCGGGGAGGAATCCCCTTGGCTCTCTGCGCACTGGTGTGCCCATCTGTCCCACCTCCACCTTGCCGGCTTGCCCTTCCATCCCACTGCCGTCACTCCGCCTGTGGTGTGGGCGGAGGTCCTCAGGCGCAGGGTCCTTCGGCACAATCTGCCCGCGGCTCGGCATCCGAGCGCCGTTCAGCCGTGTGGGAGCTGTGCTGTGTGCTCGACGGGTCTTCGCGCGTGCCGGGCACCGCGGCAGTGCCGAAGGTCCCAGGCGGCCCGGGACATCCGGCGGGATGGGCCGAGCCGTACGGCACTGCCGGGCAGAGCGGCGAAACGGTGTGCTTGGAGCAGACGGAAACAGTGAACCCCCGCACTGAAAGGGCCGATCATGGCACTCACCGAAGGACGCCACCAGCATGACGCCGCTCCCCACACCCCCGTGGTGAAGCACGACCGGGGACAGCAGACGACACGTCCCGCTGACTACGCCTGGGCGGTCGCGCGCATCACTGTCGGATGGGTCTTCCTCTGGGCATTCCTCGACAAGGTCTTCGGCTGGGGCTTCGCCACACCGTCCGACCGCGCCTGGATCAACGGGGGCAGCCCGACCACCGGGTTCCTCAAGGGAACCAGTGAGCACGCGTTCGGAGGCTTCTTCGCCGATCTGGCCGGGCAGACGTGGGTGGACTGGCTGTTCATGATCGGCCTGTTGGGCATCGGCACGGCCCTCGTCTTGGGCGCCGGCATGCGCATCACCGCCGCCACGGGTGGCCTGCTCCTCGTGCTCATGTGGGCGGCGTCGCTGCCGCTGGAGACGAACCCGTTCGTCGACGAGCACATCGTGTACGCCATCGTGCTGGTCGCCCTGGCCCTGGCGGACGCCGGCGACACGCTCGGCATCGGCGGATGGTGGCGGAACACTCGGGTGGTCCGGCGCTTCCCCATCCTCAAGTAGCCGCTTCGGTCCACCGGCACCCGCTCTTCCTCGCGAAGGGCGGGTGCCGACGTACGCGCCGTAGCAGCGGCGCCACGGGGTGAGGCCGGCTTCATTTGCCCTTTCCGCCGTCCGAGTGGCCCTTGCCGGAAGGCCGGTCGGCCTTGAGCCGTGCCGCGAGCGCGGCGACCTGAGTACGGCGCTGCATGTTGAGCTTGCTCAGCACGTTCGAGACGTAGTTCTTCACGGTCTTCTCAGCCAGGAAGAGCCGCTCGCCGATCTGCCGGTTGGTCATTCCCTCACCGATCAGCTCCAGGATGTGCCTCTCCTGATCTGTGAGGGCGGCCAGCGGGTCCTTATGACCGGCCTGGTCACGCAGCCGCTGGAGCATCGTGGCCGTGGTGGCCGGATCGAGCAGGGACTGGCCGCGCGCGACCGTGCGGACCGCACCGACCAGATCGGAGCCGTGGATCTGCTTGAGCACGTATCCGGCGGCACCTGCCATCACCGCGTTGAACAGGGCTTCCTCGTCGGCGAAGGAGGTCAGCATCAGGCAGGCCAGCTCAGGCACACGGGAGCGGACCTCCCGGCAGACGTCCACCCCACTGCCATCGGGGAGCCGGACGTCCAGCACCGCCACATCGGGCTTGAGCGCCGGGATACGCGCGATCGCGGATTCCGCGGTGCCGGCCTCGCCCACGACCTCGATGTCGTCCTCGGACTCCAGCAGCGCGGCGACGCCGCGCCGAACCACCTCGTGATCATCTACCAGGAACACCCGAATCATGCCTAGGACGTTAACCGTGCCGAGGCGGCCCGCGGTAGAGGACCAAGGTCCCCAATGAGTAGACCAACATGCTGGTCACCCATGGGGTGAAGCAGGTGTGACCCCGCTCAAGGGTCCCAGCGCCGGGAGGCTCTACGTCCGCATGTGGGGAGCCGAGTGCCGTGGCAGGTCCAGTCGGCGCGTCGCGCTCCGGCATCCGCGTAGACGGATGGAAAGCGGTGACGACCTACAACCAACGAGCGTGTGAGCGGCCGGTTCGTCCGGCCCGAGGTCAGTCACGCGGAAGATTGGGGATGCCGGATGCGGCGGCCGGTGAGCTGCACGGGCGCGATGCGGATGTACAGTCGCCGCTCGCCGCCGGCCCACGACTCGGGCGCTGAGTCTCGTACGGCGGCGAGCTCGTCTTCCGCTGAGACACGGTGGGCCGGTCCCTGTACGAGGATGCTCCAGCCTTCCCGAGTCGCCGTGTCGATATGGTCCACCTCGAATGCGACCTTGAATTCCAGGTCTTCGATTCCCGAGTTCAGATCCTCGTCCATCGGTCCGCCGAACGCGGTGCGGAACAGGATCGCCTCCTGGTGCATGGTGTAGTTCACCGGCAGCACGACCGGCCCGGACGGGGTGGTGAAACCGATCCTTCCGACCCCGTCGGGAGAGATGAGCTTCAAGCACTCCTCGGCACTGAGCTCTTCCAGGACGGGAGGGGCGGTGCGCTCGTTCATGACGTCCTCTTTCTATGAGTGTCACGCTCTCGGATCGGTCGAAACGGCGCGTTCACCTGAGGCGACGACGGAACGGGGAAGGACGGGCGGGTGCTGGCGCCAACCGTAGGCGGACATCGACGGCGACTGCGCCGCCGGGTGTGACGATCACCGGGTTGAGGTCGAGTTCGGCGATCTCGGGGATCTCGTCCATGAGGCGGCCGATCCCGATGATGTGCGTCTCCAGCGCTTCCACCTTCACCTCTGGGCGGCCGCGGTATCCGTGGAGCAGGGGTGCGCAGTGCAGTTCGCCGAGCATGCGCCCGGCCTCCGCGCGGCTGATGGGCGGAACTCGGAAGGCGCGGTCGACCAGAAGCTCGGCGGCCACTCCCCCCATGCCGACCATGATCAGAGGTCCGAACGTCTCGTGTGCCACGCCGCCGACGATCATTTCGACGCCTTCGGCGGCCATGTGCTGGACGAGTGCGCCGGTCATGGCGGGTCCGACCCGTTCCGCCATCTCGCGGTAGGCCTTCCGTACCTCCTCCACGCTGCGGAGATTCACCCGGACTCCGCCGACGTCGCTCTTGTGCACCAGATCGGGCCCTGTCGCCTTGAGCGCCACCGGCAGCCCCAGCCACGCGAGCGCCTCGCAGGCCGATTCGGATCCGCCCACCGAGATGGCGTCGGCCACGCGGATGCCGTAGCAGTCGAGCAGACGCGCGGCGGTGGAATAGTCCAGCCAGCGGCCCTCGGGGTGGGCGGCGAGGTCGGTTTCGACGATCCGGCGTGCGGCCGAGGCGTGCACCGGGGGGACCGCGACGGGCGGGTCGAGCGGGCGTGTGCGCCATGTGGCGTAGTCCACCGCACGGCTGAGCGCGTGGACGGCCTGCTCGGAAAAGGCATAGGCCGGCACGTTCGAGCCGATGAGTCCATCACGCCCGAGGACGCAGGCGAGCACGGTCTTGTCCACGCCTTCCGACGCGGCGGCAACGGCCTCCTGCGTTCGTGACAGGCCGGATCCGAACGGCGGTGTGTAGACCGCCAGGAGGGCGTCGATGCCGGGATCGGCCAGTGCGATCCGTATGGCGTCCGCGAGTTCCCCGGCCTCGCCGTCAGCTGTGATGTCAACGGGGTTGCCGACGGCCGCGGCCGCCCGGAGCCGCGCGCGCAACGCCTGCCTGGTGGCTTCCGACAGCTCGGGAACGACGAGCCCCCGTCGTTCACACGCGTCGGCCGTCATCGCCTGCGGGCCACCGGAATTGCCGACGATCGCGACTCGTCGTCCGCGCGGGAGCGGTTGCGAAGCGAGCAGCCGTGCCGTGTCGAGCAGGTCCTGGACGCTGTCCTCACGTATCACGCCTGAGGCTCGCAGCAACGCGTCGACCGCCGCGTCCGGTGTCGCCGCCGCGGCGGTGTGGGATCGTACGGCCCGGCCACCGGCCGTCCCCCGACCGCTCTTGACGACGATGATCGGTTTCTTGGTGCTGACGCGGCGGGCGATGCGGCCGAACCTGCGTGGGTTGCCGAACGATTCCAGGTACAGGGCGATGACGCCGGTCGACGGATCGTCCTCCCAGTATTCGAGTAGGTCGTTGCCGCTGACGTCGGCCTTGTTGCCGACGGAGGCGAACGAGGAGATACCGAGGCCCATCTCGGCCGCTCGGTCGATCAACCCCACCGCCACGGCGCCCGACTGCGACATCAGGGCCACCGTTCCCGCCGGCGGCTGGTGGGGAAGGAAACTCGCGTTGAGCGACACGGCCGTGTTCACCACGCCCAGGCAGTTGGGCCCGACCAGGCGCATCCCCGCCTCACGGCAGATCTTCACCAGTTCGGCCTCCTGGTCGCCGTGTCCCGCCTCGGCGAAGCCCGAGCTGACCACGACCAGGCTTCGCACACCGTGCCGCGCACAGTCACGCGCGACGTCGAGCACCGCAGCGGCGGGGGTGGCCACCACGGCCAGTTCTACGTACCCGGGAGCGGCGGCCAGTTCGGGATAGGCGGCCAGGCCCTCCACCTCGGTGGCCTTGGGGTTGATCGGATAAATCGGCCCACGGAAGCCGCCGGCGACCAGGTTCCGCAGCACGCGGTGCCCGACGCCTCCCGGATCGCGGCTCGCTCCGATCACCGCGACCGAGCGGGCCTCGAACAGACCGGCCAGAGAGTTGCTCTCCGCCTCATGCGCACGCGCATCGATCTTCGTCAACAGCTGAGCGGTCGTCTCCGTGGAGATCCGGAACTCGACCCAGCCGTCCACATAACGGCGTCGCGCCTCCAGTCCCGCGTCTTCCAGCAACTGGATGACCTGCCTGTTCTCAGCGAGGACGTCGGCCGCGAGTTCCTTGATCCCGTTCTCGGCCGCGTTCAGCGCCAGATGTTCCAGCAGGACCGTGCCCAGCCCGTGCCCATGCGTCGCATCGTCCAGCAAGACGCCCAGGTCCGCCTGGACAGCGGCATCGTCACCGATCCATTCCGCGACGCCGACCACCCGGCCGCGTACGGTCGCCACAAGCCCCTGGCCTCGATACGCGGGTCCCGTCATCCGTTCCACGTAAGCGTGGGCTGTGGCGGTGCCTCCGGTGGCGAATCGTAGATAGAGGGAGCGTTCGGAGGAGTTGTCGACCAGTCGGTGAAGGTCGTCCCGATCAGAGGTGCGCAAGGGGCGGATGTGCGCGATGCCACCGTCTCGGAGCAGGACGTCGCATTCCTCGGGCAGAGATCGTGTCATGTGTCCAAGGCTCCGCCGACGTCCCCGATGCCCACAGGGCCGAAGTCCCCTTCAGCGAAGGACCCTCGCCCCTGCGTAAATCCCTTTTTGCGCGTGCGTCACCTCATCGCACCCCTTCGCCGCAGGCCTGTAGACGGATCAGCGAGCCGGCGGTCCTGATCGAGCCTGCGACGCCCGGGGTTTCTGAATTGCGAATCTGCGCAATTCAGTTCATCATGATGTGAGATTTCTCGTTGCCGAGATCAAGGATGTGACGTGAGCGGGCCATTCGCCGCTGCGATCAGAGAACGGGCACGTTCAGCACGTGAGGCGCTCGAGCGGGCGCGCCGTGATCACGACGTCGACGAGCTGCTCGTGGCCGAAGGAGAGTGGGACGACGTGGTCCGGCTTGCTCGTGCGCATGGTGTTCAGATCGGCGCCGAGGATGCCAACTCGGGCGAGGGGACGGCGCTGTGATGTCGGTGCCGCTGTACGAGGCGAAGGCCGAATTGTTCCGGCTCCTGGGACACCCGGTACGGATCCGCGTGCTGGAGTTGTTGCAGGACGGGTCGAGGCCGGTACGTGAGTTGCTGGCCGCCATCGAGGTCGAGCCGACGGGTCTGTCGCAGCACCTGGCTGTGCTGCGACGCTCAGGGATGGTGACCGCTCACCGCGACGGCTCCACCGTGGTCTATGCCCTGTCCGGTGGCGACGTCGCCGACCTGCTACGAGCGGCCCGCAAACTCCTGACGCAGAAACTCACAGGGCAGAACGAGCTGCTGAGCGAGCTGCTCGACACGGAGACCGGAGTCCGGTGACCAATGCGCTCACCTCGGGCCTGGCCCGAGTCCGTTCCGTGTTGCCTGAGCGCGGCGAGCTTGCAGCGATGGGCCGTCGTCCCCGCCGAGACCTGTTGGCCGGGCTCACGGTGGCGATCGTCGCGTTGCCTCTGGCGCTGGGATTCGGCATCTCCTCCGGCATGGGGGCCGAAGCGGGCCTGGCCACCGCAGTGGTGGCCGGGGCGCTTGCAGCCGTGTTCGGCGGTTCCGGCCTGCAGGTGTCCGGCCCCACCGGCGCGATGACGGTGGTCCTGGTGCCGATCATGCACCAGCACGGCGCCTCCGGCGTGCTGACGGTCGGTGTGCTGGCTGGGCTGCTGCTCATCGCGCTCGCGCTGGGACGCGCGGGCAAGTACATGGCCCTGGTCCCGGCTCCCGTGGTGGAGGGCTTCACCATCGGCATCGCCTGCGTGATCGGTCTGCAGCAGATCCCCGCAGCCCTCGGCGTTCCGGACCCCGCGGGCGACAAGGTCACCATGGTGGCCTTGCACGCGGCCGGCGACTTCCTCGCGCAGCCTCACTGGTGGGCCGTGGCCATCGCCGCCACCGTGGCCGTACTGATGCTGGTGGGAGCGCGCCGGCGACCCACGTTTCCCTTCTCGCTGGTCGCCGTCGCCCTCGCCACCATCGCCGCCGAGCTGGCCGGTCTGCCGGTGACGCGGATCGGAGACCTCCCCGCCGGACTGCCCGCTCCCTCCTTGTCCTTCCTGCAGCTGAGCGCGTTGCCTTCGCTGCTGACCCCCGCGATCGCGGTCGCCGCCCTGGCCGCACTGGAGTCGCTGTTGTCGGCCACCGTCGCCGACGGCATGAGCGTCAACCACAAGCACGACCCTGACCGGGAGCTCTTCGGCCAGGGTCTGGCCAACCTGGCGGCTCCGTTGTTCGGTGGTGTCCCGGCCACCGGAGCCATCGCTCGCACCGCCGTCAACGTCCGCTCCGGTGCCCACTCCCGGCTGGCGGCACTGGCCCACGCCGGCATCCTGGCCGTGATCATATTCACCGCATCCGGCCTGGTCGCCCGCATCCCGCTCGCCGCGCTGGCCGGCGTTCTGCTGGCCACCTCCATCCGAATGGTGGAGGCCGGCTCTGTCAAAGCCATGATGCGTTCCACCCGCGGCGACGCGGTGGTCCTGGTCCTGACCGCGATCGCCACCTTGGTGCTCGACCTGGTCCAGGCCGTCATCCTCGGCCTGATCGTGGCCGGTGCGCTGGCCCTGCGCACCATCGCACGCAATGTCCGCCTCGATGCGATGCCGATCCGCCCCGACCTGCCGGGCGACCACACCGACCAGGAACACGCCCTACTCGCCGAGCACATCGTGGCCTACCGCCTGGACGGCCCGCTGTTCTTCGCGGCGGCCCACCGCTTCCTGCTGGAGCTGTCCGAGGTTGCCACCGTTTCCGTAGTCATCTTGCGCATGTCCCGCGTGACCACCATCGACGCCAGCGGCGCCCTGGTCCTCGGCGACGCCATCCAACGGCTGGAACGCCGCGGCATCATCGTCTACATCTCCGGAATCCGCGACGGCCATCACCAGCCGTTGCATGCCCTTGGCGTCATCGCTCGCCTCGACAATGCGGGCCGGGTCTTCGCCACCACTCCGGAGGCCATCTCCGCCGCCCGCGACCAGCTCCGCCGCGTCGGAGTCCTTCCCGCCTCCCCGCACCATGCCCTGCCCGGCTGAACCGAACCGCTGCAGGGAAGTCCTCTCGATCTTGGGCCCCATCTGCGCGAACGCAGCGGCCCGGTGAGTCAGTCCAGCGCGTATGGCATCACTACGCGATCACTGGCGACATGGAGTTCCTCGCCGGGACCGGTGTACGGCGGACCTGGTTCAACGCTGCTACCTCGACCTGGAAGCACGGCGCTCCCGAGAGTCTCACAGCACTGTCACTGTCCATCCCCTATCGGGGTGCAGAGCTCGCCATCGACGCCGATCCCACCCAGGTACGGATCGAGCCGACGACGGGCCCCCGACGCTGGAGGTCACCGTGCACGGCCGACACGCCAAGCTTCGACGCGGGGAAAGGCGCACGTTCTCCTTGCCGGGACAGAGCGTGGGCGCCTGACCGACAAGCGGGCCGCCGATCGCCCGAGCGAGAGCGTCCCAGGCGGAGGCGCTCAAGTGGACCTGGGACCTCTGAGGCCAGGGCTTAGGTCCCTAGGCCCGCGGGGTTCACGGTGGCAGCGTAGACGAATATGAAGGCAGCAGTCGGCGACCGCCTCATCGAAAATCCTCGTCTGGACGGGCCGCGACGCATTGGTCTGATCACGGCTCTTTACCACGCCAACGGGTCGCCGCCCTACGTCGTGCGGTGGCTCGACCAGGTGCGGGAGACTCTCGTCTTTCCAGGGCCCGACGCGCATATCGAACACCAGCCGCATCCCTGGTAGGGCTGACCCCGGCGGGAGTCGCACAGGAACGTGCTCAAGGTCTGCCGCTCGCGGAGCCGAAGATGCGAAGCGCGAAGGAATCTCGATGGAACCGTGGGCGCAGATCAAGGAGACGCATGCGGGCGTGGTGATCTTCCTCGGAGACCACGCGTACAAGGTCAAGAAGCCGGTGGACCTCGGTTTCCTGGACTTCACCACACTGGAGGCCCGGCGGACGATCTGCCAGGAGGAGGTGCGGCTCAACCGGCGACTGGCGCCCGATGTCTACGAGGGAGTCGCCGACGTGTTGAGCCCTGACGGCGAGGTCTGCGAGCACCTGGTCGTGATGCGCCGTATGCCCGACGAGCGCCGCCTTGCCGCGTTGATCCGCTCAGGCAGTCCAGTGGAGGACCACCTCCATCAGATAGCCCGGATGGTGGCGAGCATGCACGCGCGATCCCCTCACTCCCCGGAGATCGACGAGGAAGGGGGCTGGAACGCGCTGAGATCTCGCTGGATGGCAAGCTTCGCCCAGGTCCGCGGGCTGCGGGATGTCCCTGTCGGTAGCGACGTCATCTCCGAAATCGAGCTCCTGACCGTGCGCTTCATCGACGGCCGGCATGCTCTTTTCGAGGCGCGGGTCAGTGCGTGCCGAATCGTGGACGGCCACGGCGACCTGCTCGCCGACGACGTCTTCTGCCTCGACGACGGGCCCCGAATCCTGGACTGCCTGGAGTTCGACGAACGCCTCCGCTTCGTCGACGGCCTGGACGACGCGGCCTTCCTGGCCATGGATCTGGAACGACTGGGCGCGGACCGGCTGTCCGAGCTCTTCCTGGGCTGGTACGCCGAGTTCTCCGGCGATCCCGCCCCGCCCTCGCTCTGGCACCACTACGTCGCTTACCGGGCTTTCGTCCGTGCCAAGGTCGCTTGTCTGCGGCACGCGCAGGGAGACGCCGATGCGGCCTGGAGGTCCCGCGAGCTCGCTGAGCTCACCCTTCGCCACCTCCGGGCCGGCGCCATCACTCTCGTCCTCGTCGGTGGACCACCCGCGACCGGCAAATCGACCCTGGCGTCCGCCATCGCCGATCGTCTTGGCAACACGGTGCTCAGCAGTGACCGCGTCCGTAAGGAAATCGCCGGCATCGCGCCTGAACAATCCGCCGCCGCGCCATTCGGGGAAGGCATCTACCGGGCGGACTGGACCGAGCGCACCTATGAGGAGCTGTTGTCCAGAGCGGCGAGACTGCTCCGGCACGGAGAGCCGGTCATTCTCGACGCGTCCTGGACCGATGCCGCTCACCGGGCCGCCGCCGAACGGCTCGCGGAACGCACGTGCAGCGACTTCGTCGCGCTGTGCTGCACCGCCCCGCCGCACGTCGTCGCCGAGCGGCTCTCCCACCGTGTCGGCGGCGTCTCGGATGCCGACCAGGCGATCGCCGCAGCCATGACGGCGAGAGCGGCGCCCTGGCCCGAGGCGTCCGAGATCGACACCAGCGCGCCCTCGGATCAGGCACTGGAGCAGGCACTCAGGGCGATCCATCCCCGCTGCGGCGGCGTTCCACGGCGGTTCCACCGATCCCGGATGCAACCAGGCTGATCAAGGAAGTCGACAGGAACCATCGGTCCCGGAGGCATGCGGATGGTGACACGACGGCAGTTCCTCAAGACGGGGGCGGGCGCGGCCGCGATGCTCGCATTCCGGACCGCCGGGAGCGCCGCGGCCACGGAACGGGCACTGGACCCGGCGGCGATCCCGAAATATGTGGCACCGCTGGCCATCCCTCCCGTGATGCCGAACCTGCCATCGCCGGAAGGACCGGTCGACCACTACATGATCGGCGTTCGGCAGTTCCAGCAGCAGATCCTGCCGCCGGGTCTTCCGACCACAACCGTCTGGGGTTACGGGTCCGTACTGCATCAGCGGACGTTCAACACCCCTGCCTGCACCGTCGAGGCGACGGTGGACCGGCCCGTCCGCATCACCTGGATCAACGAGTTGGTCGACGGCGACGGCCGCTACCGTCCCCACCTCCTGCCCGTCGATCCGACGTTGCACTGGGCCAACCCTCCGGGAGGGCCGTCCGAGCGAGACACCCGGCCGAGGTTCACATCGACACCCGGGCGCTATCGGGGACCTGTCCCGATCGTCACCCATCTCCACGGCGGCCACAGCTGGGACGACAGCGACGGGCATCCGGAGGCATGGTTCCTGCCCGCGGCGAGGAACATCTCCGCCGGGTACGCCCGTGAGGGCTCACTCTATTCCGAGTTCGCGCACACGTTCGGAATACGGGAAGGTGTGCGATGGGCGGCCGGTTCCGCCGTCTACCAGTACGCCAACGACCAGAGAGCCGCCACACAGTGGTTCCACGACCACACATTGGGCATCACCCGGCTCAACGTCTACGCCGGCCTCGCCGGCTTCTACCTCCTCCGCGGCGGCCCCTCCGACCTGCCGTCCGGCGTTCTCCCCGGCCCCGCCCCCAGGGCGGGCGACGCCCCGACCACGCGGTATCGCGAGATTCCGATCCTGATCCAGGACAAATCGTTCTCGGCCGGCGGCTCGCTCCTCTACCCGGACAGCCGGAGGCTCTCCGACGGCTTCTCCGGGCCCTATGTGCCCCGCAGTGACGTCTCGCCCATCTGGGTGCCGGAATTCTTCGGCACCACGATGACGGTCAACGGCCGGACCTGGCCGGACCTGCACGTCGAGCCGCGCCGTTACCGGTTCCGGTTCCTGAACGGCTGCAACTCCCGGTTCCTCGCCCTCAAGATCGTCAGTGGCCCGCCGGCGAAGAGCGCGCGGACGGCGGCGCTGCCGTTCTGGCAGATCGGATCGGACGGCGGTTTCCTGCCGTCACCGGTCCAGTTGGGCGGCCTGCTCCTGGCTCCCGCCGAGCGGGCCGACGTCATCGTCGACTTCACCGGCATCCCGGCCGGGACACAGCTGTTCCTGATCAACGAAGGACCTGACGGGCCCTATCGAGGTGCCCGATCAGCCCCGCCGGCGAACCCCGCCACCACCGGACAGGTGATGAGATTCACGGTGGGGCCGCTCGTGGACCAGGACACCAGCGTGCCGCCCTCCGAACTCCACCTGCCCACTCTCAACCGGCTCGGCGCGGCCAGGCTCACCCGCAGGCTCGCCCTGCTGGAGCACAGCTCAGCGGTCGTCGCGGGCGTGGGGCCCATCGCGGCACTGCTCGGCAGTTCGGAGTCACGCGGTTCGGCGAAGATGTGGGCCGACCCCATAACCGAGAATCCGGCGACCGGTTCGACCGAGATGTGGGAGTTCCACAACTTCACACCCGACGCCCATCCCATGCATGTCCACGAGGTTCAGTTCGAGGTCGTCGACCGCCGGCCGTCCAATGGGCTCACCCAGTTACCGGAACCCGGGGAGAGAGGGTTCAAGGACACGGTGATCGCTCCGCCGAACGCCATCACCCGCATCAAGGCCACTTTCGACCGGCCCGGGCTGTTCGTGTGGCACTGCCACATTCTCGAGCACGAGGACAACGAGATGATGCGCCCCTACCGCATCGGCGCCTGAGCCCAGCCAGCGGAGGTCCGGCCCGCGTCAGTGCTCCTCCAACACCTCCGAGGACGGGCGACGGACGCTGCCGGCATCGTCCAGGGTGAAGCCCAATCTCATGACCATCTGTGGGAAGGCGCCCTCGCAGATGTGCCGCCGGATGAACTCCCGCAGATCATGCATCTCCAGCGCCTGAGTGTGGAAGGCCGCACTCACCTCGTACGCGGAGGCGTGAAGCAGGGTGCGCTGTAACGCCTGGCCGGCGGCCAGCCAGTCCTCGCGGGAGTCACCCGTCGTGGTGAGCACGGCGACGAGACCCGTGGCGACGGACACGGGCAGGTCGTCCTCCTTCCCCCATACCTGCCCCCGGGTGTAGTCGCGCTGTGCGAAGTGCTGTGGTTGCGTGCGCCTCGGCGCCGCGGGGTAACTGCGAGCCGGAACACCGTCGCGCCGGGAACTGCCCGGAGGGCTGCTCCACCGCATCATCTCCAAGCCGAACGCCCGGTTCTGAGATTCGACCTCCTGGGCCGCGCTCGTGAGCGTGGCGAGCACGCGCATCGCCGACTCCGACCGCACCACCATGAGGGCGGCCCCCTCCTCGCCCGCCTGGGCGGCCAGCGCCTCGATCAGAGCATCGGAGACAGGCAGAGCGGCGAATCCCGCACGATGGGTCCTGCGCCGCGGGATCTCCGCGTGGAGCATGCGGGCATCCTCATGAATCTCGCCACACGCTCGCGGCCGGACGGTGGCCAACAGTGATGGGCGGTCGGGGTCGGGCAGCGCTCGCACGTCCGGCTCGTAGCCGAGTGCGCTCAACGTGACCCGCACGTTGAAGAGCGCGGCGCCACAACTGATCAGCATCTGCCGGCCGATCGGGTCGGCGACGCGCAGCTTCCTGTCAGGGTCCGCACGAAGGCAGATCTCATCCCCTGACACGCCGAACGACCAGGGCTGTGTGTTGTGCACCGAGGGCGCCCAGACCGCGGCCTCGATCGCCGCACGCATCGCGCCGGCGACGGCTTGCGATGTTCGTGTGTTCATGTCTCGCCTCCAGGTGAGATGTCAGGCCGCGTCACGCCCGAAGGCGTCACAGGAGGGGCGGGGGCACGAGGAGGTCGTCGAACAGGAAGGCCAGGTCGGCCTTGACCTCGACGACACCGTCGACGGTGCGGACGGCGTCGAGCAGGGGCCGCAACTGCGAGTGCTTGGGGATCCATCCCTTGAGGCTGACCACGCCCGCCTCGACCGTGACCCGCAGCTCCGACAGGTCGATGCGGAGCCGGCCCATGATGCCCTCGATCTCACTGGTGATGTCGGCCGCCGGTCGGTTGAACACCTTCAGCAGATCGCCCTGGTGGACGGTCCCGGCGATACGGCCGGTCGTGGCGTCGATCACGGGAAGCTGCTTGATCCTTTTCTGGTGCATCAGCCTGGCCGCGTCGCTCACCGGCGTCTCACCAGTCACGGTGATCGCCGGCGTGGTCATGATCTCGCGCGCCGTCATGCCCTCCGCCTTGCGGTGCTCGGCGCGCTTCCGAGGACCCTCGATCACCCGTTTGCCGATTGCGGTCGTCGCCTTCAGCAGCATGTCGTCCTCCGACACCACTCCGACCGGGCGGCGATCGGAGTCGATCACGGTGACGGCCCCCACATTGAATCGCTGCATGATGTCGACGAGGTCGGCGAACGACGCGTCCATCCGGGCCGCGATCGCGACCGTTCCCATCACGTCCCGCACCCTGATTGCCATGGCGCCCCTCCTGTCGGCCTCTCTAAGAGCGTCGCCTGACCGGGCCTCGTCTGGTCAGCGGTGAAGGTCCTGGCCGCTGGGGACTTTCGGCCACACTTTCCGGGCCATCCATCGGTGCTCGAAGCTTGAGGCCGCGGGCGCGCGCATCACAGGCTCGTCGTCCTCGTCATGATGCTCTGAGCTCCGGCTCTCCGGACGTGGCCGGAGCGGAGGCCAGTGAGAAGTAGGCCTCTTCCTCCTGCGCGAAGTGCAAAGTCAGTACGGCATGCAGGCCGTACAGGCAGGCCCGCAGGTCGTCGAGCTGGTCCGGGCTCGGTCCCGCGGTGCCCGCCAGCTCCAG
>Ga0310811_10005169_pt1 | contig 16481 bp, 15 predicted proteins | sample YCmetagenome_FD_207642 | JGI IMG/M metagenome (GOLD analysis project Ga0310811, IMG submission 207642) | Soil microbial communities from experimental microcosm in Duke University, North Carolina, United States - YC | ecosystem: Engineered > Artificial ecosystem > Soil microcosm > Unclassified ...
AAATCCTTGGGAGCACACGATTTTCGGTGCAGGGCAGCGCGCCGGTGTTGCCGTCACCGCACGTCGAAACAGACGCCGCCGTTGTCGTCCGTTTCGATCGCGGTTGATGCACCGTCGTGAAGCAACCGGCATTGTAGTCGTCTGCCGGGTGCCGTGAGGTACTCGACAAGTAGACCCGACGCGCGTGACAGACGGAAAAAGGGCAGCCACGGCTGCCCTTTTTCCTGTTCCGACGCCTGCCAGGAGCAGCGCGCGGCGTGTTTTACTTCGTAACCTTCGCGTTGGCGCGGCTGCCAAACTTGTTGCGAAACTTCTCGACGCGGCCGGCCGTGTCCATGATCTTCTGGTTGCCGGTATAGAACGAGTGCGTTTCCGACGACACTTCGATCTTCGCGAGCGGGTAGGTCTTGCCGTCCAGTTCGATGGTTTCGCGCGTTTGGATCGTCGAACGCGTGATGAACTTGAAATCGGTCGAGGACACATCCTGGAACACGACTTCGCGGTAATTCGGATGAATGCCTTCTTTCATGGTGCTTCCTTGAGATCGAACGGTAGCCAACCCGCCGCAGTGTATGAGCCGAAGACCCGACGAACAGGTAATCGGTGCGCGAGCCACTTTCCAAATGTGGAAAAACGATAATTATGCCAGAAAACGGGGCGCTTGCCAGCAGAAATGGGGGCCATACATGAGCGGCTCGCCGGCGCCGTTCCGTGTCAAGCGCCGTCCCGCGCCGCACGCGCGCGACGGCGAGCCGTCATGCGGCGTGCGGCAGTACGGACTTCAACGCGTCGAAATCGACGGGCTTCGGCAATACCAGCAGGCCCTCGCTTTGCGCCAGGCTGAGCTTGTCGGTATGGCCGGTGACCAAGATTACCGGCAGTGCCGGGTTCGCGGTGCGCAGCGCCAACGCCAGATCGATGCCGTTCATCGCGCCGGGCATCGTCACGTCGCTGATCACCGCGTCCCAGCCGCAGCCGGCATGTTCGTGATAGATCGCCAACGCGACATGCGCGTCGTACGCCTTGGTCACGTGATGGCCGTATAGGCTCAGCACCGCGGCCGTCGCTTCCGCGACTTCTTCGTCGTCCTCGACCAGCAGCAGGTTAAGGCCTTCGGCGGGCTCGTCTTTCGACTCGATGTCGGCGCGCAGCGGCGCGGCGCCGAGGCACTCCTCGTTCGCGACTTCGTCCGTTGATCGACGCAGTTCGGTGTCGGCGCTCTGTGCGGCCGTTTCGGCGATATCGCGCGCGGCCGGAAGAAACAGCGCCACCGTCGTGCCCACGCCTGGGTGACTGGTGATGCGGGCATGACCACCGGCCTGGCGGCAGAACGCGTAGACCTGTGGCAAGCCTAGTCCGGTACCTTTTTCGGCATCCTTGGTGGTAAAGAACGGCTCGAAGGCGCGCGCCATCACATCCGCGGTCATGCCACAGCCATTGTCACTCACGGCGATGCGCACCATTTCGGCCGACGCGCCCGCATCGGCGCCGCCAGGGTCGTCGATGCAAGCGCCTGCGTCACCGTCGCCGTTGCGCACTGAGACAACGATGCGTCCGCCAGTCGCCGGCAGCGCGTCGCGGGCGTTGGCGACCAAATTGATGAGCGCGAGCTGCAAGTCGGTCGCATCGACCAGCACCGGCCATCCGTCGGGCGGGATGTGCACATGCACCTCGCAGTGCGGGCCCGCCGACGCATCGATCAGGCCCTTCCATTCGGCCAGACGGGCATTCAAGTCGACGCGTTCGCTACGCGTTGGCTGTTTGCGCGAGATGCTCAGCAGGCGCCGCGTCAACGACTCGCCGGTTTGCACCGCACGCTCGATGGCGTTCCACTGCGGGCCCATCGGCTCGCCGCCGGCTTGCGCGGTCTTTAGCCGGATCAGCCGCGCGTTCGCCGACAGCACCATCAGCAGGTTGTTGAAATCGTGCGCCACGCCGCCTGTCAGCCGTCCCAGCGATTCCATCTTCAAGGCGTGGCGGTAGTCCTCTTCGGCCGCACGCCGGCGCGACGCCTCGGCCTGCCAGCGGCGCCAGGCGCGTTCTTCACTGTCCAGGCGCCGCAGCGCGCCGAATGCGACCAGCAAGAGCGCCGCGCTCGGCAGCAGCGCGAACGCGACCACGGTCGAGAAGCGCTCCAGCCATTGCGCGAACACCGTGTCGACCGGCACGCTGCCCACGACGTAAAGCATCCGGTTGCCCAGGCGCCGGAAGCCCAGCAGGGTGCCTGAGCCGGGCACCTTGTGGGTATGCCCGACCCGCAGCACACCCGCTTCCCGCAAGTCGGCGATGCCATGCGGCAGGGCCGTCTCTTTCGCGCCGGCAGGCAGTGTCGGGAAGCGTGATAGGACGGTGCCGTCGAGCGTCATCAACGCGATCGAGCCGATGCTGCTGCCGTGCATGAGCTCCTCATAAAAGCTCTGGAAATAATTCGACCGGACGTCGATTGCGATGGTGCCGGCGAACGAGTCGGAACGCGTATGACGCGGCAACATGACGGTGAAGACCGCTTCGCCCCCGGGCGCGGCGGGATGCGTGCCCGACAGGTAGATGCCCTGGTTCCAGCGCTGTGCATTGCGGAACTCGTCATTGGAGGACACGTCGGCCGGCGGCGTCGGATGCTTGTCGGCCGTGGCCACCAGCTTGCCGGCAGCGTCATAGACGGCGATGTTCGCGACGTGCTCAAACGGCGCCGCGATGGCGCCAAGCCGGTGCGCAAACAGGGCGCTGGTCAGCGATCCGCCGCTCGCGAGCGTATCGCCGATGTCTGCCTGAACGCGATCGAGGATGTCGTCGTTCAGTTCGAACACCTTCAGCGCCTGTTCATGCGAGACCCAGGCCGCGCGCGAGGCGACGCCCTGTGCGGCGCCGAGCGCGGCATGCCAACTGGTCACGCCGTAGAACATCAGGAATCCGGCCGGCACCAGGACGGTGGCGGCCAGCAGCACGACGAGCGCGCGCCTGAGCCGGGCGAAATCGCGGATCGGCTGTGCGCTGGCGCCCCCCGCGTCGGGCGGCGGCCAAGGGTCGATAGGCAACTCAGTAGCGAGACGTTTGGCGGCCATGGAAATTTCGGGCGCGACGGCGCGCATCTGTGGGAAAACAGCCTATTGTAAGATGGAATCGATGGCTTCGTCGCACAGCGAGACGGGGCGCCGCACCTAACATGCCGCCTGCGCACCCTGTGGTGAGGCTGCATCGACATCGCCGAGCGCGGCGCGCGCGCATGATTCATCGGTGACCAATCCGGAGAGCCAGCCGCCTTGGAGGGCGGCGACTACTGCCGCGCGCTTCTGCTCGCCGCCCGCAAAGCCGATGGTCGGCCGTTTGGGTGGCGAATGCAGGCGCAAGCTGGTCACGCGCGAGGTGGTCGACACGCTGACCGGCGCACCGCGCGCGTCGATCGGCAGACCGAGCATCTCGGCCACCGCGCCCGAGCGCACCATCTCGTCGACGTCCGCTTCGGTGATGAAGCCGTCCGCATGCAGCGGACAGCCTCGGCCTATGTTGCCGATGCCGATGAAAGCGACATCCGCCTGCTCGGACAGCGCTTCCACGATGCGGTACAGCCGGTGATTGCACCATTGCGCGCGTTCGGCGGCGTTGTCGGCCATGAGCGGCGCGGGCAGCAGAAAGTGCTTGCCGCGCGTTTTTTCCGAGATGTTCAGCGCGACGTCATAGGGATTCGACGAACCGTCCTGCGCAATCGCGCCGACCATCGACACGAGGCGGTGCTGCGGCCGCTCCAGTTGCGCGATCTGTTCGACTGCCGCTTTCAAGGTTCGACCGCTGCTGACCGCGACGACCATCGGTTGTTCGCGGGCCAGGAACTGCTCCATAACCTGTGCGCCCGCTACCGCGAGCTTGCGGCCAAGTTCGTCGGGGCTGTCGCCGTCGACCGGCACGACCTCGCACAAGGTCAATCTGAATTGCGCCGAGAGCCGCTGCGCGAGCGTCAGACAGTCGGCGAGCCGGTGATCGACACGGACCCGGATGAGGTTTTTTTCGACCGCGAACGCGACCAGCCGCTGCGCCACGGGACGCGAGATCTGCAACTTCTCGGCGATCTCGTGCTGTGTATTGCCGGCGACGTAGTAAAGCCAGGCGGCGCGCGTGGCGAGGTCGAGTTTGTCGGACGATTTGGACACGGCAATTCGGTTGGGAAAACGGCGGATGGGCAGGCCCGGGCGCCCCGAGCGATGCGGTGCGCCGCGTTTGTGCGCCGATGATAGCAGTTCTAATCGGCGGGACCTTGCCGTATGCGGCGCCGCTTGCGTCGAACAGGGCGGTAGGTCGGGCAGGTCGGTAGGGCGGCCGTCTTGCCCCGTCACTGTTAAAATGCACGCTTGTTTCTTGGGTACACGCCGCGCGGCCCGTCCCCGCTCGTGGCGCGCCGTTCGTTCCGTTTTCGCAGATTCGCCATGTCCTTGCTTAGTCTGCTGGATCCCTGGGAGCCTTCTTTTGGGCTCGTCGCGGTCTTCATCGCGGCTGCCGTGCTCTTTGCACGCGGCTCGCGCCGGGTGCGGGTCGGCGTCGCACGGCAGGCGGCGTTCTGGAGCGGCCTCGCGCTGTTTTACATCGCGCTGCACACGCGTCTCGATTACTACGCCGAACATCAATTCTTCGTGCACCGGATTCAGCACCTGGTGCTGCATCACCTCGCGCCGCTGATCCTGATGGCTTCGTACCCCGGCGCCGTAATGCGCGCCGGGCTGCCGCTGAGCGCGCGCATCGTGCTGCGCCGCTGGCAGCGCAGTCGTGTCGCGCGCATCGCCGCGGCGATCGTGTTGAACCCGACTTTCATCTCGGTGGCGTTCGTCGTGTCGGTCGTGTTCTGGCTGATTCCATCGGTACAGTTCGTCGCCATGCTCGACTGGCGCATTTATGTGTTCATGAACTGGTCGGTGGCGGCGAGCGGACTGCTGTACTGGTGGATGTTGCTCGACCATCGGCCCAGCCCGCCCAGTCGTACGCGGCCCGGCCTGCGCGTCTTGTCGCCGGTGATCACTATGACGCCGCAGATTCTGGTCGGCGCGATCATCACCTTTTCGTCCCGCGACCTGTACCCGATCTTCACGCTGTGCGGCCGCGCGTTCGCGCTGTCGCAGGCACTCGATCAGAGCCTTGGCGGCCTGATCATGTGGGTTCCCGCCGCGGTGCTCGAAGCGATCGGCGGCCTGATGGCATTGCGCCACCTGATGCGCTTGTCCGAATTGCCAAGCCGCAAGCCCCCGAAGCCACGCCGTGGCGCGCGTGCCGCCAAGCCCGCGGCGCAGGCCTGAGGCAGCGCCGCGGCGCCTCGGTAAGCGACCGTGATCCTAACGCTGGCGCCTTCGGCGCCGCGTTTTTGTACTCCGCTGGCCGACACCGGTACAATCGCCGCTTAATTCCACGGCAAAAAGCCGTGGTGCAAGTGGAAGGATTCCATGAAACTGACTGATACCCGTAATCGTTCGCGCAGCATTTCGCGCTTGGCTCCGCATTGCGCCTCGCGCGTTGCCTCAGGTGTCGCACTGTTTGCAGCGGTGGCCGTGCTGGCGGCCTGCGGTTCGCCGGATCCGAAATTGGTCGACTATAAAAGTGCGACCAAGAGCGCCCCGCCGCCGAGCCTTGCGGTGCCGCCCGACATGACCAACGAGGTGGCCGATCAGCGCTCGTTGCCGCCGCAAGGCGGCGAGACGTCGTTCACGCGCCTTCAGCAGATCCAGCAGCAGCCGAATTCGATCAAGAAAGACGATGTCGCGCCGGCGGTCAGCGGCATGCATATCCAGCGCGACGGCACGCAGCGCTGGCTCGTCATCGACGCGCAGTCGCCCGGGCAAGTGTGGCCCCAGGCGCGTCGCTTCTGGCAGGAACAAGGCTACGTGCTGAACATCGAAGCGCCCGATCGCGACATCATGGAAACCGACTGGAACGAAACGCATCCGGCAATTTCGGACGGTTTGATTCGCAACACCTTGTCGAAGGCGCTGTCGAGTTCGTATTCGACCGGCCTGCGCGACAAGTACCGGACCCGCCTCGAGGCGGCGCCGAACGGCGGTACCTATGTGTTCATCAGCCAACGAGGCTTGCGCGAGGCGCTGAGCGGTCCGAACAATGAGTCGAGCAACTGGGTGGACCGTCCGAACGATCCCGCGCTCGAGGCGGAGTATCTGAAGCGCCTGATGGCGGCGCTTGCGCTGAACCAGCAACGTGGGCCGGGCGCGCAACAGGTCGACGTGGTGGAAGCCGATACCGCCGCCGCTTCCGCTGCCGCGGCGGACCAGGCCAAGCCGCACGTCCGGCACTGGCATGGCGGCGACGCGTCAGCCACGTCCAAGGCGGCTGGCCCAACTGAAATCAATCTGACCGACTCCTATGACAACGCATGGTTGCGCGTCGGTCGGGCGCTCGACCGCGACAACTTCACCGTAGACGATCGTGACCGCGTACATGGCTTGTATTTCGTTCGTTACGTTGACCCGACCGATTTGAGGTCGCAGCAGCAGGGCTTCTGGAGCCAGATGTTCAAAGGCAAGATCGAGAAGGTCGCGAAGCAGTACCGCGTCAATGTCCGGGCTCTGACGCCGACGCAGACGCGGGTCGCGGTGCTGACGGAAAATGACCAGATCGATGATTCGAAGCCGGCCAGGCAGATCATGAGTTTGCTCGCCGACCAGTTGCACTGAGCCGGGGCACCACGGGCCACTGCCGGCTTGCGGTCGGCGGCGGCTTATCGAATCGGCGCAGCGTGCGCCGATTTTTTTGTCGGGTGTTCGAACGGATCAGTGATGGTCGGGCACGTCGAGAATCAGGACGATCGTCCAATCGGCCTCACCCTCATGGTGATACTGGCGCTCGGCAACGACGAAAGGCTCCTGCTTGCCTTGCGGGCCGAGAAATAGCACATCGCCTTCGACCGGCAGGCATTCGATCGGCGGCAGCGCAATGTACGGCTGATCGCCGCGCGCGCGCGGCAGCAGTTTTTCGATCTGGCGGGACGCTGCCTCGGTCCATTCGATTTCAAGCTCAATATTGCCCACACAATCCTCTTTCGTTTCGTTGTCGCATGATGCGGCTAAGCCGCGGGCGGGACTCTAGCATAGCGCGCCAGGCCCATGCATGAACGCGCCGCCGGCAGCCGGGCCGTCAACTGAGTACACCACACAAAAAAAGCCGAAGCCACGGCAAGCTTCGGCTTTTTCGGCGCCCAAAAAGACTGGGGCGCGTTACTGGCTCGCAGGCGCGGGGGCTTTCGGCTTGTGATGCGTCGTTCCATGCTTGCGCTTGGGTTGGGTTTGCTGCGGCATCGCCGACTGCGCCGCTTGCAATTGTTGGGCACGGGCCTCGACGTCGGCGGCCTTGGCTGGATCGGTACTCATCCTCACCCCGCCCTCGGTCTGCGCATACGCGCCGGCCACGGCACACAACGAAACCAGCACTGCCAGGGACAGTTTTTTCATGTTGACCTCCTATGCATGGTATGTTTCGGACCCGTCGCCGGGAAATGCGCCAACTAGCATTCTAGGCCAGCAATGCGGGACACACCGAAATACTGTGGCCGCGTCGCCACGGTGTTACGTTTGGTTACCGATGGCTACTCCCTCTCACGATGCATCGCTTCATCGAGGCTCCAGCGCGCGACATTGGTATGCACTATTTTTTCCGCGCATACTCCTGTAATGGGCACTTCAAAACCAGCCGAGTCGTCGGTACACATGAAATTGCGCAATGCCGACCCACTCGTGCAGCACCACAGCGGTGTTGACCAGATGGGCCCAGCGCGGTGTCGCGGTTGGGCCGAATGCGCGCCGGTTGGACGCGAACGGTGTGACGGTCACGCCAAAACGTCGGAAGTCGAGCAGCGCACGCGGCAAGTGGTACGCTGACGTCACGAGTATCACGCTGTCGTAATGACCGTCGCCGAGAATAATGCGGGAGTATTTGGCGTTCTCATAAGTGGTCAGGCTGCGGTTTTCAAGCACCAGAGCACTGGGGGGCACGCCTCGCGCGACGAGGAAAGAGCGATAGTTGTCCGCCTCGCTCTGTATGTGACGTTGTGGGTTGCCGCCGCTTACGATGACCGTGCATGCCGCGCCATGGGCGGTGCAATCCGCGTACAGCGCGGCCGTCGCCTCGATGCGGCGCAATGCATCGCGCTTGGGCACCAGGCGGCGGGGCGGGCCGTCGTCGTACTCGGTGCCGCTGCCCAGCATCAGCAGCGCGACGCGCCCGCTGAAATGCGGCACAACGGTGCTCACGCGGCCCTCGAGGCGGTGCAATAGCGGCTCGCCGGGCCAGCCGCATGCCACCACGTACCAACAGGCCAGACCGGCGGCGGCCAACACCTTGCGGTGGCGACGGAATAACAACAAGGCAATCAGCCAGGGAACAGCAAGCAGGGCGAGAAGCATCGTCGGATGGGGGCTGGAAGTAGGTCGGAACGAATAGTCGAAGTCCGTCGCGGCAAGAACGCACTGGCATGACAGCGGTCTGGGCGATGGACGCGTCGCGATCCGCGCCGCTTGCAAGCCGCGGCGCGGGCAGTGCAGTCGGTCCGTTTTTATGAATCGGCGGCGCGCGACGATTATAAGCAACCGGTTATTGCAACGGCCGGTGAATGCGCGTCGCGCCGTGGAGCGGCGAACGACGGATGCGAGCGTATTCGCCGGCACAATATGGAGTTCGGGGATGATGTATTCGAATGAAGCCGTGCTCGAGGCACTGCGTCGCGCGCAGTTTCGACAGGTGCCGTGGCCCAAGCGCCCGCGCGTGTTTGAGTTTTTGCGCCAGCAAGGCTTGATCGAAACGATGCGGCAACCGTCGCCGCTAGTGCCTGGCTATCATGCACCCGTGGACATCGCGGTGCTGACGTCGCGGGGCAAAGCGGAGATCGGCCGTCTCGAACGGCGCGAACGAGCCGCGGAATGGACCGATGAAAAGGCGCTCGGCTATGCACTGGCCGCGCGGGCCGAATCGGCGGCATCGGCCGCGCGTGCTGCGGGATCCGCCGCGGCGCACAAACTGGTCTGAATGCCCGCGTCGCCGCGCACCGGGCGGGGACGCAAAAAAAGCCCGTATCGGCGCGATGCGCGATACGGGCCTACCAGGTGGTGCCACGCTGTGCTTAGGGCATGAATGGGACTGCGAGGCAGTGCCTAAGGTTCCCCCGGCTGACCGGCGCGCGCGAGCTTAGCGCCGCGCGGGGCGGGGGTCTTTGGCAGGCGGGGAGGCGCCGTCGGCTTCATGGCGGGCCCGTGCGACATTCGCGATATCATCGCGCAAATTGCCTCTCGGGGCGGGCAGCACAAATTCCCGCGTACTGACTCGACTCGCATGCCACGCCTGTGCGTTCGCGTCCGTGCGGTCCTGCCACCGTTCGGCGCCCGCCTGAGCATGTGCCGTCGTGGCACACAACGAAACCACCAGGCTGCACGCGAGCAGAGTGGTTTGGTTCATCATGAACTCCTGGTTCCGATCGAGTTGACTTGGTTCCACCTTAGTTAAGGCGGCGCAAGCACGATGTAAAGAATCGTAATTGAATGTTTCCTCTGATCTGTGGCTTGGCGAAGGTTGATGCGTTAACGTAGAAAAGCCCGCCGAAGCGGGCTTTTCTACGTAAGCGAACATCTCAGACGCCTGGGCGCGGGCCGGAAGGCAGTACCGGGGCGACGGCGCGGCTCGGCCGTTAGGCGCTCTCAGTGTGGGTACCGGCGACGGGTACGTCAGCCGCCCTGGGCGTCGTCAGGCCATCTTGGCTGGCGCGCGCCACGATTCCGGGTTGGTCCAGAACGCGCCACGCAGACGGTCACGACTCGGGGGCGCGGGCGGCTTCACCGCGGCTGCGCCGATGCGACCGCGCAAGGCGATTTGCCGGCCGGTCGACGACAGACGGCGCACCGCTTCGGCCAACGTGCCATCGGCCTGCCATTCGTCGAATCGTCGCCGGCACGTCGGCGGTGATGGATAGCGCCCAGGCAGCTTGGACCAGCCTTCGCCGGTCGACAAGACCCACAGGACGGCGTTGACGACGGCGCGCGGTTCCACGCGCGGACGGCCGCGGCGTTCAACTCGCGCCGGTTCTTCGCAAAACAGCGCTTCGACCAACGTCCACTCGTTATCTCTCAAATCGTCGAACAGCATCATTGTCTCACCTCAGCGAAGCACACCCCGTGCGCTGCCCCGCGCCGCGCACTCTCCAAGAGCAGCCCCTATCAGTCGGGTTGCCCAGGTGCAGGACCGCATGCGATAAAAGATTTGCCGCGTTCCTGTTCACCGTGCCTTAACAAAGCATCAAATGTGCCAGCTGGAAACAACGGCTTGCAGGCCAACGTGGCCACGCTCTCATTGACGCGTCCATGCTGCCAATGGCCCACCTGTCCAGTCGCGTATCTGAATACGGGGGAGCGTTTTCAGAAATCGGGGAATTCACCAATCGCGTGCATTCGGTGCCGCCATCACGTGCATCGGTAAGGTGCTGCACAGCGAAATATCGCGAACCGGACCGATATTTCACGCCTGACTACGCACCGCGGACGGTCTGTGCGGGGCGTGGATGCGCTTATGGCGCATGGACCGCTACAATGCTCATCATTATGCGTATTCATGAGCTTTCCAGATGAATGTCACTCTTCGGCAGTTGCGGGTCTTTCTCGCCGTGGCGCGGCTGCAGAGTTTTAGTCGTGCCGGCGACGAGATCGGCCTGACGCAATCGGCGGTGAGCCGTTGCGTGCGCGAGTTGGAGAGCGAACTGGGGCTGAAGCTGATCGACCGGACCACGCGTGAAGTACGCCTGACCGATGCTGGAATCAATCTGGTCGAAACGGTATCGCGATTGTTGTCCGATCTTGACGACGCGCTGCGCGAAATTCGCGAAATCGGTGAGCAACGGCGCGGACGCGTGGTGGTGGCGGCCACGCCGACCATCTCGTCACGCCTCATGGCGCACGTGGTCGCGGGGTGCGGCGAGCGCTTGCCGTATGTGGCGCTGAGCCTGCGGGACGACGTGCAAAGCGACGTCCTGCGCAAGGTGAAATCCGGCGAGGTGGACTTCGGCGTGGTGGTCGGGCCGCTCACGGCGGATGACCTGATCAGCGTGCCGTTGATGACGGATGCGTTCTGCGTGGTATGCCGCGACGACCACCCATTTGCGCTGCGCGACGCGGTCACCTGGTCCTCGCTGTCCGGCCAGCCGCTGGTGCTGCTGGGGCAGGCGTCGGGCAGCCGGCCGATCATCGATCGAATGATGCGCGAACAGGGCGTCGCCGCCACGGTGGTCCAGGAACTGAGTCAGCCGGCGACCGTGTTCGGCCTGGTCGAGGCGGGCGTCGGCGTGAGCGTCTTGCCGTGGCTGTCGTTGCCGCTGCCGGCCAATGCATCGCTCGTGGCTCGAGCATTGACGCCGCGCGCCGAACGCACGGTCGAGCTGGTGCGCCGTCGCGACCGGTCGCTGTCCCCGGCAGCGGACGCGGTCTGGGAATTGGTGCGGGAGATCCCTGCCCGAACCGAGCAACTCGCCTAGCGACGCAGGCCTGCTAGACTCAGTGTCGCCGGGCGCCGAGGCGCGGCGCTGCCGACCCACATCAATGAGAGCATCCGAGCATGACGAGGAACGAGGCTGCGGCAATCCATCTTTGCGTTGCACGGGACGCGGTGCAGGCGCTGCGCGCCTCGCAAATCCGCGAGGTGGCCAATGCGGGCCTGGAGGTCGACGGCTTGTTGCCGTTCTGGTTCGGCGAGTCGAACCGGATTACCCCGCCGTTCATTCGCGAAGCGGCCGCCGAGGCGCTAGCGCGCGGCGCGACTTTTTACACCCACAACCTCGGCATCGCGCCGCTGCGGCACGCGCTGGCCGATTACGTGAGCCGGCTGCATGGCCACACCTCGCCCGACCACGTGGTGGTAACCAGTGCCGGCGTCAATGCGCTGATGCTGGCCGCGCAATTGGTGGTGGGCGCCGGCGACCGGGTGGTCGCGGTGACGCCGCTGTGGCCGAACCTGGTCGAAATTCCGAAGATCCTGGGCGCGCGGGTGGAAACGGTGGCGCTCGATTATGGTGCGGCGGGTTGGACGCTCGACCTGGATAGGCTGCTGGCCGCCCTGACACCGGACACCCGGATGGTTTTCGTCAATTCGCCAAACAATCCGACCGGCTGGGTCATGACGCGCGCGCAGCAACGCGCGCTGCTCAGTCACTGCCGGCGGCACGGCATCTGGATCGTCGCCGACGAGGTCTACGAGCGCCTTTATTTTGACGCCGACGACGCTTTGGGCACTGCCGCTGCGGACTGCGTCGATGGCAGGGGCGGGGGCGCCGTGGATGCTGGAGGCGACGGAAGCGCCGCTGAGGAACGTGGGGCCGACGGCAGTGCGCACCGGGGTGCGCCGTCGTTCCTGGACCTGGCTTCGCGAGACGAGCGCGTGATTTGTGTCAATTCGTTCTCGAAGGCTTGGTTGATGACCGGTTGGCGGCTCGGCTGGATGGTGCTGCCGCGCGAATTGACCGGCGATCTCGGCAAGCTGATCGAATACAACACCTCGTGCGCGCCGTCGTTCGTTCAAGAAGCCGGCGTGGTGGCGGTGCGCGACGGCGAGTGCTTCACGCGGCAGTTGATCGGCGAGCTGCGCGAGGCGCGCGACCATCTGGTGCGCGGACTCGCGCGATTGCCCGGCGTGGACGTGAAGACGCCGGCGGGCGCGATGTACGTGTTCTTCAAAATCGACGGCGTCACCGACAGCCTCGCGTTCTGCAAGCAGCTGGTGCGCGACGCGCGGCTCGGCCTGGCGCCGGGCAGCGCGTTCGGCACCGAAGGGCAGGGCTTCGTGCGCTGGTGCTACGCGGGTGACGCAGCGCTGCTCGATGAGGGCGTCGCGCGATTGTCCGCATTTCTGCGCGCAGGGGCGGGACGCGGCCAGTGAGGCGGGTAGGTGGGCTTCGTAAGCGACCGCCAACATCGCGTCGCGAACGCCCGGCCGCATCCCTAACGCGAAGGGGCAAATGTTTGCGGCGCACATCACCGGTTTACGCATCCTGTATTTTTGCGTACCATAACGACCAGTCACGCGATTCCTTTCGGAATTCCCCCTGGCTTCCCGGTTTCGTCTCCATTGCTGCGAGCGTGTACCGCCTGACCGATGTATCGCCAGGCTAGCTGGTACGATGCTTGCTCTTGCGGATGCTTTCGCACATGGCAGACCGATTCTCGGACGTGCTCCCATCAATATGACCGATCAGAAGCAGGTGAGCGAGAAGCAGGCGAGCGCGCTAAGAGTTCCAATGTGGAAATCCTAATGCGCAGTCCAGTTGCGCCGTTTTGATCCGGGTCATTTGACCACCAAAGGTCTGGTCTAGCTGCATGAATACCCAAGAGGCGAAAATCGTCCTCGAGACTGCTTTGATCTGCGCGCAGGAGCCGTTGAAGGTCGGCGATTTGCGTCATTTGTTTGCCGAAGCGATTTCGGCGGATACGGTGCGCGCATTGCTCGAAGACTTACGCGGGGAGTGGGCGGGACGCGGTGTCGAACTGGTGTCGCTGGCGAGCGGCTGGCGGTTCCAGAGCCGCCCGGCCATGCGCCCCTATCTCGACCGGCTCAATCCGGAAAAACCGCCGAAGTACTCGCGTGCGGTGCTTGAGACGCTGGCGATCGTTGCGTATCGCCAGCCTGTCACGCGCGGCGATATCGAGGAAATTCGCGGCGTGACCGTGAACACGCAGGTCGTCAAGCAACTCGAGGATCGGGCTTGGATCGAAGTGATCGGACATCGCGATGTGCCCGGACGTCCGGCCCTATACGCGACCACGAAGCAATTTCTTGACGATCTCGGGTTGCAGGCCCTGGATCAGTTGCCGCCGCTTTCGGACCCGTCGGCGCAGATACAGGCCGATGTGTTCGCACAGCACGCGATTGAATTTGCCGTGCCGAGTGCGGAGCCGGTCTTGGCGGAGGTTGTCGAGGCGCAAATGGGTCCTGCCCATGGCACGGCAGGGATTGCGGACGGCGACGACATCAGCGACACCAGCGACACCAGCGACATCAGCGACATCAGCGACATCAGCGACATCAGCGACATCAGCGACACCGCCGCTGGCGACGTCGACAGTGCCAGCGACAGCGGCAGCGCCAGCGACCTGGGCGGTGCGGGTGAGGGCAGCCGTATCGGCGACATTCGCCATGCGGGCGATACTGACGCCGCCAGCGCCGAAACCCATCGCGAATCGTCGCTCAACGACCCGGCCGGGCGGGAGCTCTCCGGAAAAGCGGAACATGATGTGTCCAGCCTGCCCGTCGATTCGAGCGACAGGCCCGCGTAATACGACACACGACGAAGTCATGCGCGCCGGGCCGTCGCGCGACGCATGACGTGAAAAAATCGGACCGTTCCCACTCCGGGTTGCCGGTCCTTGACACTCAGAGGTTGTTTTGAACGACACTCACGATACCGATTCGCCCGAGCTCGCCCACAAGGGCCGCCGTGCAGCGACCGACAGCGTATCCGCGGACTTCGGCCATGATCAGGCGCAACGCCAACCTGCCGAGCGCCGCGACGACGCGCTTGCCGCCGGTGAGGCCGGGGAAGGCCAGGACCGGCCGCGCCGCGGCCTGCGGCGTGGTCCGCGCAGCCTGATTGCACGGCGCCGCGCCGTCGCGAAGACGAAAGGCGAAGGCGCCGAGAGCGCCCCGGCGGTCGTCACCGAAGCGCCGCCGGATGGCGAAGTGGTTGCCCATGTACGGATGCCGCGCAAAGACCCCGCCAACCGGCGTCAAGGCAAGAGTGGTCCGCGCGAAGGCGCGCCGCGCCAGCACGCGGGACGCCGCGGGACGGGGCAGCCCGGCGCGGCCGACAGTGCCGGCGCCGTCGATCTGGAGGCGAGCGCGGCCGTCACCGCTGAAGGGAGCGGTGCGCGTGGCGGCGAAGGCGGTCGTGACGGCGCCGGCGAGAACGGTCGCAGCCGCCGCAACGGGCGCGATAGCAACGGTGGCCCGGACCAGCGGAACAACCGCAATGGCTCGCGCGGCAAGCGCGGCGATGGGCAACAGGCTTCGAACGGCGCCGCCGTGTCGGGCGCGCGTGCCAAGCCCGCGGCCGGCGATGACCTGTTCGCGTATGTGACATCTCCAGCATTCGATGCCGACAACAGTGCGGGCGGGCTGCGGGCACCCATGTTGCGTCGCGGCGCCAAGGGTGCGCAACAGCCAAGCCCTAAGCGCGTGCTGGAGCCGGATGACGATGCGCCGAAATTGCACAAGGTGCTCGCGGAAGCGGGCATGGGCTCGCGGCGCGAGATGGAGGAACTGATCGTTGCCGGCCGCGTATCGGTAAACGGCGAGCCGGCGCACATCGGCCAGCGCATCATGCCGTCCGACCAGGTCCGCATCAACGGCAAGCCGATCAAGCGCAAGCTGCCGAACAAGCCGCCGCGGGTGCTCCTGTACCACAAGCCCGCTGGCGAGATCGTCAGCCATGCGGACCCCGAAGGACGTCCATCGGTGTTCGACAAGCTGCCGCCGATGAAAACCGCCAAATGGCTCGCAGTGGGACGCCTCGATTTCAACACCGAGGGGTTGCTGATGCTCACCACGTCCGGCGACCTGGCGAACCGTTTCATGCATCCGCGTTACGAGGTCGAGCGTGAATACGCGGTGCGCGTGGTAGGCGAACTCCCCGAAGGGATGCGACAGAAGCTATTGAGCGGCGTGGAACTCGACGACGGGCCGGCGAACTTCCTGCGCATCGCCGACGGCGGCGGCGAGCACAGCAATCATTGGTATCACGTCGCGCTGGCGGAAGGGCGCAATCGCGAGGTCCGCCGCATGTTCGAAGCGGTCGGCCTGATGGTCAGCCGTTTGATCCGCACCCGTCACGGCCCGATCACGCTGCCGCGCGGGTTGAAGCGCGGCCGCTGGGAAGAACTCGAAGACAATCAGGTGCGTGCGTTGATGTCGTCGGTCGGCCTGAAGGCGCCAAGCGACGACAAGCGCGGCGATCAGCGCGCCGCACCGCGCCGCCAGCCCGATCCGATGCAGACCGCGCTTGGCTACATCGGTTACGATGCGCCCGGTCCGCAGCGCTTCGGCCGCGGCCCGTCACGCCGGGCGCAGAACGGCCCGATGGCGCCCGGCTACACGGGTACGCCCGGCTACGCTAATGGCCTCGGCCATCCTGGCGGCAATCGCGGTGGCGACGTCGACGGCAATCGTGCCGCGCCGCGCCGCACCGGGGGCAGCGGCGGCACGCGCGCGGCCAACGGGCCGGGCGGCAATCGTGGCGGCAATACGCCGAACGGCAATCGCGCGGGCAACGATAATGGGCGCGGACCGCAGCGTGGCGCCAGCCGTGGCGCGGCGCCCGCCGGGCCGCGTGGCCGCCCGCGGGGGCGCTGAAGCCAGTGCCGCGTGGGCGCCGCAGCCGTGCCGCAGCGCTCGGCACGGCCGAGCGCATTGCGGACTGGTGGGAAAAAAGCTACACTCTCAGAGTCGCTAGGCCTGCTGGTCCACGAATGTCT
>Ga0310811_10005170_pt1 | contig 16480 bp, 12 predicted proteins | sample YCmetagenome_FD_207642 | JGI IMG/M metagenome (GOLD analysis project Ga0310811, IMG submission 207642) | Soil microbial communities from experimental microcosm in Duke University, North Carolina, United States - YC | ecosystem: Engineered > Artificial ecosystem > Soil microcosm > Unclassified ...
CTCGAAAATCTTGCGTTCGTAGGTCTTGGTAATCTCGTCGGCCACCACCGCCACGTTATGCAGCTTCTTGTCGAACTCAAAGCGAATGAACGGGTTTTGCCGCGACGACGGCTTGAATTCCTCGATCTTGATCTTGTCGATCTGTTTGAGACGGCTGGTGGCCTGGCGCGCCTTCGACTTGTTCGCCGAGAAGCGGCGCACGAAGTCTTGCAGGTCCGCGATCCGCTCCTTCGCCTTGGCATTCGCGGCGCTCTGTCGCTCACGCGCTTGCGTCGATGCCAGCATGTAGTCGTCGTAGTTGCCCGGATAGACCTTGAGCGTGCCGTAGTCCATGTCCGCCATGTGGGTGCAGACCTGGTTCAGGAAGTGCCGATCGTGCGAAATGATGATCATCGTCGACGCGCGGTCGTTGAGCACGTTTTCAAGCCAGCGGATCGAGTTGATGTCGAGGTTGTTGGTCGGCTCGTCGAGCAGCAGCACGTCCGGGTTTGAAAACAGCGCCTGCGCCAGCAGCACGCGCAGCTTCCAGCCCGGCGCGACATTGCTCATCGGGCCGTTGTGGTCCTCGAGCGCGATGCCGATGCCGAGCAATAGCTCGCCGGCGCGCGACTCGGCCGTGTAACCGTCGAACTCGGCGAACTTGGCCTCGAGTTCCGCGGCACGCATATAGTCGTCGTCGGTCGCGTCCGGATTCGCATAGATGGCATCGCGATCGGTCATCGCCTGCCACATCTCGGTATGCCCCATCATCACGACATCGAGCACGCGCATCTCCTCGTACGCGAACTGGTCCTGGCGCAACTTGCCGAGCCGGATGTTCGGCTCGAGCATCACGTTCCCGCTCGACGCCTCCAGATCGCCGCCGAGGATCTTCATGAACGTCGATTTGCCGCACCCGTTCGCACCAATCAAGCCATAGCGATTACCGCCGCCGAACTTGACCGAAATGTTTTCGAACAGTGGCTTCGGCCCGAATTGAATGGTGATATTGGCGGTTGACAGCACAGAGCGTCCTCAAAGGCGGGGAAATGCGGGGATAGCGCGGATCGGGAAAGGCGCGGGGAAACGGTGATTTTAGCATTGGGGAAGGTATTTCCCGCTTGCAGATGCCAGGCGCTCTTTAAAAGCGGCGCCCTCCGGCCCTACTTCAGATCACCCGCGCGGCGCGCAACCGCGCGATCTGCTCCGCGTCGTAGCCCAGGGTCGTCAGCACCTCCTCCGTGTGCTCCCCGAGCTCGGGGCCCAGCCAACGCGTGCCGCCGGGCGTCTCGGAGAACTTCGGCGTGACGTTCGGCAGCGTGATCCGATGCCCGTCGCGATAGGCGAAGCGCTGGAACATTTCGCGCGCGAGGTATTGCGGATCGTCGAACATGTCGGCCACGCTGTAGATGCGCCCCGCCGGCACATCGGCCGCGTTCAGCACCGCGAGCGCCGCGTCGATCGGCTTGTCGGCGAGCCAGGCGCAGATGGCGGCATCGATTTCTGCGGTGCGCGGCACGCGGCCGTCGTTGTGCGCGAGCGCGGGGTCGTTCGCCAGGTCGTCGCGCTCGATCGCGGCCATTAGCCGCTTGAAGATCGGATCGCTATTGCCGCCGATCACGATGCTGCCGTCACGGCACGGGTAGGTATTCGACGGCACGATGCCCGGCAGCGAGGCGCCGGTGCGCTCGCGCACCATCCCGTACATGGCGTACTCCGGGACCACGCTTTCCATCATGTTGAACACGGCCTCGTACAGCGCCACGTCGACGACCTGACCGCGTCCGCCATGGCGTTCGCGATGATGCAGCGCCATCAGCGCGCCGATCACGCCATGCAGCGCGGCAATCGAATCGCCGATCGAAATGCCGATGCGCGGCGGCGGGAGGTCCGGATAACCGGTGATATGCCGCAGGCCGCCCATCGACTCCGCGATCGCGCCAAAGCCCGGCCGGTCACGATACGGCCCGCTTTGCCCATAGCCGGAGAGCCGCACCATGATCAGCCCGGGGTTGTCCTGCGACAGGACGTCGTAGCCGAGTCCGAGCTTCTCCAGCAGGCCCGGCCGGAAGTTCTCGATCACGATGTCCGCCTCGGCGGCGAGCTTGCGCAGGATCGCCTTTCCCTCGTCCGACTTGAGATTCAGCGTGACGGATTTCTTGTTGCGAGCCTGGACCGCCCACCACAGCGAGGTGCCGCCGATCTCAGGATAAAGCTTGCGCCATTTGCGCAGCGGATCGCCGCCTTGGGGGTCTTCGATTTTGATCACATCCGCGCCGAATTCGCCGCAGAGCCGCGCCGCGAACGGGCCCGCGATCAGCGTACCGAGTTCCAGCACCTTGACGCCCGCCAGCGGGCCGATCGATGTGGTCATAAGTCTCCTGCCGCCTTACACGGCGCGACGATCCAGTACCGCGCGCGCGATGGTGCCGGCGTCGACATATTCGAGCTCGCCGCCGACCGGTACGCCGCGCGCGAGCCGGCTGACGGCGAGGCCGCGCGCCTTCAGCATTTGCCCGAGATAATGCGCGGTCGCTTCGCCTTCGTTGGTGAAATTGGTCGCCAGCACCACTTCCTTGACCACGCCGTCGGTCGCGCGGCGCATCAGGCGGTCGAAGTGGATCTCACGCGGGCCGATGCCGTCGAGCGGACTGAGGCGACCCATCAGCACGAAGTACAAGCCGCGATAGGTCATGGTCTGCTCGAGCATGATCTGGTCTGCCGGCGTCTCGACCACGCACAGCAGGGTCGCGTCACGCTCGCTATCGCCGCAGACATCGCAGATCTCGCGTTCGGTGAACGTGTTGCAGCGTTCGCAATGCTCAAGCGTGTTGACGGCATGAAGCAGCGCGCGACCGAGCTTCTCGGCGCCTTCGCGATCGTGCTGCATGAGATGATAGGCCATCCGCTGTGCGGATTTAGGCCCGACACCGGGCAGCACCTTCAGCGCATCGACCAACACGGCCAGCGCGGACGGCGGCTTGATGGTCATGCGGCGCTCGACCGGTAAAACAGCATGAGGCGCATGGTGCGTGTCAGAACGGCAACTTGAAGCCCGGCGGCAGCGGCAGTCCCGCGGTCATGCCGGACATCTTTTCCTGCGCGGTCGCTTCGGCCTTGCGCACTGCGTCGTTGAATGCGGCGGCGACCAGATCCTCGAGCATCTCCCGATCGTCGGCAAGCAGGCTGGGGTCGATCGACACGCGACGCACGTCATTCTTGCAGGTCATCGTCACCTTGACGAGGCCGGCGCCGGACTGGCCCTCGACCTCGATGAGCGCGAGCTGCTCCTGCATCTTCTTCATGTTGTCCTGCATCTGCTGGGCCTGTTTCATCAAGCCCGCTAGTTGACCTTTCATCATGGTGTTGCTCCTTCTGGCAAAATTTATGGATTGGACGTGCTCGACGCCGCGGCGCCGTTCGACAGCGGACGGATCGAGTCGGGCACGATGGTCGCGTCGAAGTCGCGGATCAGCGACTGCACAAAGGGGGCCTGCCGGATCTCCCGCTCCGCCTCCTGCTGCCGCAGCCGCCGGGCTGCCGCCTCAAGCGCCGCGGCGGTACGGCGGGCCGCACCGATCTCGACCTTCAGCTCGACCGGGTGTCCGAGCCGCGCGTGCAGCGCGTCCTTCAACCGGGCCACCTGCGCCGCCTCCGCGTATTGCGGCAGGGGCACGCGCAGCGACAACTGCCGGCCTTCGCACGCGGTCAGTTCGCTGTTGAACGCCAACTGGTACGCGACCCCGGTCAGCGTCAGCGACGCGGCGAGCGCGGGCCAGTCTTGGTCGAAACCGAGTGGCGCGAGTGACACCGCCGGCGGCAGCGGGACCGTGTCGGTCGGTGCGGATGCCGTGCCGGTCGGTGCCGTGCCAGTCGGTGCGGATGCCGTGCCGGCCAGCGCGGTGGCGCTGTTGCCGGAACGATTGCCGGGCGGCGGGACGCGGTTGCGGACCTCGGCGTCGTGGTTAAGAACGCCGCCCTCGCGGCGTGGCGCGGAACGCAGCGGGCGCTCGTCGGGAACCGGCGACGCCGGATCGTCGTCGTAGGCTGACAGCGGCATGTACGCATCGTCGGGCGGAATGTCATCCCAACGCGCATCCCACGGCGCCGGGTCTGCGTTCGGGGCGCTTGCGGCATCCGGCGTGGCGTTGCGCACGTGTGGCGCAGGACGGTTCTCGGCGGCATGGCCCGTATGCGTTCCGCCGGCGGCGTCGGTGGCGGCGGCTCCGACGGCGGCTGGACGTACGACAGCGAGCCCCGTCGTGGCCGGCGGTTGAGTCTGGGCAGCGGCGCCCGTCTCGGCTCGGGCACGCGCCGGCACTGCCGGCCGACGGCCCCTGTCGGCCGATACGCGGTTGCCGGCGCCGCGCAGCACATTGAGCGCCGCACTGGCCGGACCGCCGCTGCGCGACGGCGTGTTACGCGCGGCAGCTTGCGCGGCAGCGTGCTCCGCCGGCGCGGCGGTGGCGGCTGCACCGACGGCGGTGGCTGCGGGCGCCCCGGTGGTGGTGGCGGAAACGGCGGAAATGGCGGTAACAGCGAACGCAGCAGTAGCAGCAGTAGCGGTAGCGGTAGTCGCAGTAGCAGCGCTGCCCGTGGCGGCAAACGGATCTTTTGCCGACGTCGACTCAACGAACGGATCGTGCGCCGCTGCAGCGGCGGCCGCGGTCGCGCGAGCGCGAGGCGCCGGCACGGCCGTGGCGGGCATAGTCACTGGCGATGGCGCCGCAGCCGACGACATCGCCGGCGAAGGGACCGCGGCCGGAACCGTCCCAGTCGGTGCGCCGCCCACACCGCCCACACCGCCGGTCCCGCCCCCTGCCTCGGCAGCGATGGCCGCCGCGGCACTCCCGTGCGCGACGCGGAACGCGAGCATACGCAGCAGCGTCATCGTGAAGCCGGCGTATTCGTCCGGCGCGAGACCGAGTTCGCCGCGCCCAATCGTGGCGATCTGGTAATACAGCTGCACCGCTTCGGGCGACAACACGGCTGCGAAGCGTCGGATAGCATCCGCCTCCGGCCATTCGTCGAGCACCGAACCGGCCGCGAACTGAGCCCAGGCGATACGGTGCAGCAAGCCGGAAAGATCCTGCAATGCGGTGGAAAACGACAGGCTGCGCGACGCCATCTCGTCGGCGATCGCCAGCACACCCGCGCCATCGTGCACGGTCACGGCGTCCAGGAGGCGAATCAGATAGCTTTGATCGAGCGCGCCCAACATCCCGCGCACGGCTTCCTCGGTGACATGGCTCGCCGAATACGCGATCGCCTGATCGGTCAACGACAGCGCATCGCGCATCGAGCCCTCTGCCGCACGCGCCAGCAGACGCAGCGCCTGAGCGTCGAACGCGATCTGCTCGTCGCCGAGAATGCGCTCGAGGTGCGCCACGATATGCGCGGGCGGCATCTGTTTCAGATTGAATTGCAGACACCGCGACAGCACCGTGACCGGGATCTTCTGCGGATCGGTGGTCGCAAGGATGAACTTCACATGCGGCGGCGGCTCCTCGAGCGTCTTGAGCATCGAGTTGAACGCGTGATTCGTCAGCATGTGCACTTCGTCGATCATATAGACCTTGAAGCGCGCGTCGACGGGCGCGTACACCGCGCGTTCCAGAAGCGCGGCCATCTCATCGACGCCACGGTTGCTCGCCGCGTCCATCTCGACATAGTCGACAAAGCGGCCCTCGTCGATCTCCCGGCAGGCATTGCACACGCCGCAGGGCGTGGCGGTGATGCCGGACTCGCAATTGAGCGCCTTCGCGAGGATTCGAGAGAGCGTGGTCTTGCCGACCCCGCGCGTGCCGGTAAAGAGGTACGCATGGTGCAAACGCTGCGCTTCGAGCGCGTGCGTGAGCGCGCGCACCACGTGCTCCTGGCCGACCAGCGACGCGAAATCCCGAGGTCGCCACTTGCGTGCGAGAACTTGATAGGTCATCGAGAAATTGTATCAGCAACGTCCGCGCGCGAACCGCTTGGCGCAACGCCGCAAACCCGTGCGCAAAGCGCTATGCGCCGATTGAGCGGTGATGGACGCCGTACGAATGCAACCGAAGGAAGGAGGCGCCGCACCGGGAAAAAGCGGCGTAGCGTTCAGCAGACACCCGACAAGGCATCCGAGGAAAAATGGAAGGTGACGAGCCCGACCCTCGGCACTGGTGGAAAACGGCTGTGGCTGCTTCGTTCCCGACCTGACCAGGTTGACCGCGCCGCCATGCGAGGAGGCCCGTCACGAAGCATTGTATCACCAGTACGGCATCGCATTAAGGCCAGCGCCGCGCTTTCGCGCGAGCAAGCTTCGAGGCCACGCTCCAGAGGGCTTGTCGACGCGTCGCAGCCACGCCAGACATGGCCGCAAGCGGCCCGAGGCCAGGCACGAGGGATGCATGGCGCGCGCACGGCGCAAAACAATTTACGTTAAGATAACGCCTGATCGAACTGCGATGCAGACGTGGACGGTACGCCGACGGCGCATCTGTGCATTGAAGCAGCGCATAGGCCGCTTCACGGTGAAACAGCCGTCGAAGCGGGAACATTTACGAAGCGTGTTGCATGGCGCGAGCGCGCCAGATATCGACCTGGCAGGGCCGCGCCCGGTACCTCTAGAGGTAACTCTATAATGAGCGAACAAATCAAGCACATCAGCGACGCATCTTTCGAACAAGACGTCGTCAAGGCAGATAAAGCCGTCCTCCTCGACTTCTGGGCGGAATGGTGTGGCCCGTGCAAGATGATCGCGCCGATTCTCGACGAAGTCGCCAAAGAGTATGCGGATCGTCTGCAAGTCGCCAAGATCAATGTCGACGAGCATCAGTCGACCCCGGCGAAGTTCGGTGTGCGTGGCATCCCGACACTGATCCTGTTCAAGAACGGCGCCGTCGCCGCGCAGAAAGTCGGCGCGCTATCGAAATCGCAACTCACCGCATTCCTCGACGGCCATCTTTAAGCGCACGCGCGAAGCGGCCCACTATCCGATCGTGTAGGCCAGCCGCTTCCGCTAGGGACATTGTTGTCCATCATCGTGGCGTGTGTTGTAGCATCGCAACACACGCCACGGCATCGCCACGCTGACAGCTCGCCGCGTGTGCTATGCTACAATCCGCAATCGAAGAACGTATAAATTCGTTCGGCAGGTTCCTGTGGCGCCGGATAGGCACCAGTCCATCGGGTTGTCAGGTCACTGCTGATCGTCTCGACAGAGCGTCCCGCTCAATCCTCCTCCCTCTTTCTATTCGCTTCTCCTGTCCCCGGCGGGAAACCCGTATGCATTTATCCGAGCTTAAGTCTCAACACGTATCCGCATTGATCGAAATGGCCAACGGCCTGGAGATCGAGAACGCGAACCGCCTGCGCAAACAGGAGTTGATGTTCGCGATTCTAAAAAAGCGCGCCAAAACCGGCGAAACGATTTTCGGGGATGGCACGCTGGAAGTGCTGCCCGATGGTTTCGGTTTCCTGCGCTCGCCGGAAACGTCCTATCTCGCCAGCACCGACGACATCTACATCAGTCCGTCGCAAATCCGCCGGTTCAACCTGCATACCGGCGACACTATAGAAGGCGAAGTGCGTACGCCCAAGGACGGCGAGCGCTATTTCGCTCTGGTCAAGGTCGATAAGGTCAATGGTCAGCCGCCCGAGGCCTCGAAACATAAAATCATGTTCGAGAACCTCACGCCCTTGCACCCGAACAAGCCGCTCGCACTCGAGCGCGACATGCGGGGCGAAGAAAACATCACCGGCCGTATCGTCGACATGATCGCGCCGATCGGCAAGGGCCAACGGGGCCTGCTGGTCGCGTCGCCGAAGTCCGGCAAGACCGTGATGCTTCAGCACATCGCGCACGCGATCAAGTCGAACCACCCTGACGTCACGCTGTTCGTGCTGTTGATCGACGAACGGCCGGAAGAAGTCACCGAGATGCAGCGCTCGGTCGCCGGCGAAGTCATCGCTTCGACGTTCGACGAGCCGGCCTCGCGCCACGTGCAGGTCGCCGAAATGGTGATCGAAAAAGCCAAGCGCCTGGTGGAAATGAAGCATGACGTGGTGATCCTGCTTGACTCGATCACCCGCCTTGCGCGCGCCTACAACACGGTCGTGCCGGCCTCCGGCAAGGTATTGACCGGCGGTGTCGACTCGAACGCGCTGCAGCGCCCGAAGCGTTTCTTCGGCGCGGCGCGCAACATCGAGGAAGGCGGTTCGCTGACCATCATCGGCACCGCGCTGATCGAAACCGGCAGCCGCATGGATGACGTGATCTACGAGGAGTTCAAGGGCACCGGCAACATGGAAGTGCACTTGGAGCGTCGCCTGGCCGAAAAGCGCGTCTATCCGTCGATCAATCTCAACAAGTCCGGCACGCGTCGCGAAGAGTTGCTGATCAAGCCCGACATCCTGCAAAAGGTCTGGGTGCTGCGTAAGTTCATCCACGACATGGACGAAATCGAGGCGATGGAATTCCTGATGGACAAGATCAAGCAGACCAAGAGCAATTCGGAATTCTTCGACATGATGCGCCGGGGCGGCTAAGCGTCGCTCGGACGAACCGCGCTGCCGGCCCATCGCGGCATGACAGCGCGAGACCGACGCACGATAAACTAGCGGAATCGAGCAGATCGGCCGGTACGCGCCCCGCGGCAACAAGAAGCGCTGTCCTGGGGTCGCTTACGGGGCATGGCCATGTTGACGAGATTTTCCCAATGGATGAACGCGCGCCGCCGCGCACGGGCGCTGCGCGATTTTGCGGTGACCGACGCACTCTGGCGACAAACGCTCGCGCGCCTGCCGTTCGTGAAGCACCTCAGTGCGCGGGATCTCGTGCGCTTGCGCGAGACCGTCAGCCTGTTCCTGTCGCGCAAGGAATTCTCGGCTGCGCACGACTTAGTGCTGACCGATGAAATCTGTGTCGGAATCGCCGCGCAGGCCTGCCTGCCAATCCTCAATCTCGACCTAGACTTGTATGGGGGCTGGGTCGGCGTGATCGTCTATCCGGGCGAGTTCGTGATCCGCAAAACCGTCTCGGACGAAGCCGGCGTGGTCCATGAAGTCACCCAGGACGCGAGCGGAGAAGCGTGGGAAGGCGGTCCGGTGGTCCTCTCCTGGGAGGACGTGCGCATGAGCGACGGCTCCGACGCCTACAACGTCGTGATCCATGAGTTCGCGCACAAGCTGGACATGCTCAACGGCGAAGCGGACGGTCATCCGCCACTGTATCGCCGCTGGCACGGCGACCTCACGTCACAGCAGTGGGCCGACGTGTTCGACGCCGCGTACGACCGCTTCTGCGCGCGGATCGATGCGGTGCCGCGGCGCCGATGGGCGCAATTCGAACGCAGCTCGCTGATCGATCCTTACGCTGCCGATCACCCTTCGGAATTTTTCGCCGTATGCAGCGAGGCGCTATTCGTGAAACCGGTGGCGTTCGAAGCGGAATATCCGGAATTGTACCGGTTGCTCGCGAGATTCTATCGGCAAGATCCGGCAGGCGCGCCGCATCGGCTGACGCAGTAAGTTAAGACGCCACAGCGAAGGCTGGCAACAACCTTTTGCCGGTCAAATCGGCGGCGACGCGATCAGCCGCTCCGGTGCGAGGACGCCGTCGAGATAACGCGCGGTGCCGAGCAAGGCGCCGGATGGCCCATACACACGCACGCGCGGCGCACACGACGCCGGCTGACCGGCGAGCGCTACGGGCGCCAGATTTTGCGCCGCGACGGGCGAGTTATCGAGTCGCAGCCGCTGGCCCTGCAGGAATCGGCGCGCCAACGCGTCGTCCAGTTGCACGGAAGGAAACGACGACAACAACGTGTCGACCGGCAGCATATGCACGGCGCGCCGGTCCGCATCGGCCTCCGACAGCGCATCCAGCGTCACGGCGTGGTCCAGCGTCAGCGCACCGACACCGGTGCGCCGCAGCATCGTCAAGTGCGCCCCACAGCCGAGCGCGGCGCCTATGTCCTCGCCCAGGGTGCGGATATACGTGCCTTTGCTGCAGGTCACGCGGATCGTCGCGAACGGCTGCGCCGGCAAGGCGCAATCGAGCAGTTCCAGCGCATGGATCGTCACGCGCCGGGCATCGCGCTCCAGCGTGTGGCCCGCGCGCGCATATTCGTATAGCGGCTTGCCATCGCGTTTCAGCGCCGAGTACATCGGCGGAACTTGTGCAATCTCGCCACGAAATGGTGCGAGCGCCGCCTCGAAGGCGGCGCGATCCACCTCCACCGGGCGCGTGTCGATCACCTCCCCTTCCGCATCGCCCGTGGTGGTGCGTTCACCAAGCTTCAGCGTCGCTTCGTAGGTCTTATCAGCTTCAAGCAGGTCCTGTGAAAACTTGGTCGCCTCGCCGAAACACAGCGGCAATAGACCCGACGCGAGGGGATCGAGCGTGCCGGTGTGCCCGGCTTTCTTCGCATGGAACAAGCGCTTGACGCGCACGAGCGCGTCGTTGCTCGACAGGCCCACCGGCTTGTCGAGCAACAACACGCCATCCAGCGCGATACGCGGCACGCGCTCGCCGGCGGCAAAACGGCCAGCGGAATCGGAACGGCTCATACGAGAATTCAGTAGTCCTTGGCGCGCGTCGCATTGGCCATGTCGATCAGGTGCGACAGTTCGAGCGCCTTTTCCGTGGTGGCATCGAAGATAAAGTGCAGCGTCGGAACCGTATGGATGCGCAGCCGCTTGAACAACAGATTGTGCAAGTGCCCGGCCGCGTGGTTCAGCGCAATCTGCGCCTGCCCCGAATCTCCCGTCAACACGGTGAAGAAAACTTTCGCGTGCGCGTAGTCCGGCGTCAGTTCGACGCTCTGGATCGTCACCATGCCGACCCGCGGGTCCTTGACCTCCCGCGCGATCAGCTCGGACAGATCTCGTTGAATTTGATCGGCGATCCGCACATTGCGGTCGCCGCTGCTGCTGCGTTTCTTCGGCATGGTTGCACCTTGCGTCGCATATGAAAAAGGGGCGAGGCCGACCGCCCTCGCCCCTTGCGTCGGCCGGCTTCCGCTCAGAGCGTCCGCGCGACCTCGGTGACCTCGAACACTTCGAACTGGTCGCCTTCGATGACATCGTTGAAGTTCTTGACCGACATACCGCATTCGAAGCCCTGCTTGACTTCCTTGACGTCGTCCTTGAAGCGCTTCAACGAATCGAGTTCGCCCGTATGGATCACCACGTTGTTGCGCAGCACCCGCACCGAGGAGGTACGCTTGACCACACCATCCGTGACCATACAGCCCGCCACCGTCCCGACCTTCGGCACCTTGAACACCTGACGCACCTCGACGGTCCCGGTGACCACCTCGCGCTTCTCCGGCGCCAGCATCCCCGACATCGCCGCCTTCACCTCGTCCACGGCGTCGTAGATGATGTTGTAGTAGCGGATATCGATGCCGTTCGATTCGGCAACCTTGCGCGCCTGCGCATCGGCGCGCGTGTTGAAGCCGATGATGACGGCCTTCGACGCGGTGGCCAGGTTGACATCGGACTCGCTGATCGCGCCCACCGCACTGTGCACGACCTGCACGCGCACTTCGTTGGTCGACAACTTCAGCAGCGACTGCACCAGCGCTTCCTGCGAACCCTGCACGTCGGCCTTGACGATGAGCGGCAAATTCTGCACTTCGCCTTCGCCCATCTGTTCGAGCATGCTTTCGAGCTTCGCGGCCTGCTGCTTCGCCAGTTTCACGTCGCGGAACTTGCCTTGACGGAACAGTGCGATTTCGCGGGCCTTGCGTTCGTCCGGCAGAACGATCACTTCCTCGCCGGCGTTCGGCACCTCGGACAGGCCCTGGATCTCGACCGGAATCGACGGCCCGGCTTCCTTGGTCGGCTTGGCGAGTTCGTCGAGCATGGCACGCACGCGACCGTAGGCGGAACCGGCCAGCACCACGTCGCCGCGATTGAGCGTACCCGACTGCACCAGGATCGTCGCCACCGGACCCTTACCCTTGTCCAGCTTCGCTTCGATAACGATGCCCTTGGCCGGCGCATCGACCTGCGCGGTCAACTCGAGCACTTCCGCCTGCAGCAACACGTTTTCGAGCAGATCGTCGATGCCCTGGCCGGTCTTGGCCGACACCGCCACGAACGGCGAATCGCCACCGTATTCTTCCGGCACGACGCCTTCGGCAACCAGTTCCTGCTTGACACGGTCCGTGTTGGCATCCGGCTTGTCGATCTTGTTGATCGCAACCACCAGCGGCACGCCCGCAGCCTTCGCGTGCGCGATCGCTTCCTTGGTTTGCGGCATCACGCCGTCATCGGCCGCGACCACCAGAATCACGATGTCGGTCGACTTGGCGCCGCGCGCACGCATCGCCGTAAAGGCTTCGTGGCCCGGCGTATCCAGGAAGGTGATCACGCCACGCGGCGTTTCGACGTGGTAGGCGCCAATGTGCTGGGTAATGCCGCCCGCCTCGCCCGCCGCAACCTTGGCGCGACGGATGTAGTCGAGCAGCGAGGTCTTGCCGTGGTCGACGTGACCCATGACCGTGACGACCGGCGGACGCGGCAAAGCTTCCGAGTCGACCGATTCGCCTTCGACCAGCAGCGCTTCCGGATCGTCGAGCTTGGCGGCTACCGCATGGTGGCCCAGCTCCTCGACGATGATCATCGCCGTTTCCTGGTCGAGCATCTGATTGATCGTGACCATCTGGCCAAGCTTCATCATCACCTTGATGACTTCCGACGCCTTGACCGACATCTTGTGCGCCAGGTCGGCGACGGTGATCGTCTCCGGCACATGCACTTCACGCACGATCGGCTCGGTCGGCGCCTGGAAGGCGCTTGCCGCATCCTGGTGCTTGCCGCCGCGTCCCTTCGGACCGCCGCGCCAGCCACGATCGACACCGCCGCTCGAGTCGCCGCGCGTCTTGATGCCCCGGCGCTTGGCCGCGTCGTCTTGCCAGGTGCCCTTGCCGCCACCCGGCTTCTTCTTGTCCGCACCCGGCGCGCTGGTCGACGGCGCTGCCACGGTTGTCGGCTTCTTGGCCGCCGGACGCGCCGATGTCTCGCCCGCCGGCCGGGCCGGCTTGTGCAGCGTGCCCTTGGCTTCGGCCGCCTTGGCCGCCGGCACTTCGACCGGCTTGGGCGGTTCCGGCGCTTTGACCATCGCCTTGCGCGGCGTCGCCATCATTTCGCGGATCGCGCGCGCCTCGGCTTCGGCCGCATCGCGACGCTTGCGGATCGCCTCTTCCTCGAGACGCGCCTTCTCGGCGGCCTGCCGTGCGTCGTCGGCCGCTTTCTTGGCGGCTTCGCGCTGCGCCGCGCGTTCTGCCGCGGCACGCGTTTCGTCGGCCTGTGCCGCGCTGGCCGCGGCGGCACTGTCCGCCTCGGCATGCGCCGCGCTTTCCGCCGCGACGCCCTGTTCGCGGGCCGCGGGCGCGGCACTGGCCGCCGCTTCGCGCTGCGCGGCTAGCGCTCGCGCCTCGGCCGCCTCTTGTTCGGCGCGACGCGCGGCAGCTTCTTGTTCCTCACGGCGACGCTCGGCCTCGGCCGCGTCCTCGCGAGCGCGGCGTTCCGCTTCCTCGCGCTCGAGACGCTCCTGACGTTCCTGCAGTTCGCGCGCCTGCTGGGCGAGCGCCTCCGCTTCGCGGCGCGCTTCTTCCTCGCGTCGCGCCAGATCCGCGGTGGTGTCGTCCGCCTCGCCGTTAGGCACTTCGGAACCATGTTCGTCGCGCTTCACGAAGACGCGCTTTTTGCGCACTTCGACTTGAATCGTGCGAGCCTTGCCGGTCGCGTCGGACTGCTTGATTTCCGACGTTTGCCTGCGGGTCAAGGTGATCTTGCGCTTGTCGCCATCGGCGCTGCCATGGGACTTGCGCAGGTGATCCAGCAAGCGGGCCTTGTCCGTTTCGGACAGGACGTCATCGGCGCTCGCCTTCTGCACACCGGCCGCCTGCAGCTGTTCGAGCAGCAAACCGGACGGCATTTTCAGTTCCGCGGCAAATTGGGCTACGTTATTGCTCGCCATTCATTCCTCTTGGGGCAAGGACCGTTGTCCTTGCGGTTGACATCTTCGAAAGCGGCCTTGCCGGCCGCGTAATTCAGTGCGTCATCATGTTCTCGCTGTGCACTTCACTGGAACCAGTGCTCGCGCGCTTTCATGATCAGCTTTTGCGCGGCCTCGCTGTCGATCCCCGTCATTTCGGTGAGTTCGTCGACAGCCAGATCGGCCAGTTCGTCACGCGTATGAATATCGTGTCCGGCAAGCTTCGCGAGCAAGTCGCGATCGATGCCGTCCAGACTCTTCAGGTCGGGTGACGCGCTTTCGACCTTTTCCTCGTTCGCGATCGCCATCGTCAGCAAGGCGTCGCGGGCGCGGTTGCGCAACTCGTGCACGGTGTCGTTGTCGAATGCCTCGATTTCAAGCATTTCGTTGAGCGGCACGTATGCGATCTCTTCGAGACTCGTGAAGCCTTCGTCGATCAGGATGTCCGCGACCTCCTCGTCGACATCGAGCCGCTGCATGAACAGATCACGGTGTACCGTGCGCTCCTGCGACTGCTTCAGCGCCGATTCGTCCGGCGTCATGATGTTGATCTGCCAGCCCGTCAGTTCGCTCGCGAGGCGCACGTTCTGACCGCCGCGGCCGATCGCCACCGCGAGTTCCATTTCGTCGACGACCACGTCCATCGCATGCTTCTCTTCGTCGACAACAATGGATTGTACGGCGGCCGGCGCCAGCGCGCCTATCACGAACTGCGCCGGGTCCTCCGACCACAGGACGATATCGACATTTTCACCGCCGAGTTCGTTGCGCACGCCCTGCACGCGCGAACCGCGGATGCCGACGCAGGTGCCGATCGGATCGATGCGCTTGTCATACGCCACGACCGCGATTTTCGCGCGAATCCCGGGATCGCGCGCCGCTGCCTTGATTTCGAGCAGACCCTGCTCGATCTCCGGCACTTCGAGCTCGAACAGCTTCATGAGGAACTCGGGCGCGGTGCGCGACAATTCGATTTGCGGGCCGCGCGCGGTGCGGTCGACCTTGGCGATGTAGGCGCGCGCACGGTCGCCGATCCGCAGGTTTTCCTTCGGGATCAGCTGATCGCGCCGCAGCAGCGCCTCGACGCGACCGGACTCGACCACCAGGTTGCCCTTGTCGAGCCGCTTGACGGTGCCCGTCATGATCTTTTCGCCGCGTTCGAGAAAATCGTTGAGGATCTGCTCGCGTTCGGCGTCCCGCACTTTCTGCAAAATCACCTGCTTGGCGGCTTGTGCGCCAATGCGGCCGAACTCGATCGACGGAATCGCTTCTTCCACGAAACCGTCGACTTCGATCGTAGGATCTTGCTCCTTCGCCTCGAACAACAGGATTTCCTGATCCGGCGCCTGCAAGCCCGCTTCGTCCGGCACCACTTTCCAGCGGCGGAACGTTTCATGCTCGCCGCTCTCGCGGTCGATCGCGACGCGGATATCGACGTCCTCTTCGAAACGCTTCTTGGTCGCCGAGGCGAGCGCAGCCTCGAGCGCGGCGTACACCACATCCTTATCGACGTTCTTCTCGCGGGCGAGCGCATCCACCAGCATCAATACTTCGCGACTCATTGCTTGCGGCTCCTAAAATCGACTTTCGGGATCAGGCGGGCGCGGTCGATATCGGCTAGCGTGAAATCCAGCATTGCCGGGCCTTCCTTCCCTTCAAATTCCAAACCTATTGTTTCGCCGTTCGGTGCGTGCAGCACGCCTCGATAAGATTTACGGCCATCGAGCGGCTTTTTCAACGCGACCGTAGCTTCGCTACCGGCAAAGCGCTCGAAGTCCGCCAGCTTCTTCAAGGGCCGGTCGAGGCCGGGCGACGACACTTCGAGACGTTCGTAATCAATGTTGTCGACGGTCAGCACATGTTGGAGTTGACGCGTGACTTTCTCGCAATCTTCGATCGCGATGCCCGCCGGCTGATCGATAAAGACACGAAATTCGCCGCTTCCGGTCCGCTCGAATTCGACGAGCTCATATCCGAGCCCTACGACCGTGTTTTCAATCAGTTCCGTCAGTTGCACGATGCCCCTCTTGCAGCAAATATTCCACGCCGATTCTAGGGCGGCTTCATCTCGGCGCCGCGGGCGCCCCCGGCGCACCCGCCTGCGGGGGCCGCCTAAACCACGAAGGCGGGGCGGCGCGGTGCGCACGGCGTTAGCGCCGTTGCCGCGAGGTCCAGCGACAGTGCCGCGCTCCCGGCGCACTTGCCGGCACACTTGCTGTCGAAGCCCTTACCAAAGGCGATGGCAAAAAAAAATGGGCGCCAACGCCCATCTTCTTACCGGTGGTGTCGTGCCCGAGCGGTACCCGAATGAAGACATCCAAGCGCACCCGAACCGACAGAGCACTCAAACAGACATTCGTGGACCAGCAGGCCTAGCGACTCTGAGATTGTAGCTTTTTTCCCACCAGTCCGCAATGCGCTCGGCCGTGCCGAGCGCTGCGGCACGGCTGCGGCGCCCACGCGGCACTGGCTTCAGCGCCCCCGCGGGCGGCCACGCGGCCCGGCGGGCGCCGC
>Ga0310811_10005171_pt1 | contig 16478 bp, 13 predicted proteins | sample YCmetagenome_FD_207642 | JGI IMG/M metagenome (GOLD analysis project Ga0310811, IMG submission 207642) | Soil microbial communities from experimental microcosm in Duke University, North Carolina, United States - YC | ecosystem: Engineered > Artificial ecosystem > Soil microcosm > Unclassified ...
GCTGCGCCGTACATTTTCATCACTGCGGCACTGATGCAGTGCCTCGCAATTGGCGCACTGCTGGTCGGCCGGCGCCGCTGATGTTGATCGGTCCACGAGCCGGTGGAAAAGCAGCACGACATTGTCAATTACGGCCCGCCGTTCACCGTTACGAGATCGCGACAATGCGTTGCCATTCCCTTCGGCACGACCTTCCGCGCCGTTGCACAGATCCGGCGGCAACACCGCGTATGCCGAGGTAGCCTCTGCGATGCAGGCCCCGTCGTTCGGTTCGTTTCAAATTTCGTCGCGCCAGCACCTTCTCTCGAATCAGGCACGCCGGTGAAACTCGGTCAGTGTGCGTTCGATCTTCTCGTTGCGATGACGGAGCGCGACTATGGGACCGCGCACGACCCGAAGGAACCGGCATGACAACATGTTAACCTGACGCCGCTGAGTATCGGCCTCGCGCACAGAATAAAACGCGGCGTCCCGAGGTTAAGGCAGTGGCTACCAACCAAGGGAGTTCGCCATGACGCCGACAACCGAGACCAGACACATGGTCCAACGCGGCCATCGCTGGCTGCGCAACGGCATGCTGCCGCTTGTGGCATACTTGGCAATCGTAACCGCCGCGCCCGCTGCCCACGCCCAGCTCAACAATCAGAGCGTCGCATGTGCCGGTGCGCAGAAGACCGATGGCGAAGGCGGCAGTGCATCCACCGTTGGCCAGCAGAGGACCGATGGCGAAGGTGGCAGTGAGGCCCTCGCTGCCCTGCGGCGGAAGACCGAAGGCGAGGGCGGCAGCGCGTCCACCTTTGCCCAGCAGCAGAAGGCAGCCACCATCCCCTGCAAAGGCTAGCGCTGTCGATCGCGGCAACCACCGGCGAGGCAATCCAGAGGTGCTGCTTGGCAGCCTCGATTGCCTCGCCGCCTCCCCTGCATGAACCGCCACCGGGCCAACGCGGCGGCATCCAAGGAGTCTCCATGATGCGACGCCATCTCTCGTCAGCCGTGGCGATCGGGCTGTTGCTCGCCGCGGCGGCGCCCTCCACCGCACAGCAGACGCAGATCATGCCCGACAGCCAGGCAACACTGATCAACAACCTGCTCCCAGGCGTGGTCAACATCACCGTCTTCCGGAGCAGTGGCGCCCCCACCTCGGCGATGAACGCGGCCGCATCCGTTCCGAGTGAGCCGAAGGAAATACTGGGATCCGGCTTCGTCATCGACCCCAGCGGCGTCATCATGACCAACCAGCACGTCATCGCCGGCGCCTACGACATCCAGGTGCTGTTCTCCGATGGCGTTCGTCGCTCCGGCCACATCATCGCAACCTCGCCGCGCATCGACCTCGCGCTCATCAAGGTGGAGGCCAAGCAGCCGCTCCCGACCGTCCACTGGGGCAACAGCGACGACGTGCGGATCGGCGAGCCGGTGTTCGCCGTCGGCAACCCGCTTGGCATCGGCGTCTCCGTGACATCCGGCATTATCAGCGGCCTGAACCGCAACCTGCTCGATACGCCGTTCGACGACTTCATCCAGACCGACGCGGCGATCAATCACGGCAATTCCGGCGGCCCGCTGTTCAACCGGCGCGGCGAGGTCATCGGCATCGATACCGCGATCATCTCGCCCACCAATGGTTCGGCTGGGCTCGGCTTCGCAATCCCGTCGAATGACGCCGTGTTCTGCGCCACGCACCTGCTGCACGACGGCACCGTTCGGCCGGGATATCTCGGCGTGAAGATCGGGCCGGTGACGCAGGACATCGCCGCCGCACTCGGCATGAAGAACCCGATGGGCTCGATCATCTCCGAGATCGACGCGAACGGCCCGGCCGCCGCGGTCGGCATGCACGTGGGCGACGTGGTCCTGCGCTACGACAACCGCACGCCGCCGGACGAGCGTGCCCTGATGCGCGCCGTTGCCCGATCACCCGTCGGCCAGCCGGTGATCGCCACCATGCTGCGGGACGGGCATGTCCAAACGTTGCAAATCACGCCAGCCGATTGGCCGGGCACAGTGACGAAGGATCAGAACGCGCCTGGTGCGGCCACCAAGGCAGCCATGCTGGTGCCGAACGATCTCGGCCTGGATCTGAAGCCGCTCACCGAGGATGCGCGCGCACAATACGGCCTCCGCACCGACCAGAATGGCGTCGTGGTCGCCGGTGTCGTCGCCGGAACGGATGCATTCGACCGTTTCGTGCGCCCCGGTGACGTGATCCTGCGTGTCCAGGACACCGATGTCGAAACGCCGCAGGCCGTGCAGCACGTCGTCGACGCCGCACGTGCGCAGCATAGGCCGTTCGTGCTGGCGCTGGTACTGCCGAAGGTCAACCAGGTGCCGGGGCCGCATTGGATGGCGCTGCGAGTGGCCGACGATGGGGCACAACAGCAGCCGTAAGAACGCTCACCCCGGCGCAAGCGGCGCGTGCAACCACGTCCCTTTGCAGATGATGCCGCCGCGATCACCGGGCGTGATGTCGCCATAGCACTCTGTGAACACCGGAGGCAGCGGCCGCGCCCCCGACGGTGCGAGCCACAGACGCAACAGATGCCGCTTGCGCTCGGCGTCGAGCCAATCCTCATACGCCGTGCGCGCGTGCAGGATCGTGTGGTTGTGCAGGAACTGGATGTCGCCGGGCATGAACGTCATATCCAGCCGCAACTCGTCGTCGCCGGCCAACGCCGCCAGCATATCCAGTGCCTCGATGTCCTCGGGTGCCAGCCGCCGCGCATCGGGGAACCGTTGTGACGAACCGATATGCAATCGTGAATACAGCACCGAAACCTTGCCGGCGTGCTCATTGAACACCGGGGCATCGTAGAACGGCGCCTTCCCCTCCGGCACCTCGCCGCGCCGATCAACGGGGAAAGCCTGATACAGACGCTCCAGCAGATCGGGGCGGCGCTCGAGCATGACGTTATGCACTGCCATCGAGCTGGCGATCGCCGACAGCCCGCCCGCCTTCGCGCGCCGCAGGCACAGCAACGCCACAACATCGCAGCGATCGATGTGGAAGTTCTGTCGCTCCGACGTTGCATACGTGCGGATATTCGGATCTGTCGCACTGCTGCCGCCGAGGTCGTAGATGTGCCCCAGCAAATGCCCCTTGGCATTCTGCGACCGGGCGCTGCCGAAATACGTACCGATCCCCCAATAGGCCACGGCACTCTCGGCGATCGGCCGGCCCTCGACGGGGACGCCGCGCAACAGCACGAAGCCGCGGCCGTCGAGCACCTGCCCGCGCAGCCGATCGAGTACCGGGCCAAGTGTCGGCAGCGGGAAGTCTTCACGGCGGATATCGGCGACGTCGAGACCACGCGCCTGCACTGATTGCAGCGCAGCTTCGATCTCGGCGATTTCGGGCGGGGACAGGCGATAGCTCCATTCCGCCTCACGCGCGCGCATATCAGCAGCGAACCAGACGGACGGGCCATCGATCGGCCGACGCGTCGGTGCAATGACGTCTATGGCAGTGGCGGACATTGCATTTCTCCCGCAAATCATCGGACGCAGCATATGCCTTGTTCGATCATTGGTATACCATCACCCTGGCATGCGTCTTGCCTCCTAACGCAAGGTGCCAAGGGTCGTTGAGGGGTCGCAATGTGGGACTGGTCTACCTTCTTCCACTATCTGCACAGTTGGTACTTGATCAAAGGCGCCGGCATCTCGCTCGCTCTATCGATCGGTGCGATGGCGATCGGACTGGTGTTCGGCACCATCGCCGCGTTGATGCGACGCTCGAACCGCCGGTTGCTGCGGGAACCCGCATCGTTCTACGTCTGGTTGTTCCGCGGCACGCCTGTGCTGGTGCAGCTCATCATCATCTACACCGGGCTGCCGCAGCTTGGCATCAAGCTCGGCGTGATCGCATCCGCGCTCATCGGACTTGGCGTCAATGAAGGCGCATACCTGGCCGAGATCATCCGTGCCGGCATCTCCGCCGTACCACGCGGCCAGTTCGAGGCAGCGCGCGCCATCGGCATGACCCGCGCCACGACGATGCGCGTGGTCGTTATGCCGCAGGCGTTGCGCATCATCATTCCGCCGCTGGGGAATGCATTCAACGGACTGATGAAGACATCATCGCTGGCCTCCGTCATCTCGATGGAGGAACTGCTGCGGCGCACCGAGCTGCTGATCCAGGTGCAGTTCAAGGTGCTGGAGATCTTCATCGTGGCCGCGATATATTACCTGGTGCTGACCACGCTCTGGGGGTTCGTGCAGCAGCGGCTGGAGGCGCATTTCTCCCGCTCGGTAACTGCATCGGATCGCGGGCGAGGTCCAGCCGTTGCGAATCTTCGGCTCAACGAGGTGGTGTTGTCGCATGATGCAACCTGACACCGCCGGCTGGATGGTGGAGGCACAAGGCATCCACAAACATTTCGGTGCCAACCACGTACTGCGCGGCGTGGACCTGACGGTGCGCAAGGGCGAGGTCGTGGTCATCGTTGGCCCGAGCGGCAGCGGGAAGAGCACGTTCCTGCGCTGTCTTAACCACCTGGACGCGCCGGATCAGGGATGGGTGCGGATCGACGGCGACCTGCTCGGGTACCGATCGAACACCGGCGCCATGGTGGCGGTGTCCGATACCGCACTGTCGCAGCAGCGACGCCACATCGGCATGGTGTTCCAACAGTTCAACCTGTTCAGCCACATGACCGCGCTGGAGAACGTCATGTCGGGTCCGCTGCAGGTCATGCGGGTTGACCGCTCAACCGCAACGGGCGAGGCCGGGCGGCAACTCGCACTGGTCGGACTGGAGGACAAGGCCGCGTCTTATCCCGAGCAGCTGTCCGGTGGTCAGCAGCAGCGTGTGGCGATCGCGCGGGCACTCGCGATGCACCCCAAGGTGATGCTGTTCGATGAGCCGACTTCGTCGCTGGATCCGGAGATGGTGCATGAGGTCTTGCAGGTCATGCTGGACCTGTCGCGGCAGGGCATGACAATGATCATCGTGACGCACGAGATCCAGTTCGCGCGCAAGGCGGCCGACCGAATCCTGTTCATGGACGAAGGACAGATCGTCGAACAGGGCAGTCCAGCCGAGCTGGTTGCGAACCCACGCAATGAACGCACACAGAAGTTCCTGCGCTTGGTGATGGGCGGAGTCTGAGACATGCATCTGACTCTTTCGCTCGGCCGTGGTGGTCCTGACGCGCCGGACGCAGGTGCCCTGCAGGCGGTTGTGCGTGCGGCGGAACGCAACAAACTTGATGCTGTGTTCGTCGGTGTTGGGGGCGCGGGAGGAATTCGATTTGATCCGCTGTCGCTGATGGGATCGATGATCGGGATTACGCAGCGTATCGGTCTCGCAGCGAGCTGGACGGTGGAGTTCACGGAGCCGTATCACGTTGCGCGCGTGTTCGCGACGCTGGATCACCTGTCGTACGGGCGCAGTGCCTGGTTCGTCGACATGTTCGACACCGAGCGGCTGCTGCCGCTGATCGGCAAACCGCAAGAAACCGACGACACCGCGGCATATTGTGCGCGTGCCGCCGAATTCATCACAGTGGTGAAGGCACTGTGGGACAGTTGGGAGGACGAAGGGTTCGCGCTCGACAAGGCAACCGGCATGTTCGCCGATCCCGATCGCGTGCATCCCATCAACCATGCAGGTCGATTCTTTGCCGTGCGAGGCCCGCTCAATGTACCGCGCCCACCCCAAGGCACGCCGCCCCTGATCATGCGTGATCCCGCAGACGACGCAGCACGCGCCTTCGTCGCCAAATACGCCGACATCATCCTGACCGATGACGCATCGTCGGAACACGTTCGTGCATTGCGCGCGCTGGCCGACGGACGCGATATCCGCGTGCTGACAAATCTGCGCTGCACTCTAGGAGAAACCGAAGCGGCAGCGAGCCAGCAAGCCGCGGCGTCGAGCACGCCGTCTTCCGATTGCTTCATCGGCACACCAACACAACTCGTCGACCACTTCCGAACCTGCGCGTCCGACGGCTTCAATCTGCTGACCGACGATATCGACCTGCTGATCGAAGTGACGCTCCCACTGGCCCAGCTCGCAGGCCTGATTCGCACCGAGTACCGCGGCATAACATTGCGCGAGCATTTTGGTCTGCACCGCCCACGCAGCCAGTTCACCCCGGAGGGCGCGGCATAATGCCACGGCAAATGCATCTAGGGCTGTTCATCTATCCGGCCGGACACCATATCGCCGGCTGGCGTCATCCAGCCGTTGATGCCGGCAGCATCGCCGGCATCAACTACTACCGCCGCGCCGCCCAGACAGCGGAACGCGGTAAATTCGACCTGTTTTTCGTCGGCGACATGCTGGCGGCGCGCGAAAAAGACGGCCGCGTGGTGCGCGAGGGCGGGTTGAACAACATCGACTCGATCTCGATCACTTCGGCATTGTCGGCGGTAACCGAATGCCTCGGGTTGGTGGCGACGTTGTCCACCACGTATAACGAGCCGTACTACATCGCGGAACGCTTCGCATCGCTCGACCACATCAGCAACGGCCGCGCGGGATGGAACATCATCACCACCGCAAATGATGATGCCGCCTATAACTTCGGCCAGAAGACCCACATGGAGAAATCGCGCCGCTATGAGCGCGCAAAGGAGTTTGTCGATATCTGCACCGACCTGTGGGATGGGCGCGCCATCGACCACCGCGGTGAGTTCTTCACTGTGAAGGGCGCTTTAGGATTGCCGCGTTCACCGCAGGGATGGCCGGTGATGTTCCAGGCCGGTGGTTCGCCATCGGGGACCGAGTTCGCGGCGATGGTGGCGGAAGCAATCTTTGCGGCGCAATCCAGGCTGGATGAAGCACGCGCCTACCGTAACGCGGTGATGGAGAGGATGCCGAAATACGGACGGTCACCGGATACGCTGGCGATCCTGCCGGGACTATCGCCGATCGTCGGATCGACCGAGGCCGAAGCGAAGCGCAAGGAAGCCGAGCTCGATGAGCTGATCTTGCCCGCGGTCGGCGTGTGGATGCTCAGCGAGCAGATGCAGTTCCGCCTGTACGATTACGCGTTGGATGCGCCGTTGCCGAGCGACGACATCCGCGCGTCCGGCCAGGCATTCACGCCGCGTGTTGTCAGCCTGATGGACCGCGCCGACCGCGAAGGCCTGACGGTGCGGGCGTGCGCCAACCTGGTGGCGAAGTCCCGCTCACACGGGACGTTCGTGGGCACTGTCGAAGGTCTGGTCGATCATATGCAGCACTGGCAGGAGAGCGGCGGATGCGACGGCTTCAACATCATGCCCGCGTGGTTCCCCGATGAGCTCGACGTGTTCGTCGATGAGGTGGTGCCGGTGCTGCAACGGCGCGGTCTGTTCCGAACGGAGTATGATGGCGCGATGCTGCGCGATCATCTGGGGCTGCCGTCTCCAGCACGGTGACCCCCATCCATCGTCATGGCCGCGCCTGTCACGGCCATCCACGCCTCACTGCGTTTGCGGTGGACAGTCGGGGGTTGGGATAGGGCCGGTCGTCACCTTGTACGGTCCCGGCAGCACACAATGTCCGTATGGCTTGAAGATCTTGTCGAAGCTGCCATCGGTATGCATCTCGTTCATCACCGCCACAACGGCATCGGCGAGCGCCGGGTCCTTGAACGCCAGCGCCTCCGCATGCGGGTCATAACCGGTCAGAGCGATGCGGAAGAAATCCTGGCCTTTCTTGCGATAGTAGAACGCCTGCTCGGTGCCGATGAACGCACCGTCCACCTGACCTGCCGAGAGTGCCTGCAACACCGTGGCATAGGTATCGAACGTATGGATATCGATCGGTGGCTTGCCCGCCTTTTGCAATGCCTCGCTGGCGGCCTGCGCGTCCTTCAGGTCAACCGTGCCCATCTCAACTGCAAACGGCTTGCCGGAGAAATACTCGGGACCACTGATTGTGTCGGTATTCTTCTTCGGCACCACGATCGCCATCGAGGATGCACCGTACGGCACCATCAGCACCTGCGAGGCGCGTTCCGGCGTGTAGAACATGAAGGAGTTGATCATGTCGATCCGCCCCTCCTTCAGCACCGGAATCATGGTGGCGAACTGGGTACTCTGAAAGTCCATCTTCAGGCACAGCCGCTCGGCGATCGCATTGCCCAGATCGACATCCAGCCCGATGATGTTGCCGTCGTCATCGATGTATTGAATCGGCGCGACGGTGGGATTGATCGCCGCGATCAGCATCCCTTTGCGCGCCAGCGGCGGATGTCCAAGTTTCGGCGTGCAGTTGGTCTGCGCCATCGCCGTCGGCGCGCCAACCAGCGCCATCAAAAGTCCGATCAGTCCGAGTTTTTTCATTGCCCCCCCGCCCACTCCGCGCGCAGATCGACTGCACGCACCCCTGCCCCCACGGTTCCCGCAATCAACGGGTTGATCTCCAGATCGATCAGGCTCTCACCGAGATCGATCGCCAGCCAACTCAGACGCACCAGCGCATCGACTATCGCCTCCATGTCGCGCGCCGGGTTGCCTCGCCAGGCGTCCAGCAGTCTCGCTATACGCAAGCCCCGTACCATTCGTTGGGCGGTGTCATGCGACACAGGAGCGGGCGCCGAGGCGACATCGTGGAGCAGCTCCACCAACGTGCCGCCTGCGCCCACCATCACAAGCGGCCCGAACTGAGGATCGCGACGGATCGACAGCAGCAGTTCAGGACCGGGTGTCACCTGCTCCTGCACGATGCAGCCGGTGAATGCATCCGTCAGACCGTGCGCGGCGACCGACGCGACGATGTCGAGCCAGGCAACTTCAACGTCGACGGTGGTCTTCAGCCCGAGCTTGACCGCTTGCAGTTCCGTCTTGTGCGTGACGCCGGTGACACTGCCCTTCAGCACGACGGGAAAGCCGATCATCGACGCCGCCGCGATGGCCTGGTCGAGTGTTGCGCATGGAATGGCCTGCGGCACGGCGATGCCATACGCGGCAACGAGCTTCGACAGGTCGCCAAGCGGCGGCACCGCCGCCGGCAGGCCCTCGGGACGTTGCGGTGCATCTGCGTTCGCCGCGATGCGGTAGTGGTCGAACATGCCGCGCAGAGCGGCAAGCAGGTCCTCGGCGGAGTCGAAATACGGGCAGTTCATTTCACGCAACACCGCGCGAGGCTTTTCGGCCGCGGGTCCCGGCAGCACGACCGCCACTACTGGCTTGCCGCTATCAAGTGCGGCCTGCGTCAGTGCGCGGATACGAGCCTCGAAGCCTGGCATCGTCGCGACGTACAGCAGCGTCATGCCGACATCCGGGTCCGCCGCCAGCGCGCGCAATGCCGGACCGGCAACATCGTCGGACTGTGAGGGGAGGCGACCACCCAGATCGACCGGATTGTCCGCCTGCGGCGGCAGCAGCATTTCACCCAATACGGCACGTGTTGCCGCGGACGTACGTGCGAGGCGAAGGCCGGCACCGGCGAGGCGATCCACCATGATGCCGTTGCCACCACCTGAGCCGGACACGATGCCAATGCCATCGCTCGTCAGATGCGGATAACGCAACAACAGATCGGCCACGCGGATCATCGTCACCGGGTCGTCCACCAGCACCACGCCGTTCGCGCGGCACACCGCGGCAAATGCATCGTAGCTGCCAGCGAGGCTGGCGGTGTGGGACCGTGCGGCGCGCACGCCGTCATCCGTCTTGCCGGTCTTCACCACGATCATCGGCTTACCGGCGCGCTTGCACGCAGCGGCGGCACGAACGAAACGGGCTGGATCGCGCAGGCCCTCGATGTAGACGCACAGCGCGTCGGTGGCGGGATCTTCGACGAAGTATTCCAGGAAGTCGCAGATCTCCAGGTCCGACTGGTTGCCCAGCGAAATGGCGGCGCTGAAACCAATGCCCTCACCGGCGGCGCGATCGAACATCGAGACCATCAGCGCGCCGCTCTGACTGACCAATCCGATACGGCCGGTCATCAAACGCTCGGTGTCCAGCACGATCGAGGAACACAGCGCGAGCTGGGCACCAGGATTGATCAGGCCCATACAGTTTGGGCCGACGATGCGCATGCCCGCAGGTTGGGCGATGTCGAGCACGCGTTGCTGCAGTTCGGCGCCGGCTTCATCGGCCTCGGCAAACCCTGTGGTGATGATGACACAGCAGCCCACCCCTGCGGCAGCACATTGCTCAAGCGCCGGTAGAAGTTGGCTGACCGGGACTGCAAGGATGGCCACCTCCACGCCGGGCGGCGCGTCGGTCAGCGAGCCGAACGCGGGATGGCCGAGGATCTCCTTGCGGCGCGGATTGATCGGGACAATGCGTCCGGGGAAGCCGTGCTGGATCAGGAAGTGGATGATGCGGCCACCGAATTTTGTGCGGTCTTCGGATGCGCCGAAAACGGCGACGGCGCGCGGATGCAGGATCTGGCGGACGGACAGGCGTGGCGCGATCATGCGGCCTCGGTTGTCTGGAATGCGACCTCGGCAATCTGGTTTCGACCGTAACCATTCTGCGGGGCAAAGGTGCCGGCGAGCGGACGGCGCTCACGGAAGGTCAGCCAAAGCCGGATCATGTGGCGGCGGCGTTCGGGTTCCGGCCAATCCTCGAAGCCGGTGCGTGAATGGAACACCGTCAGGTTGTTGCAGAGCTGCATGTCGCCAAGCTGCAGGTCCATGTCGAGATGGATCGCCGGGTCGTAGGCGAGACTGTCGAGGAAATCCAACGCAGCCAGCTCCAACGGCGGCAATGGCTTGCCAAGCTTGGCGCACGCGGCGTTGATCTGGTTGCGCACCAGGCGGGCGCTGACATAGCCATCCTTCGCACCGAACACCGGCACCCGGTTGGCCGTGACCGGGTCATCGGTCAGAGCAGCCTCGCGCTTGATGTAGTGGTAGCCGTTGTAGAGCGGCGGCAGATACTCCGGGTGTTGGCGCAAGATCTCGTTGTGCAGCGTGACCGAGCTGACGATGCTGCTTAGCCCGCCGCTCTTTGCACGGCGCAGGCACAGCAGACCCACCAGGTCGCAGCCGTCGGAATGGAACGGCAGATGCGCGTTGGTCTCGTAGCCACGCACGTCGATATCGCCGTATCGACGACCATGATCGAAGACGTGGCCGAGCAGGTCGCCGCGCGGGTTCTGGGTGACAGGATCGCCGAGATAGGCGCCGAGTGCCCAGAAGATCAGCCCGACCTCATCATCGGTGTAGTCAGCGACGTTGAGGCCACGCAGCACGACGAAGCCTCGGCCGGTTCGGATTTCCTCCAGCCATCGTGTGAGCTTTGGCGCAAGCGTCGGCAGCGGGAAGTTGCCGCGGCCGACCTCACCGAGCGCCAGGCCATGCGATTTCACACCGCGCATCGCGGCGGCAATTTCGGCAAGGTCCTGTTGCGTCAGGTGCACCAGCCACGACGGATCGTTGACCAGGTCGCGCCCGTACCAGGCGGATGGATGACTCACCTGTTCGCTATGCATCTGTGGCGGCATCGTTGCCCTCCTTTCAACCCAGCCGGAAGAAGCGTTTCGCGTTGGAGTAAAGCCACTTCTCCAGCACGTGAGCTTTCAACGGCAGCGACGCATACTCCTCGACCAGTGTTTCCATCGGCACGCCGAATGCCTCCCACGAGAGGCCGACCATGATCTTGTCCTGCAGCAGCGTGTTGCCGAACTGCAGGAACTGTTCCCAGCCAGACCCCGGCTGGCCGAAATAGCGCGGCCGATGCGACGCCGTGTCGGCATACAGGTTCGGATGCCGCCGCAGCAGGGCCACGGTCTCGTTGATCCAGGGCCATCCACCGAGACCAGCGATGATGCGCAATTCGGGAAAATCCATCGCGATTTGATCGAGGTGTCGTGGATGCCCAAGGTCGTACGGCCGATCGGTCGCGTAGTTCATGTTGGTGTAGATACGCACCGGAATGTCCAGTTCGACGCACTTCGCGTACATCGGGTAATAGCGGCGGTCGCTCGCGGGCACCATGTTGTACAGCGCCGACACGCGCAGTGCGCCGAAGCCGTGGTCCTTCACCAGACGCACCAGCTCCCGTACACCGCGCATGCCGTCATGCGGACTGATGGTCGCAAGGCCGATGAAGCGCTTCGGATACTGCGCAAGGACTTCGGCGTTGATCGCGTTGCCGGCACGCAGCACACCGACCTCCACACCGGCGCGGTCCATCAGCGCGACGAAATCGGGGATGGACATACCGTGCTTCTTCTGCGCCGGTTCCGCCGACGGGCCACCCTCCGTGCGGCGGGTGAAGATGTTCTCGTAGTTGGAAAAGCCGTGGCCGGGATACGGTTCCAGACGTTCGGGGTCGCCGTAGCCGGGGGGATGTGTGGCAGCCTCGAGTTTGCGTGGATTGCCGTGCTCGTCCGGCGGCAGATCGCATTCGAGGTCGATAACTTTGCGCATTCTCGGTAAGGCCCTCTGATCCGATACGTCGCAACGCTGGCAGGCTTGCGCGATGAACGCAACGGTCGGCTGCACCGAAAGCAGCCGCGCGACGAAGTCGATCAGTGGTCGAACAGCAGGCGCACGACGGTCCTGCCATTGCGTCTGCTCGATTCCGTCCGGTCCGCCTGCCGCCTGATCAGATAACCCGCCAGGCGCAGGTGACCATGCTCGGTCTCGGTGATCTCCTCGTGTGTCGGGGGCTGCATGGGAAATTCCAACGGCGCCCCATCATACGTCACAAGCACATCGATGACGAATTCATCAAAGCCAAGGCCGAACCTGATCGGCCCCGCGACCTCACCGATAGAGACGACGGCCTCGATCGTTTGCTGAACCGCAAATTCTACCCGATTGGCCACGTCCCGGCGTGCGCCCCAAATACCGGCGTTGCGTTCGATGAAGCTGGTGATCTTATCCAGGTCGCGTGCTCCGCCATCGATCGTCAGCTCAACCTTCCGGCGAATCCCAATTCGGAACAGCAGATTGAGCACCAGAGCAACAAGCGTCGCCAGTACAAGCGGCGATGTCACCAACGGCTGTGCCCAACGCGGCGCACCGGCAAACGCGGCCGGATATACCGTGACAACGAAGAACGCCATCATCCCCATGCCAACGACCAGCGTGCGACGCCCATCGAGCACCCGGGTAGAAATGATCTGCACCCCGCTGATCATGATGAAGACGGCGGTGAACAGCATCGCCGCAGCCATCACGGCGGGCGGCATGATCGCCAGCACGCCGATAAGCGCGGGTTGCAGAGCAGCGACCGCCAGGATGGCGGCGATCGCGAACCCGATGACGCGGCTGGCGACTCCGGTCGCCGCAACCAACCCGACATTGGCGCTGGAAACGGTAAGGCCGTAGGTCCCGAGCAATCCCGCCACGGTCGTTGCGATCCCATCGCCCAGCACGCCGCGTCCGATCGAGACCATATCCGGCCGCACCCACTCGGCATCGGTCAGTCTCTGGTACGTCGTCACCACGGCCGTCGAGTTCATGGCAGCTGCAAGCCCGGTGACTGCGAAGGGGATTGTCAACGACCAGTCGAACGCCCAGCTGATCTGGGAGAAACGGGGGAAGGCAAACAACGGGCCGCTCGCCGCATTGCTGATGTCATGCAACGTGAGCTGGCCGAGTCCGATCGAGACGCAATAACCGACGCCCATCCCGATCAGAATGCAGAACAGCTTGAGCCGGCCTTTGTTCCAGATGTTCAGCGCCGCCATGACCGCAAGTGCGCAGCCTCCAACAGTGCCGTCCTGCGCAGTCAGCGCGCCGGCCGGACTGTCCTCGAGCATCACGCGCAATGCGGCGAGTCCGATGATCGTGCCGACAAGAAACACGACAAGGCCAGCGGTCTCCGGCGGAATGAATGGACGCAGGCGCGACCACACACGCGACAACGCCATCTCCACGACGCCGGCGAACATCGTCATGCCCCACACCAGAGGCAATCCGCCCGCTTGCACGGCCAGCAGGGAGGGCGCGAGATAGACGCCGGTGAATATCGACGGCGCCAGCAGGCGACTGCCAATCGGCCCGCGCGGCAATGCCTGCAACGATGCCGCGACCGCCAGCGCCAGGAAACCCAGTTGCAGCAGGTTGATGGTCTGCGCCTCGGTCAGTCCGGCCTTCCGCGCAATGATCAGCGGATAGACCATGAATATTGCACAGACGCCAACGTGCTGGATCGCACTGATCCAAATGATCGCCGTTTGTGGCGGCTCCTCGAGCCCATAGCTCAACGCCGCTGGCTTCTTGGTCTGCGCGCTGCCCGCCGGCACAGCCAGAAGCGCGCGAAGCCTGACCAGCGCCGTCATCAGATGCGACGCATTTGACGGGCGGGATTGCGCGGAACGAACGTGCCGCTTGGAGGACACACTCAAGCCGTTGCTCTCAGAATTGCTTTTTCGCTAAGCAGCACCATCCTGCCCTGGACCGTATGACGAAGACGGATCCACTGGAAAGGGTCAGCCAGCGGATAGCATACTTCGGCGGCCACCACTTGTGCGTGACATCAACGGAGCTCCCATGGACATCATGCCTGGCTTCACACTGACCGATATCGAGACATCGGGTGCGCGCATCCGTTTGCGCCATGGCGGCAGTGGGCCGCCGCTGTTGCTTTTGCACGGCAATCCGCTGTCGCACGTTTCCTGGCATGCGGTGGCCCCGAAGCTGGCCGAGCGGTTCCATGTCGTGGCAGCGGATCTGCGCGGTTACGGCGACAGTTCGGCGCCGCCGGAGGAACCGGACAGCGTCAACTACTCGTTCCGTGCGATGGCGCAGGATCAGGTGGAGGTGATGCAGGCGCTCGGGCATCAGCGCTTCTTTGTCGCTGGGCATGATCGCGGAGGGCGCACGACGCATCGCATGTGCCTCGACCATCCGGACAAGGTGATCAAGGCGGCGATCATCGACATCGTGCCAACGTTGGATATGTGGGCGGCGATGGACAAGGACGCCGCGATCGGTGGCTGGCATTGGCCGTTCATGGCGCAGCCGGCGGACTTCCCCGAGCGCATGCTGGGCAGCGTTCCGGCCGATTGGTTCATGCGCAAGAAGTTGCTGAAGCTGACCGCCAACCTGAACCACATTCCGCCCGCAATCTGGGACGAGTATGTCCGTTGCTTCAACGAGAAGACCATCCGCGGCTCGTGCGGCGACTATCGCGCGGCGGCGACGATCGATTGCGAACTCGACACCGCGGATCTCGGGCGGAAGCTGGCGATGCCGATACTGGTGCTGTGGGGCAGGAACAGCAGCGTCGGGAAGCGGTTCGCCGATCCCGTTGGGATATGGCGGCAGCGGGCGGAGGACGTGCGTGGGGAAGCATTGCCATCGGGGCATTATGTCAACGAAGAGGCGCCTCAACAGGTGCTGGATTGGTTCCTGCGGTTCTTTGGGGAGTAAGCGGGTTTTGTCGCCAGCATTCACAGTGGAGTATGGTGGCGTCATGAGTTCAGTACTTAAGCCGTCTGACCCGATGTCCGTGGCCGAGTTCCTCACCTGGGAGGCACCGGCCGATAGACACTGGCAGCTCGTCGATGGCGAGCCTATTGCGATGGCACCGGCCAGCCGAACACATGATTCGCTGCAACACGAACTAGGTCGTCTGATCGGCAACCACTTGGTAGACACGGGCAGCCCGTGTACGGTGGTCACGGCCCCTGGCATCGTGCCCCAGGTCCGCTCCAGCGACAATTTTCGTATCCCGGATCTGGCCGTCACCTGCACCCGCTACGACATCGAGGAATACGACGTCAGCAACCCTGTGTTGATCGTCGAAATTCTCTCTCCGTCCAACCGCGCAGATACCTGGCGCAACGTCTGGGCGTTCGCGACGATCCCTGGCCTGCACGAAATCCTATTCTCAGCAGCACGGCAGTACGGGCGGAACTGCTTCGCCGTGGCGTCGACGGGAGCTGGCCTGCATCGTCCACGGTCATCGAGGATGGCAATCTGGCGCTTGAGAGCATTGGCTTCGCCGGACCGCTTGCGGCAATCTACCGGACCACGCGTCTCGCGCGCGGCTGAAACGCGGCACAGAGGTTCATCAGCCGCGGAATGGGGAGCGAAGTGATCCGATGAGCGGAACCAAACCCAACCATGCGCATCTGATCGCCGGTGGCTTTCCGGCTGGCTCGCTTGCTGGGCACGACCATGACTATGCGCGGCTGCGATTGTTGGGGCTGCTCGCCGAGCAGGACATTCCGGCGTCGGTCGGCAATGACTTTGCGGATGTCGAGAAGTGGCTGCCGGTCAGCGGGTTGCTGATCACCTATGTGGCCGGCCCCTATCCCGATGCTGCTCAATGCACGGCGATGCAGCAGTGGCTGCAGGCTGGCGGGCATTGGCTGGCGCTGCATGGCACCAGCGGCGGCAAGGCGGAGCGCGTCGAGGGCATGCGTTCCCGGCGCACTGTAAAGAGCGCGCATCACGCGTTGCTCGGCAGCTACTTCCTGACGCATCCGCCGATCCGCAGGTTCCGGGTGGATGTGGTCGATCGCGATCATCCGATCACGCGGGGCATTGGCGCATCGTTCGAGGTCGACGACGAACCATACTTTGTGGAATTGCAGGACCCGGGTTCGACGCGGGTGTTGTTGACCG
>Ga0310811_10005173_pt1 | contig 16472 bp, 15 predicted proteins | sample YCmetagenome_FD_207642 | JGI IMG/M metagenome (GOLD analysis project Ga0310811, IMG submission 207642) | Soil microbial communities from experimental microcosm in Duke University, North Carolina, United States - YC | ecosystem: Engineered > Artificial ecosystem > Soil microcosm > Unclassified ...
AGGCCCTTCAGGTCGCCGAAGTCGACGACATGGATTTTCCCACCTGCGGCAAGCGCCTCATCTGCCGCTTTAAGTGACTGTTTCCAATCGGGAATCATCGATAGAGAGTAGGAAAAAACAGCGGCATCGAACGGCGCCGTCTCGCCGAACAGGGCGGGGGTCAGATCTTCGGCATAAGCCTGAATAAGGGTCACACGATCGGTCAGCCCAGCCCGGTCGACCGCTTTCTGCGCGGTCACCAACATCTCCGAGGAGGCATCGAGGCCGAAGAGCCTGACGCCCGGATAGGCCCGGCCGATCTTCACCAGATTGCGCGCCGTGCCGCAGCCGATCTCGATCACCCGCCCACCCGGCTTCAAATCCAGCCCGGCGATCAGCCTGTCGCGTCCGAGGAGGTAATATTTCCTCGTAAAATCATAGATATAGCGCTGGTAGCGATAGACATCGTCCATCAGCGCGGCGTGGCTGGTCATGGCGCCTCAGGACAGCGGGCGGCGGACATAGACGTGGAAGCCGCCATAGATCGAGGAGCGGTCCTTGGCGTGCCAGGCTTTGCTCTCGGCCTCAAGATAGGTCCAGGGCGCCAGAACCTCCTCTGGCAGCTTGCGCGGCAGGGGCGAGTCCGGTCCGGCCGTGCGGAAGATCACCCGCGCATCCCGGGCGTGGGCGGTGCGGTCGATCTCGCGCCAGAGTGCCGTGATCTGATCCTGGTTCATCCAGTCCTGGGCGTCGAGCAGCACATAGCGATGCAGGGATTGCGGCGGCTGGGCTTCTAGGAAGTCGGTCAGCGAGGCGTGATGCACGTCGACCTTGCCGGTCCGTGTGCGGATCATGTCGTAAGTCTCGCGGCGCAGGTAATCCGGCACCGCTTCCTTATGCTCGGTGTCATAGCCGCGGCCGAAGGCCTGCCAGGCGAAGTAATTCTCGTTGATCGGGAAGTCGCAGGCGAGGCGCTCGACGCGCTCGCGCAGCACCGCCACCGGATCGCCGCTTGCGACGAGCTCGTCGTACTGCGCCGGCGGAATGCCCAAAGCATACAATGAAACCGGACTTTTCGAGAGCAGCTTGATCGACTTGTAATCGAACAGCGGTGCGATATCGCGTTCGAACAGGCGGCGCTGTTCCTCCGGCGTGCGTGCCGCAAGGATCGGCTCGAGCTTCTTGCCGTGCAGCTTGGCGACGACATGCAGGATGCCGATAAAGCGGCCGAGCAATCCGTAGCGATAGAGATTCTTGCCGAACATATTGATCCGGCGGCCGCGCAGCGGGCGATCCTTCTCCCAGTATTCGCGCGTATCCTCATCCAGCGTCTTGCGCAGATACGTGTCGTAGGCGGCGCGGTTCGCCTTGTCGTTGGCGTGGCCGAAGAAGCGGAAGAAGGTCTCGTAGTCCGGGAAGTTCTTGAGCGCGGTGAGCTTCAGCCGGGTCAGCGCGATATGGTTGGGGTTGAGGTCGACCGCGATGATCTGGCGCGGATCGGCGGCCATATAGTTGAGGACGTTGCAGCCGCCGGAGGCGATGGTCAGCAGCCGATGTTCGGGTTTGAGATCGAGGGCTTGCAGGTCGACGACCGGGTCTTCCCAGATCTGATTATAGACAAACCCTTGAAACATAAGGGTAAAAAGGCGCTCTAGCGCACCTCTTTTGGTCGTTGCCGGCTTTTGATGGGCGGCTTTTTCGAGCAGCAGATTGGCCATGGGAGTCCTTCAAAAACCCCTCGATTCACAACGCTTTGGAAGTGCCAAGGTTTTATGACGGATTGACGAAGCCGGCAAAGAAATTGCGCGGCTCTTTGGCTTGCGTGCAGCGCAGCACGCGCTTATGGGAGCGGCATGAGCAAACCCGCCCGCAGCGCCATCGAGGAGGTCATGGACCTGCTCGATCTCGAGAAGATCGAAGAGAACATTTTCCGCGGGCAAAGCCCGGAAGACCGGATGCAGCGGGTCTTCGGCGGCCAGGTGCTTGGCCAGGCGCTCGTCGCGGCCAGCCGTACGGTCGAAGGCCGTGTCTGTCACTCCTTCCATGCCTACTTCCTGCGCGCCGGCGATCCCAAGATCCCGATTCTCTATGAAGTCGACCGCGCCCGCGATGGCGGCAGCTTCACCTCGCGCCGTGTCATCGCCATCCAGCACGGCAAGCAGATCTTCAACATGTCGGCTTCCTTCCAGGCGATCGAAAAGGGGCTCGAGCATCAGTTCGACATGCCGAAGGTGCCCGGTCCCGACGCGCTGATGGACGAACATGAGGCGCGCAAGAAGTGGATGGAGAACATGCCGGAGGACGCCAAGGCGTGGATGTCCCGCCCGCGTCCCATCGAGATGCGTCCCGTCATTCTCGACAACTGGATGAACCGCAAGCCCCGAGAGCCGTTCGACAATGTCTGGATCCGCGCCACCGGCCCCGTGCCCGACGATGTGATCGTGCAGCAATCGGTGCTCGCCTATGCCTCCGACATGTCGCTGCTCGACACCGCGCTCCTGCCGCACGGCCGTTCGTGGCAATCGAACATCCAGATGGCGAGCCTCGACCACGCGATGTGGTTCCACCATCCCTTCAAGATGGACGACTGGATGCTCTATGCGCAGGATTCGCCGAGCGCGTCCGGCGCACGCGGCTTCAACCGCGGCTCGATCTTCACCCGCGACGGCAAGCTCGTCGCCAGCGTAGTGCAGGAAGGCCTGATGCGCGTGCGCGAGGAAAAGAAGAGCTAGGTGCGCGCCACGCTCGTGCTGCGGCGCGGACGGGCATAGAAGGTCGACGTCATGTTGGTCGTCGACGCGAGATATTTGGCCAGCGTCGAGGTGTAGGGATAGGTCACCTCGACCAGGATCACGCTCCCGCCGCTTGTGATCACCCCCGACGGCACCGTCACGGTGCTGTTCACCGTCCGCGCGGTCGCGTTCTGCGCATCGCTCCATACCACCTTGCCGGTCGTCGCCGTGGAATAGGACAGGCTGGTGATGACGATCTTCAGGCCCGACACCGGATACGGGTAGACGATCGAGTTGATCGCCGAGAACACGTTGTTGATGTCGGTGGTCGAGACGCTGGTCTCCTGCGCCACCAGATCGGCCGCTGTCGCAGCCATGCCGGTGACCTTCTGCTTGCAGGCGAGCGAGTCGGTGAGCTCGATGCTGCCGAGGAACATTGCGACCATCACCGGCGCCAGCATGGCGAATTCGACGGCGGCGAGGCCGTCCTTGGCGCGGCGAAAACGGGTAAGCAGCTTCAGCATCCCGACACCGCCGAGGTGAAGGGCTCGTTGCGGAATGCCGCGGTCGCCGCGATCAGATGGTTGCCGGTCGACATGTTCGTCAGGAACTGCGACAGCACGGGCGTCAGAATCTTCCAGGTGTAGAACGAGCGCACCAGCACCACGCTGCACGCCGTGCCGATCTGATAGTTGTTCAGGGACGATTTGACGTTGCCCGAGCTGTCGGTCGGCGTCGCGAAACTTGCGTTGGAATAGCTCGTGAACGTCTGCACGTCGATCTGCAGATTGCCGTCGCAGGCGAGCATCGGTGCGATATCGCCGCAGATCTTGGTGCGGAATTGCGCCTGGGTCATGCCAGCGCCGGAGGCCTGGCCGGTGCGGATATAGCGCGCGGCATTGTCGGTCGCGTATTGCAGCGTCGATCCGGCGAAATAGATCAGCCCATTCTCGATGATGCCCATCAGCAGGATGAAGAACACCGGTGCGATCATGGCGAACTCGATCGCGGCCGAAGCCTTGTTCTGCTCCGCCCGCATGCGTGCCGCCGTGCGGCGCAGCCTTGTGTGCAATTTTGCGAAAATGCGGGTCACGGCATCGCCGTCTTTAAGCCTATTGCCCCGCCCATGTTGTAGCGCGCTTGCCTGCCGGGCCGAACAACAAGCCAAGAACATGGCGAACAAGCGGTTAAGCTCATCGTGCAGTGTCGTAATGAATGGTTACGACACATGCGGAAGATTCAGACTTCGCTAATCTTCGTTGATTTTGACCGGTTTGTTCGCCGCATCGCTAACGATGGCCTAACCAACCCGTCCGATAGGAACGGCATTTTCACCTCCGTTGCGCGATATTGCGAAGGCTATATCTCGACCGGAATACGCCGCATGAGTTTCGTCAACCGCTTCCGTACCGCCTTGGTGCAGGTGGGATCGTTTCTCCGCAATCGCGGTGCCAACGTTTCGATGATCTTCGCGATCGCGATCATTCCTGTCACCATCGCTGCCGGCGCCGGGCTCGATCTCACCCGCGCGATGATCGTGCGGTCGAATCTCACGGAGGCGCTCGACGCCGCGGCGCTCTCCGTCGCCAGCACATCGGGTCTCACCACGGCGCAGATGCAGGCCCAGGCCCAGGCCTACTTCAATGCGAATTACAAGACCGATGCGAATTACGGAACGCCGGCCACGGTCACGGTGACATCGGGTACCCAGCAGGTCACGGTCTCCACCTCCGTGCCGATGCCGACCACCTTGATGGGGGTCGCAGGCATCAATACGGTCAACGTCACCGCATCTTCGACCGTCGTCTGGGGTCAGACCCGGCTTTGGGTCGGCCTCGTGCTCGACAACACCGGATCGATGTGCCAGTCGGACACCAACCCGAATGCCAGCAGTCCGTGTCCGAATGCGGGATCCGGCACCAAGATCGCCTCGCTGAAAGCGGCCAGCCACAATCTGCTCACTATGCTGCAGGGCGCCTCTGCCAACGCCGGCGATGTAAAGGTCGCCATTATTCCCTTCGTCAAGGACGTGAATATCGGCACGGCAAATGCCGGTGCGACCTGGATCGACTGGACATCGTGGGACGCCGCGAATGGCTGGTGCGATATCTCCAGCAAGAAAACGCAGTCGAGCTGCACCAGCACCAACGGCACATGGACATGGACTGCCGGCACCTGCACGATCTCCTCGATCAGCAGTCAGTCCAGCTGTACCTCGACGAAGGGCACCTGGACCGCAGGATCCTGCACGATTTCCTCCATCAGCAGTCAGTCCAGCTGCACCTCGACGAAGGGCACGTGGTCGAACTTCTCCAGTTCGTGCAACATTTCGGGCATTACCACGAAGACCACCTGCCAGAGCACATACGGCACCTGGACGGCGGCCTATTGCAACATTTCGGGGATCACCAGCCAGAGTACCTGCACGAGCACCTACGGTGTCTGGACCTGGACCACCGGCAGCTGCAATCTCACGTCCTATACGACGCAATCGAGTTGTACCGCCGCAACGGCCGTATGGCATGTCGATCATACGCAGTGGAACGGCTGCATCACCGACCGCGGCAATTCGAGCGGTCCGGACACGACGAACAACTACGACGCGATGAACACGGTGCCGTCGACCGCGACAGCCTCGAAGTTCCCCGCTGAGCAGTATTCCTATTGTCCCCAGGCGATCATGCCGCTCAGCTACGACTGGACGGCGCTCAGCAACGAGATCGACAGCATGGCGGCGAGCGGCTCGACCAATCAGACGATCGGCCTCGTCTGGGGCTGGCATGCGCTCAGCCCGAGCGATCCGCTGAACGCCGGAACGCCGCCCGCGAACACCTCGCGCTACCTCATCATCCTCAGCGACGGTCTCAATACGCAGGACCGCTGGTACGGCGATGGCGCCAATCAGAGCACCTCGGTCGACAGCCGCATGTCTGCTGTCTGCACCAACGCCAAGGCCGACGGCATCATCATCTATGCCATCTTCGTGGACATCGGCGGCACCCAGGGCAACTCGACGGTGATGCAGAATTGCGCGACCGACTCCAGCAAATACTGGGACCTGACCAGCGCAAGCCAGATCAATAGCGTGTTCACCACCATCGGTCAGCAAATCACCAACCTGCGCGTGTCGCAGTAGGTAGGAAACGGGAAAGCACCGGGCTGTTAGGCTCGGCCGCTGCCTTTCGGAAACCCAGATGTCCGGATCTCTTCTGCTCGAAATCGTCGACGGCGTCGGCCACACCCTTGGCCGCATCCTGCCCTACATGGCGGTCATGGCTGTGGGCTTCACCGTGCTGACCTGGATCAGCCCTTGCAATGTGGGCAAGCCATGGTGGGGCAAGCGCGGGCTTCTGACCGACATCTGCTACTGGCTGATCGTGCCGGTGTTCTCGCGCTATGCCCGCATCGGCCTCGCCGTGCTGCTGACGGTCTATCTTCTCGGCATCGACACGGCCGAGGGCCTGGTGGCGTTCTTCGATCACGGCCATGGCCCGCTGTCGCGCCTGCCTTTTCCGGTTCAGCTCGGCATCTACATCGTTGCCAGCGAGTTCTGCCTCTACTGGATCCACCGCGCCTTCCATTCTGCCGCGCTGTGGAAGTTTCACGCCGTGCATCACTCATCCGAGGACGTCGATTGGATCTCGGCCTCGCGCTTCCATCCCGTGAACATCATCTTCGGCACCGTGCTGGTCGATCTGATTGCACTGATGTCGGGCTTGAGCTCGGACATCTTCCTGTTCTTGGGTCCGTTCAACGCGCTCACCTCGGGCTGGGTGCACGCAAACCTCAACTGGACGCTCGGACCGTTCAAATACGTCATAGCGGGCCCGGACTTCCATCGCTGGCATCACGAACGCGACCACGCCGGCGTGAACTTCGCCGGGACTTTTGCGCTGTTCGATCTGATGTTCGGCACCTTCTACATGCCGGAGGGCAAGCTCCCCAAGGCTTACGGCATCGACGACAGCGCCATGCCCCAGAGCTTCGGCGCGCAGCTGGTCTATCCGATCACCCATTGAAAAAGCCGCCCGTTTGCCGCGGGCGGCTTTTCGGCAACGAAATCGCCGGTATTACTGACCGCCGCCCTTGGTGCCGAGGTCGAGGTGGCGCTGGATGTCGCCGAGCACCGTGTTGAAGTTGGCATCGCCAGGCTGCGGCGCCGGCGAGCAGCGGCCCCCGGCGCAGGTCAGCGTCGTTTGCGCAGTACCCTTGGTGACGGTCACGGTGGCCGCGCGCGAGCCGGTGACGTTCACCGGCACGTCGGAGACCTCATGGCCGAGCGCATCGAGCGCGACGATATTGGTCATGCCGAAGGTCTTGCCGAGCAGGAAGGCGTGACGCGAGTCGATCATGTTGATGTCGGCGATCGCGGGATTGCCGACATAGACCGTCGTCACCGGCTTGGTGAAGGTGACGGTGCGCACTTCGTCCATCGGCACGGTGATCCCGCCGCCGGCAAGCGCCGATGACGAAGCGAGGACGAGTGCGAAGGCGGCGGCGAATGTGTGGCGCATGGACGGCGTCCCGATATTCCGCGCCGACATTAGCGTCGTCCGTGTAAAGGTCCGCTTAATGTCTAGCGCGGCTCAGTGCGCATCCCTGTCCCGAATGTGCACAATCGCGTAGCGGTCGGCGAAGACGCGGCGCCATCCCGGCCGCGCATCGAGTTCCGCTACGATGGGCGAAGACGGGCTCAGGATGCTCCAGCGAATATCGTAGCGCGCGAGAGCCGCGTCCAGCGCCTTTGGGTCCGGTGTGATCAGCGCAGCATAGCGTTTCAGCGCGGCGTCACCGTAGAGCTCCGCTCGTGAATCGATGAACGGCCGCACGCCGGCGAAAATCAGATAGCCGCCGAAGCTGTAGTCGTTGAGCACGGGAAGCATGCGCAAGGCCGCCGGCACGTTCTTCAGCGCGGTGATCGGCGCCGCAGCCGCATCGCTGCGCTCCAGCGGCATCAGCAGGCGGATTGCTGCGAGCGCTGCGATGGCCGGCACCGCCGATGCGCCGGCTATCCGCACCCACCATCGGTTCGGAGTATCTCTCGCGCCGGCGAGCGCGCGCCCGAAAGGCTCGGCGATAAGGAGCGGAATGATCGCTGCCGCGACGATCTGATGGCGTTGATGCAATGCGGCCATCAAGACAAGACCAAGCACGACGCCCGCCCGGACAAGCGGGATCCGGACGCGATACTTGATGCCGACATAGAGCAGTGCCGCGAGTGCCGGCACCATCGGCGGGAATTCGGTGAAGTCGGTCGGCTGCCATTCGCCGATATTCGCGATGCTCGCCGTGCCCATCAGGCGGAATGGAAACAGCAGGCCGTCGATGCCATGCGGATTGATCAGGCAGGCCAGTACCGCACCGGCGCCGAACCGCCCCCAGCGAAGAAGTGTATGTCTGCGCATGCCGGCTTCGGCGATCAAGGCCTCGAGCGCGAGCGCGCCTGCCAACGCCAGGTTGAGCAGGAAACTCCCATGGATATTGATCCAAACGCTCATCAGCGGCAGCAGCCACAGCGATGGCGCCCGCATCTCGCTCCGTGCCCGGACGGTCTCGGCGGTCCAGATGACGAGCAGCGGCATAGCCAGAAGATGCGGCCTTGCGAGCAGGCTTCCGCTCATGCACGCCAGCGCCGCCAGCACCGTGATCGCCTGCGCGACTGGCGAAAGCCATCTCCCCAGATGCCAGGTCAGCGCACCCGCCGAGAAGCTGGCGGCACAGGCGAACAATAGCAGCAATCCACTCCACCCGCCCGCTGCATAACAAAGCGCCATCAGGATTTCGGCCAGCCACTCATGTGCATCCCAGGGCGCGCCTGCTGCGGTGTATGAGAACGGATCGGCGAACAGGATCGCATGATCGCTCAGCATGAGACGCCCCGCGGCGATATGCAGGAAGGTATCGCCGTCGTTCAGCACCTGCGGCGCGAACGCCGTGGCGGCAAACGCGATCAGCGCCGACGCCAGGGCGACGGCCACGCGTCCATCGATGGAATTGGCTCGCTTCATGCAGCGTCACGGATAGCGCAAACCAATGAGGGAATGATTGATCGCGCTCTGTGGGCGGCGCATGCGGTGTTGCAAGAGAGTTTTGCCGCCGTTTTCGCCCGCATGCTTAACAAATGGCGAAAGTTAAGCACCACTGCGCCGCACGACAGCGGTTTTCGTGCCGCCGCGGGACATATCCATATTGCCTAGATTTGCAGACTTAAATCCGCATTAAGCCTCGACCCTTAGTCTCGCGCATGTCCAGGACGGTTCTCTCGAAAAACAGCGCCGGCCGGACGTCCTAGGGTGTCACTATTGTGGAGGCTTACATGAACAACCTTTTCGCTCGCTTCGTCCGCGACGAGTCCGGCGCGACCGCCATTGAATATGGCCTGATCGCCGCTCTGATCGCCGTGATCGTCATTGGCGCCGTCCAGACGGTCGGTACCAAGCTGTCCGGCACGTTCACGACGGTCGGTAACAGCATCAAGTAATATCCGTCTGACGGATGTTCGTGCACGGCCGTCTCGACAACGGGGCGGCCGTTCGCACGTCCGGGAGAATCTCGCTATGCCGGCGGCAGAATTGATCGTCTGGATCGTGTTCCCCGTCCTTCTCGCCTGCGCGGCGGGCTGGGATGTGGCCAGTTTCACGATCCCGAACCAGTTGCAGCTCGCGCTCATCGCCGCCTTCCTCGTCTTCATCGTGGCGAGCGGCATGGCACCGGCCGCGGTCGGTGGGCACCTGCTCGCCGGCTTCGTCGGCCTGGCGATCGGCTTCACGCTCTTCGCCTTCGGCTTCATTGGCGGCGGCGACGCCAAGCTGTTCGCCTGTGTCGTGCTCTGGCTCGGCTTCGCCAATCTGCTCGACTATGCGGTGATGGCCTCGGCTCTGGGCGGCGTGTTGACCCTCGTGATCATCGGGCTGCGGCAGGTCCCGCTCCCGGCGCTTTTCGCGCGCCAGGCCTGGATACTGCGCCTGCACGATGCCCGTGGCGGCATCCCGTATGGCGTCGCGCTGGCGGCCGGGGCTTTTGCGATTCTTCCGCAAACGGAGATTTTCCGGATTGCGGCAACCATCTAGCAACGGCGTTCGCCGCCAAAGCCGCATGGATCATTTCCACAGCACTTCATTAAGCAAATTCTAAAGGGTCTGTGGTCGGATCGCACCCAAAGGAGCGTGTCCCATGAACATGCCGCGCATGCTTGTCCTCGGATTGGCCGTGATCGCCGCAGGCGTCGCCGCGCTGCTCGCGCGCGGCCTGCTGGGCGGGGGTACGCCCAAGGCAGAAGCCCTTACGCAGCCGAAGCCGGAGATTGCGGTCGCGCAGGTGCTCGTCGCCTCGCTGCCGCTGCAGCCGGGCCAGCCGCTCAACCCCACGCTCGTGCATTGGCAGAAATGGCCGAGGGACAACGTCGACGCGTCCTTCATCACGCAGGAGCAGGCACCGGACCTCAACACCGCGCTCGCCGGCACCGTGGTGCGCGCTCCGATGGTCGAAGGCGAGCCGCTCAGCGCCAACAAATTCGTCCATTCCGATGCCGCGGGCTTCCTCGCCGCGACGCTCGGCCCCGGCATGCGCGCGATGTCGATCCCGATCACGACCGAATCCGGCGCCGGCGGCTTCATCCTGCCGAACGACCGCGTCGACATCATGATGACCGAGCAGGTCTCGGACAGTCCGCGCCGCTTCAACGCGATGATCGTGCTGACCAACATTCGCGTGCTCGCGATGGATCAGACCTTCAAGCAGGACAAGGACCAGAAGGTCGTGCTCGCCAAGACCGCGACGCTCGAGCTGACGCCGGAACAGGTGCGGATCGTCGCCAGGGCGCAGGCTGCGGGTCCCCTTTCGCTTTCGCTGCGCGCGCTCGGCGACAACACCAAGACACCGCTCACGGCGAATGCGCCGGCCGACGACGCACCGAGCGGCAGCGGCGTGACCATCATCCGTTTCGGCGTCCGCCAGAACGGCTCTGGAAGGAAAGACTAGGCCATGCGTAAGATTTTCATAGGCCTCGCCCTCATCGCGTTCGGCGCACTCTCCGCCGGCGCTGCGCCCGCGCCATCCGATTCGGATGCGCGTGTCATCACCATTTCCGCCAAGGGCGGCACGGTCTCGAAGCGCCTGACCCTGCCGCTCAACAAGGCCGCGGTCGTGCAGCTCGATGTCGATGCGCGCGACGTGCTCGTCTCCAGCCCGGATATCGTCGATGCCGTCGTCCGCTCGCCGCGCCGTATCTTCCTGATCGCCCAGAAGACCGGTCAGACCAACGCCTTCTTCTTCGACGGCGCCGGCCATCAGATCGCCTCCATCGAGATCCGCGTCGAGCGCGATGTCGCCGATCTTTCGGCGATGATCCGTGCCGCGATGCCGGATGCGAATGTGAAGGTCGCCGCGCTCAACGACAACGTCGTGCTATCCGGTACCGTCACGAGCGCGCAGGAATCGGCCCGCGCCCAGGACATGGCGTCCCGCTTCGCCGGCGATCCGAACAAAGTCGTGAACATGCTGCGCGTACCCGGCAGTGAGCAGGTGATGATCCGCGTCCGCATCGCCGAGATGCAGCGCAACGTCGCCAAGCAGTTCGGCATCGATCTCGCCAGCGCCGCGGTCGTCGGCGGCGTGCCGATCATGGCGTCCTCCGCACCGCAATTCGCGCTCGTCGGCCGCGCGCTCAACGATCTTGTCGGTGCGTCCGCCGGCCAGGTCTGCAGCGGGACCAATCCGCTCGCGACCGTCAACAACGGAACGGCCTGCACGCCCTCGGCCAACAACCTCCAGGGCACGCTGAAGGCGCTCGAGCAGGTCGGCCTGGTGCACACGCTCGCCGAGCCGAACCTCACCGCCGTATCGGGCGAGACCGCGAAGTTCCTCGCCGGCGGCGAATTCCCCGTTCCGGTCTCCCGCGACCGCGACGGCAACGTCACCATCGAGTTCAAGCCTTTCGGTGTCGGCCTCTCCTTCACCCCCGTCGTGCTCAGCGCAGGCCGTATCTCACTCCAGGTCTCGACCGAGGTCAGCGAACTCACCAACACCGGCTCCTACACGCTGCAGGGCTCGACCAGCACCAACGGCCTGACCATTCCGGCACTTTCGGTCCGGCGCACCTCGACCACCGTCGAAGTGCCGTCCGGCGGCTCCTTCGCCATCGCCGGGCTGATGCAGCACACCTCCAAGCAGGTGATCGAGGCGCTGCCCGGCATGAAGGACATGCCGATCCTCGGCGCGCTGTTCCGCAGCCGCGACTATCAGAACAACGAGAGCGAGCTGGTGGTGATCATCAGTGCCTATCTCGTGACGCCGACCGCAGCCGCGAACTTCGCTTCGCCGACCGATGGCTATGTCGCGCCGACCGATGCCGAGACCATTCTGCTCGGCCGCCTGAACGCCGTGAACGACAAGCCCGGCGACGGCGGCGCCGCAAAACCCAACAGCGCGGCTTCGGCCGGCTTCATCGTGCAGTAGGGGTGCGTAGCATGAACGCCGGAAAGACCATGAATTACGTTCGCATCGCCTCGCTCTTCGCCGTGCTCGCGGCGGGCAGCTGCGCCGCACCGATGAACGATGCCGGCGGCCTCGTCGACGATCCGATGGCCAACCATCCGATCGTTGTCGCGCCCACCTTCCGTTCGCTCAAGGTCTCGTTCTCCGCGCCCGATGCCGGGTTGATGCCGGAGGACTCGCAGAAGTTCGACGCCTTCGTCGCCGACTTCGTCCAGCACGGCAACGGTGCGATCTCGATCACCGTGCCCTCGGGCCCGGCCGCGAGCGTCACCATCGCCTATTTCGGCGAGCGTCTCGCCAATGCCGGCGTGCCGCGCGACCGCATTCTTGTCGGCGCCCGTGACGACGCCGGAGGCAAGGTCGAGATCGGTTACATCGGCTATGGCGTGTCGGTCGCGCCTTGCGGCGATTTCTCGAGCAATCTTGCCTATACCGCTTCCAATCGCGTCAGCGCGAATTTCGGCTGCGCGGTGCAGCAGAACATCGCGGCGCAGGTCGCCGACCCGCGCGACCTCGTCCAGCCGCAGCCGCTGTCCGGCGGCGATGCCTCGCGCCGCGCCACCGTCTACGACAACTACAAGGCCGGCAAGCCGACCGGCGCCGAGCACTCTTCCGAGCAATCGGGAGCGGTGTCGGACGTCAACAAGCAATAACGGGTAATCCCATGGCGAAGTCGCAGAACAAGGAAGAAGCCTTCGGCGCCGCGCCGCATGAGCGGCCGGTGCCGCGCATCTCGATCACGGCTTTCGTCGAATTCCCCGACACGGGGGCAGCGCTGCAGCGTGCCGGCTCCGACCGCCGTCTCGCCAAGGCCCATGTCACGGTCCAACTCGGCGGCATCAACGCCGCGGTCGAGCATTTCCAGGGCCAGGTCACGCCGAATCTCCTGCTGGTCGAGACCCGGCTCAACGGCCAGGCCGCGCTCGACGAGCTCGACCGCCTGGCCGAAGTCTGCGATCCCTCCACCAAGGTGATCGTCGTCGGCCGCGTCAACGACGTCGAGCTCTATCGAGAGCTGATGCGCCGCGGCGCCAGCGAGTATCTCGTCGCACCGCTCAACCCGCTCCATCTCATCGAAGTCATCTCGGGCCTCTATCTCGATCCCGATGCCCAGCCGATCGGCCGTGTCATCGCCTTCGTCGGCGCCCGCGGCGGCGTCGGCGCCTCGAGCTTCGCCCACAATGTCGGCTGGTGCATCGCCGAGGAGATGCGGATCAACACCACCATCGTCGATTTCGACCTCCCCTTCGGCACCACCGGCCTCGACTTCAACGACGAGCCGAGCCAGGGCGTGGCCGAAGCGCTGAGTGCGCCGGAACGCCTCGACGATGTGCTGCTCGACCGTCTTCTGGTCAAGCGCGGCGACCATCTTTCGATCTTCGCGACCTCGGCGGCGATCGACCGCGAATACGAGGCTCCGGCCGATGCCTATGAATCCGTGCTCGACGCGGTGCGCCAGTCGACGCCCTGCGTGATTGTGGATGTGCCGCATGTCTGGGCGCCCTGGGTGAAGGCCACGCTGATCGGTGCCGACGAGATCGTGATCGTCGCGACGCCCGACCTCGCCTCGCTACGTAATGCCAAGAACATCATCGAGCTGCTGCGCGCCAGCCGGCCCAACGACACGCCGCCGAAGCTCGTGATCAACCAGGTCGGCGTCGCCAAGCGGCCCGAGATCCCGGCCAAGGACTTTGCCGAGACGCTCGGCGTCGAGCCCGCCCTCGTGATGCCGTTCGAGCCCACCGTGTTCGGCAACGCCGCCAATAACGGCCAGATGGTCAACGAGATCGCGGGCAAATCGCCGGTCGCAAACAACATCCGCCGTCTCGCGGAAGCCGTCACCGGGCGCGTGCCGCAGCCGGTGCAGAAGGCGTCGCCGTTCCTTTCGTTCTTCCAGGGCAAGAAAAAGGCCTAAGGCATGTTCGGCAAGCGCAACGCCACCGAAGCCGCACCGCGCGCCACCCCGGCGCCGCCGCCGGTCTCGAGTGCGCCGCCGCCCAAGGCGGAAGGCGTGCCGCGTGCCGCGCCGCTCATGGTCACGCCCGCGCCGAAGCCGCAGGCGGCGCGTGTGGTTGCCGACAACCGTTCCGAAGACTACTACCAGATCAAGACGACGATCTTCTCGGCCCTGATCGACACGATCGACCTGGCGCAGCTCGCCCAGCTCGATCCCGACAGCGCGCGCGAGGAAATCCGCGACATCGTCAACGAGATCATCTCGATCAAGAACGTCGTGATGTCGATCGCGGAGCAGGAACATCTGCTTCAGGACATCTGCAACGATGTCCTCGGCTACGGCCCGCTCGAGCCCCTGCTGGCGCGCGACGACATCGCCGACATCATGGTCAACGGCGCCAACCGCGTCTTCATCGAAGTCGGCGGCAAGGTCCAGCTCACCAATATCCGCTTCCGCGACAATGCGCAGCTGATGAACATCTGCCAGCGCATCGTCAGCCAGGTCGGCCGCCGCGTCGACGAAAGCTCGCCGATCTGCGACGCGCGCCTGCTCGACGGCTCGCGCGTCAACGTGATCGCCCCGCCGCTCGCGCTCGACGGCCCGACCCTCACCATTCGTAAGTTCAAGAAGGACAAGCTGACGCTCGACGATCTCGTCAAGTTCGGCTCGATCTCGCCGGCCGGCGCCCGCGTCCTCGCCGTCATCGGCCGCTGCCGCTGCAACATCGTGATCTCCGGCGGTACCGGTTCGGGCAAGACCACGCTCCTGAACTGCATGACCGGCTATATCGACGCCGACGAGCGCGTCATCACCTGCGAAGACGCCGCCGAATTGCAGCTCCAGCAGCCGCATGTCGTGCGTCTCGAGACGCGTCCCGCGAATCTCGAAGGCCAGGGCATGATCACCATGCGCGACCTGGTCAAGAACTGCCTGCGTATGCGCCCCGAGCGCATCATCGTGGGCGAGGTGCGCGGACCCGAAGCCTTCGACCTGCTCCAGGCGATGAACACCGGCCATGACGGCTCGATGGGCACGCTCCACGCCAACTCTCCGCGCGAAGCCATGTCGCGTCTCGAATCCATGATCACCATGGGCGGCTATGCGCTGCCGACCAAGACGATCCGCGAGATGATCGTCGGTTCGGTCGACGTGATCCTCCAGGCCGAGCGCCTGCGCGACGGCTCGCGCCGCATCACCAAGATCACCGAAGTCGTCGGCCAGGAAGGCGAGGTCGTGATCACGCAGGATCTGATGACCTACGAGATCTCCGGCGAGGACGAGACCGGCCGTCTCAAGGGCAAGCATATGGGCACCGGCATCGTGCGCCCGAACTTCTGGGAGCGCGCCCGCTATTTCGGCCTGGAGCGCGAGCTGGCCGAAGCCCTCGACGCGCTGCAGGGATAGGGCGATGACGCTGGTCCTGCTCGTCATGTTCATGGTCCTGGCACTCGGCGGTGCGGTCTTCGCCTTTGCCGGCAATGGCGGGGCTGCGTCGAAGCGCGTGACGGCGATCGCCAAGCCCCAGGCCAGCGGCCGCGGCGCCAAGGTGCCGGATACCGCGGCGCTCAAGCGCAAGAACGTCCAGGCCCTGCTCAAGGAGATCGAGAACAAGCAGGCCGAGACCAAGCAGAAGATCACGCTGGAGCGGCGGCTCGAGCAGGCCGGCCTGGCGAACGTCACACCGAAGACGTTCTTCATCGCCTCCGGCGGCCTTGCGGCTTTCGCGGGCTTCCTCGCCTTCGCCACCGGCCAGGCCTGGATCGTCGTCGCGCTCGCCGCCTTCGTGTTCGGTCTCGGCTTTCCGCGCTGGGTGCTCAGTTTCCTGAAGAACCGCCGCGAGAAGAAGTTCACCAACGAATTCGCCAATGCGATCGACGTCATCGTGCGCTCGGTCCGCTCGGGCCTTCCGACCAACGAGGCCCTGCGCATCGTCGCCCGCGAATCTCCGGATCCCTGCGGCAACGAGTTCAACCGCCTGTGCGAGAGCCTGAAGGTCGGCGTTACGCTCGATCAGGCCGTCAAGAAGATGTACGAGAGCATGCCGACGGCCGAAGTCGCCTTTTTCGGCATCGTCATGACCATTCAGCAGAAATCGGGCGGCAACCTCTCCGAGGCGCTCGGCAACCTCTCGCACGTGCTGCGCGACCGCAAGCGCCTCCAGGGCAAGATCAAGGCGATGTCGTCGGAAGCCAAGGCGTCCGCGGGCATCATCGGCTCGCTGCCGCCGGGGGTGATGGGCATCGTGTACCTGACGACGCCGGACTACATCTCGCTGCTCTTCACCGAGCATATGGGCAACCTGATGCTGC
>Ga0310811_10005174_pt1 | contig 16471 bp, 20 predicted proteins | sample YCmetagenome_FD_207642 | JGI IMG/M metagenome (GOLD analysis project Ga0310811, IMG submission 207642) | Soil microbial communities from experimental microcosm in Duke University, North Carolina, United States - YC | ecosystem: Engineered > Artificial ecosystem > Soil microcosm > Unclassified ...
CAATCTGTGCAACTGTTTTCGGCTATATCAGCATGAAGGCCTTCTATTGATTTAGGAAGGCTTCCCTTGCTCACAGTCGGCGACCTCATAGACGAGGAGCAACCTGTGGAGTTCACGGCGGGCTACGCCGCGACGTGGACCTCCAGCATGGCACTGCTGTGAGGCGCAGAGCGACGCCGAACGGGTGGCGCGTGAGACGATGCGCAACTATCCCGCATACATGGGTAGTTTTCGCATTCACTCGGTGGTGACGCTGGTGCGCGAGGATACGGTGGAGCAGGCGCGTCCGCTAGGTGCGCACGCTGCTTTTTGCGGTGATCGTCGTGCTGCTGATTGCGTGCGAGAATCTAGGCGGGCCTTCCATGTGGCTGATCAACTGGCGCATCAGTATTTATCAATCAATCCGAACCTGATGTAAGTCGCCTTGATCCCGAGCAAAGCTATGTGGTTCTTGCGGGAGGCGATCGTCTGCTGAAGGATCTCCACATGCGCTTTAAGCAGACGGTCCAATCTCGCATCGTGACACTGTGATTCTGCGCTTTCCATTCTTCATGAATGTCTTCCTAAGTCACTCACCAGCGTCTCGGCGCGGAGCAAGGGAACCCCCTAAATCAATACATGGCCATGACGCTTATCACTCTTGACAGCGACTGGCATTTTCATGGATGGGCAAATGCAGTCATTGACCTACCCTTCGGCGTGTTTCTATAACCCGCAGCAATCTGCGCTCGGTGGAAGATCTATTTCACAGGATCTTTTGACCAAATCAACAAAGGTTAAAATACAGCTTGACAAGCACTTATTTTTTAACCTATATAGCGCGATGGAATCTACACCTGTAAGAGGGTGTAAATCTAACGGAAGTTTCTGGTTCGAGTAGCCTACTCCTCACTCAAGGCTCCCATCTCAGCCTCGAACCAATAGGAAATCCCTGTCAACGCAATTTCCCCGGTTCGACAACGTTTCCCCATAAGCATTTCATGCATGGGAGCGACGCGAGCACTGGAACACCTTCCTTGCAGGAAGGAACCAACACATCAGGGTCCAAAAGCAAGACGCGAGGAAAAGGAGCACGTATGAAAAGCGTAAGGTCTCGGTTACGGGGCTGGTTTCAATCGGCCCTCGCTTGGACAGCATGGGGTACCTTGGCACTCTTAGGGTTTGCCGGGCACCCAGGCCTGGCTTCCGATGATCAGCAAGAATCGCAGTCACACACACTAAGTGGGACCGTTGATACTGCGAATGGGCCGGTCACTGGGGTATTGGAAAACAATCATTATGTATACCGTGGAATCCCCTATGCGGCACCTCCGATTGGAGACCTGCGTTGGCGGCCGCCAGCCCCACACGCAAACTGGACCAGCTTCGATGCCTCTCACTTTGGAAATACCTGCCCGCAGATGTTGCCGACTGGCATCGTTGGCAATGAAGACTGCCTAACTCTAAACGTCTGGGGACCTGCATCAAACGTCGCTCGTCCTCTCCCCGTCATCGTTTTCCTTCACGGAGGCGGAAACAGCACTTTTGACGCCAAGGGAATCCCGACCTTCAACACAACGGGAGAATATTTTTCCGAGCACGGGGCCGTGCTAGTCTCAGTCAACTTCCGGCTCGGCGCCTTGGGGTTCATGGCGCATTCCTCACTCGACGCCGAGAATATTTTCCATATCTCTGGAAACTACGGCGTCTTTGATCAGATCGCTGCACTGCTCTGGGTTGCGCAGAATATCAGAGGCTTTGGTGGAAATCCCCACAACGTCACGTTGTATGGGTTCTCAGCCGGAGCGACCGATGCGTGTTTTCTCGCCTCACAACCAATCGTGCGGCAGCTCTTTAAGCGTGTGATCCTGTCGGGGACCCCTCCTGATTGTGAACATCCGACAACGCAAGCGGAGGCCGAGAACACCGGCAACCTGGTCGTGCAAAATGCGGGTTGCTCGGGAGCTGCGGACGTGGCGGCCTGCATGCGCGCTCTCCCCGCGAGCTCGATCGTGGCAGCCTCTCCCCCGATAAACGTGCTCGCATCGCGGGGACTCTGGGTACCCGTCGTAGACAACATCACGTTTGGCGTTCCCCTAAGATTGATCGCGCAATTTAACGACGACCTCCGCCCGCTGATGATCGGCAACGACGAAGACGAACTCGGAACTTTCTTTCCGCCATCCTTTGTCCCTGACGATGCCACCTACGAGGCGAAGCTCTCCGCGACGTTTGGCCCCGCGCTCGGCGCGCAGGTCTTGGCCCAGTATCCTGCGGCAGATTATCCGAACCCGTATAGAGCGTTCATCGCTGCAACCTCAGATCATCTATACATATGTCCCGCCCGCAGGCTCGCAAGGGCATACGCGGCCGCCTTCCCGGATAGCGATGACGGCGAGCGTGTCTATCGTTACCTGTTCACCCACGCTCTCGAGAACCCCAACCCTTTCATAGGCAGAGGGGCAGTGCACACCACGGACTTTCCGTTCATTTTCCATACGCTAGGGATGGGCGGGTTGGCCTACACACCTACAGCAGCCGAACAGGTGCTCTCGACAGCGATGGCAACGACGTGGATTAGCTTCGCAAAGAAGGCCAACCCAAACAACGCCTTCATTCCTTTATGGCAGCGCTACGATTCAGAGGCGGACTCCTACCTGCAGTTCAATGATGCGATAACAGCAGAGGCGGGCGTCCACACAGCGAATTGCGATTTCTGGGATGGGATCGACAAGGTGTTTTGACCAATCAATAAAGGCCGAAATACGGTTTGACAGGCAATTATTTTTAGACCTATACACCGCCAAAGGCGCCGAACTGCAACTGAGACCTTCGGTCGGCGAGACAAGTGATCGTCCAAGGGAGACTCCACTTCCGAGTTGCGACGACTCTGCGTTGCCGATGTCGAAGCCTCGCCTATCCCGTGCCCATGCCCAGATGTAGATGAGCGTCAATGGCCCAGGTGCCACTGCTGGCAAAACCTGCACTGGTAGGGCTGCATGCCCGCCGATTCCCTGCGCAGGCGCGGCTTGTCCTGCCGCATTAGCTCCTTGAGTAGATACTCGGCGGTCGCCTCGCTTGGGTAGGCCAGCTTGCCGCGCACTCGCACTCGAGTCGCTTGGCAGCTCGCTCATCCGACCGCCTCCCATATTGCCAGGGTCGTCGATGCGGACCAGCGTTTTGGGGCTGGTAGAGAAAAGATCTCGCTTCACCATCAGTTCACCCGCTTCTTGTCGGAAGTTGGCGGGACGCCTGCCGCAAACGCGGCGAGCCGATTGCAATCTGCGTGTCCTTGCGGCACTTTGTTCGTCCGATCAATGCGTGTTAGCTCCGGATAGGCCATTGCGAGTTCATCAGGGACCGAATTTTGCTTCATACCGAGCAGCCCGTTTGAGATCGATGGCATCCGCCGCCGCTTGCATCCGGCCATCCACTGATGGGTCAGAGGGTCCATGGCCTTCTAATGATTTAGGAAGGCTTCCCTGCTCGACATAGAGACGGTGGTGCCTCAGGGAAGGATTTATGAAGCGCAGAATCGTGGAAGACTGTGAAGTGGTTACGGAGCGTTCCCCCGGTCCTCGCCACGTCGCGCGAATCCGGTGGGGATGGATCGGTGCAAGCGGCGTTGACCAACTCATGGAGTCCTTTGTGCCTTGATCGGGAGAGTTCGGCGAGACCTAGCCTGGCGAGAGTTCGTGTGTCATGCAATAGGGGCAGGCAATCGGCGATCAAAGCGATCGCTTCATATGGACTGCACCCGGATAGCAGACGCTCAATCTTCGTATCGTTCCAACCTGCGCGGAGGACAAGTGCCCACGCTAACATCGCAGCCAGACCCGCTCCGCAGAACCCCTCAGACCATACCGCGGTGGTTTCTGCCCGCTCCTGGATGCGGTGGATGTCTCTGGCAAGTGGACGTAAAACCGGCTTACCGGACAAATACTCTGGTTCGGAAACTCTTGGCCGCATTATTGCCGAGGTCGGGCAAGTAGGTGTTTCTCTGCCCGGACATAATTTCGTCGATGGATGGTCGCGCAACACTGGTGTCCACACAACCAATCTGTAGACGCTCGCGATTACTGTCGTCGTGCGAGACGAGGATCGATGCGGAACGCGTGTGGCCGCGAAATGCCAATTTTCCCGAAATCCGGATGGCATGGATTGAGAAGGAAATTCGACTCCTCTGGCACCGGCACACTCGGCACGCGAAGCACCGCAGAATCCCCAGATAATACCCACCGGGCGCCTATCGCCTGCACGGTTTCGGGTACCGGATCGGATTGCAAGTTCTTCGGCAGAGAGGAACGCCGAGCTAACTCCTGTTACAGATCTGGTCCCGACCTTGACCGGCTGTGGTTACAACGGCAATGGCTTCTTCGGCGTGGCGCCTCAGACCTATAACATCACTAACACCGCCACCAGCGGGACCATTCAGCACTCGGTCAACGTGACGCTGAATGTGTAGTCTGCCGACTACTCGGGCAAGTGACGAGAAGAGCATCCTGCAAACCCATTTTGAAGGGAGTCGAGCCAGAGTGTCAGAATGGGAATATCTCATGCCGAAGAGACGCAAACCGCGCTTTGAAACCCAGGAGCCCACGACTCGTTTTTTCCTCGCTCATGATCGGTAAGGCGACAACTCCATCGTCCGCGTTAAGGGTTTGTGTGTCGTAGAGCGCTGTGACACGAAGAGAGTCGATGACTCGGAGAATCTCGTCGAAGGTCATCAGCCGCATCGAAAGACTCGGCCGAGGTGACCTTTGACGATACGGTCACAGTTGGTAGAACGCAGGTGCCTGCGGGCAACTATCGCGTTCAGTGGGAAGGAACCGGAACATCGGTCACCGCCAGAATTATGAAAGGAGACAACGTCATCGCAAGTGCCCCCCAACATTGGTCCACGTGAAGTCCCCATATTCTGATGAGGCGGTTTCCGTGGGACCTGGAGACAACAACTCTAAAGTTCTCCAGGCTATCGAATGGAGCCACCAATCCTTACAGTTTGATCAGACAGGTGGTTCTTTAGCCTCCACCGCGGGCAACACCAAAAAATGACATCGAAAGAAGAGCGCGGGGCACGGCATTAACTTGAGTGTTCGCGATGAATGGATCCACTACGCAGCGAAAATCTCTCAAGCTCGCGGTTGACAACGTGCAAACCACCTCGTCAAGTCACGGACGGGGAGAATAGAATTCGTAGTGACGTCGGCAGACAGTTGATGTCGCGAAGGTGAAGCGTGACGAGAGGTCGGATTGTCGTCGATCCTCGATACGTTGGTCGGATGCTGGAGATCTGCCTCTTCCTCGCGCTCGCGTGTCCATTTGCGGCCGCGCTTCACAGCGATCGGACCATTGCGCAATTCGCACATACAGCGTGGGGACCGAAAGACGGCGCGCCAAGTGTAGTTAAAGCATTGGCACAATCCGCGGATGGGTATCTTTGGCTGGGATGTCCGGACGGTCTATATCGATTCGACGGTGTCGTCTTCGAGCGCTACCAGCCTCAGTCGGGCGGGCCTCTGCCGGCCCATGTCACATCACTATTGGCCCTTCCCAACGGGGACCTTTGGATCGGCTTTCGATCAGGCAGGATCAGCCTTTTGAGAAATGGACACGCCACGAACTATGCCGCTCGTGAAGGCGTGCAAAACGCGGCGGTAAATAGCTTCGCTCAGGATCGGCAAGGGGCGATTTGGGCTACGACTGACCTCGGGCTGACGCGGTTGCAAGGTAACCAATGGAAGGACGTGGGGCGGGATTGGAATTTCCCGGGACAGCTTGCCCGCGCAATTTATCTAGATCGTCAGGGAACACTGTGGGTTGCTACCGAGGAGACGCTGGTCTTTCTTCCCTCAGGCGCCAGAAGGTTTCAGCCAACCGGTATTAAAGTCGGCCACGTAACGCAAATCACACAAGCGGCAAGCGGAAAATTGTGGATGGCTGAGACAACAAGATCCGTCCGTCCCCTCCCGCTATCCGATAAGCGGTTGCCTGCTGATAACACCGAAATCCAGGTCGGTTCCGAAAGCATTCTTATTGATAACGACGGCGCATTGTGGATCGCCAGCTTCGGCGACGGACTTCGCCGTGCTCCGGCTCCTGAGTTGTTGAAGGGAAAAATCAAGGAATTCAGCACCGCGGTCGAGTCGTTCACCGCCAAGGACGGTCTCAGCGACGATGTTTCTCGGACCATATTTCAAGATCGCGAAGGAAATATATGGATCGGAACCCGCAACGGGCTGGATCGCTTCCGGAACACGAACCTAGTGCCGATCCCTCACTCCTTTAATCGCTGGTATGTCGTTTTGGTTGCCGGAGACGCCAGAGACGCCTGGGTAGAAAGCCGGGGACTCTTGGTTCGGGTTCATGGTGGGCGGGCTCAGAATAGTAAGCGGTTTCCCGGGGGCCAACCAACCCTATTTGCGTATCGTGACCCCGTGGGCGCGATTTGGTGGTTTGGACTGAGTGCTATTTATCGCTATAACGCTGGAAGCTTCACCATGCTTGCGCTACCGCCGTCGTTTCCAAAGCCTTTCCTGGAGGGCGAGATTGTGGCTACGGAAGACGGCTCCGGTACGCTCTGGATGTCTGTTCAAAGACAAGGTTTGTTTTACCTGAATAAGCAAGTATGGCAGCGACTTGAAACCGCGTCAGAGTTCGCTAAATTGACCCCAATGGCAGCCTTTACAGACTGGATGGGCCGCGCGTGGTTCGGGTACCTAGAGGGCACAATCATCATTGTGGAACATGGGAACATCCAGAAGGTTATTCGGCCAAAGGATTCTCCCATTGGGAACGTAACAGCGATCGGAGGCCGCGGACGTCATACATGGGTTGGTGGGGAAGTGGGGCTGGCGTTCTTCGATGGAAACCGCCTCCGGCGCATCATCCCGGCAGATGCCGAAACATTCGATTCCGTTTTGGGAGTTGAGGAGACGTCCGGCGGCAGCTTGTGGTTGGCAGAGAAGAGGGGTGTAATCGAGATCCCAGCAACCGAAGTCCAAGCGGCGTTGGCCGATTCATCCTATCGCGTGAAGTATCGTCTCTTCGATACTTTTGATGGCCTTCCAGGCAGACTCGCAGGTCAGGGGTCATTACTAAGGGAAGCTCAGGGAACCGACGGCGTCCTCTGGTTCGCTGCGTCAGACGGTATCGCGTGGATCGATCCCGCCAAAATTTCCACTAATCCACTCCCTCCCCCTGTTTCGATTCGGTCTGTGAGAGCGAATGGCAGACAACCTTATCCGCTGACAAATCTGGTGCTGCCCCCGCGAACAACCAATCTGCAAATTGGCTATACGGCTTTGAGCCTTGCTGTTCCGGAGAAGGTACGTTTTCGGTACAGGCTGCAAGGAGTGGATAAAGACTGGCAGGACGCGGGCACTCGTCGCGAAGCTTTTTATACCAGGCTTGGTCCCGGCAAGTACCATTTTCGAGCAATAGCCTGCAATAACGACGGAGTCTGGAATGAAGAGGGCGCATTTCTGGACTTCAACATTGCGCCTGCCTGGTACCAGACAACATGGTTCTTCACCCTGTGCGCGGTTGCTTTCCTGGCATTGCTCTGGGCTGTTTACCAACTGCGTCTTCATCAACTCCGGCGGCAGTTCAATATCAAGCTCGAAGAACGCGTCGGCGAACGCGTACGCATCGCTCGGGAACTCCACGACACCCTGCTGCAAAGTTTTCACGGCCTCATGTTTCAATTTCAGGCGGCTCGCAACCTGCTTCCCCGAAGGCCGGAATCAGCGATGCAAGCTTTTGATGAAGCAATTCTCGCGACGGAGCAAGCGATCGCGGAGGGCCGCGATGCCATCCGCGACCTGCGGCCGGAGCCAGCCGCTCAGCACGATCTTGCAGGATTGCTGACTGCTGTCGGAAAGGAACTGGACGACACTCATACGGCGAACGGGCATTCTCCCGGCCTTCGCGTGATTGTCGAAGGTAAACCACAAAGGCTTTCCCCAACCCTCCAGGATGAAATCTATCGGATCGGCCGTGAGGTGATCCGAAATGCCTTCCACCACGCCGTTGCCAGCCGTATCGAAGTAGAAATCCGCTACGACGAGCATCAGCTGCGACTACGAATCCGGGATGATGGAAAGGGTATTGACCCCAAAGTTCTGGAAGCCGGCGGCAGTCCCGGACATTGGGGCTTGGCGGGGATCCGGGAACGGGCGAAGCGAATCGGGTCGCAATTTGAGTTCTGGAGCGAGGCGGGAGCCGGCACAGAGGTGGAGTTAAGGGTTCCGGCTGGATTAGCGTATGAGAAGCAGCGGGATGGCCATCGATTCCAGCTGTTCCACCGGGAAGGAAGCAATGGCGGGCGTTCCTAGCATGATTCGCATCCTCGCCGTGGATGACCACCCGCTTCTCCGCAAGGGCATCGCAGCTCTGCTCAATGCGGAACCAGACATGAAGTTGGTTGCGGAAGCTTCGAATGGAGAGGAAGCTGTCGAGAGTTTCCGGTTGCATCGTCCCGATGTCACACTGATGGACCTACAGTTGCCCGGTCTCAACGGGATTGAGGCGATTGACCGCATCCTGAGTGAATTTCCTGACGCGCGCATCATTGTCCTTACGACCTACACAGGCGACGCTCAAGTGCTCCGGGCGCTTCGGGCCGGCGCGCGGGGCTACATATTAAAAGGACATGTGCATCGAGAGCTCTTAGAGGCTATCCATACGGTGCATGCCGGACGAAAGAGAATACCGCCGGATATCGCCACCGAGCTCGCTGAGCATGCTGCAGAAGACGAATTGAGCTCCCGGGAGATTGAGGTTTTGCGGCTGATTGCAGTCGGGAATTCCAACAAAGAGATCGCGGACCGACTCTGTATCGGGGAAGCAACCGTCAAGAGCCACGTCACGAACATTCTCTCCAAGCTGAGCGCCAACGATCGAGCACATGCCGTCACAATTGGATTAAAGCGCGGCATCATCGCGCTCTGATCCCCTAAAAGTCGGATCACCGGCCCCGACGATCAGAGGTTTCCATATCGCTAAAGTTACTGTAGCCTCCCTCCGCAGGGGGCCATCTTGCAACGACTCTTTACGACGTTTGCTGACAGCTGGCCAGGGTTCGGGCTTCTCGTTCAGCGATTGGTCACGGGCATCGTTCTGCTTCACCATGGAATGGTGCTGTTCAAGGGAATGCCGACGGCCACAACCATAGCGCCGCAGACCATGGGATCAGTGCTGGCAATCTTCATCATGATCGGCTTGTGGACTCCGGTGGCGGGGGCGCTGATTGCAGCCGTCGAGTTATGGATCGCTCTCGTACATCCAGGCGACCTGGGGACGGCAATCCTATTAGCGACATTCGGTGCCACCCTCGCAATGATCGGACCTGGTGCGTTTTCGATCGATGCGCTGCTGTTCGGCAGAAAGCATATCGGCGGTTGAAAAACCCAGACGGCTCGCGCCAACTCCTCCCCGAAAAGTCGGAGCCTGCGATCCTACGAAGTAGATATCAAAAATCACCTCCATTGCCGGTTGTCTGTCCGTCGCGACTAATTGCAAAGTGACTCTTGTGGACCGACGTTGTTCTGGTCCGGGAGCGTTGAACCGGACAGCGTCGGCATCAAGAATTGCCCAGCAAACGATCTCGAACGAATCGCAGATTGTTGAGGAGGCAGACATGGGTTCTACTCTGACGGAATATGACGAGAGACACACCGTAGGTGCAATGCCCCCAGTTAAGCATCCATTTCAGTTTTCACGGATCATGGAAAGAGATAACGAAACGAAACAGAGGCCCTATCTCAAGGAGGAAATTCGCGCGGTGTCTTGGGGAATCATCGGCGACAGTCCGGCTCTAAAGACTGCACTGGACCTTGTGTCCATGGTGGCACCTACAGATTCAAGTGTGCTGATCACGGGCGAGACGGGAACTGGCAAGGAGCTTATTGCGCGCGCAATTCACAATTTGAGCGACCGGCGCGAACGTGCCTTTGTCAAATTGAACTGCGCAGCGATTCCGTTAGGGCTTCTCGAGAGCGAATTGTTCGGACACGAAAGAGGCGCATTCACTGGAGCCATTGCGCAAAAGACCGGTCGCTTTGAACTAGCGAATAAGGGCACGCTCTTTCTTGATGAAGTCGGCGACATCCCCCTGGAGCTTCAGGCGAAACTGTTACGAGTGCTCCAGGAACAGGAATTCGAGCGGCTCGGGAGCAACTACACCCATAAGGTTGACGTTCGCATGATCGCAGCCACGCATCATGACCTGGCTGCCATGGTCAAACAGGGGACGTTCCGGGAGGACCTCTATTATCGGTTGAAGGTGTTTCCGATCCACGTTCCAGCGTTGCGTCAGCGTGCCGAGGATATTCCAAAACTGGTTCGGCATTTCATACAGCTGTATGCGCGACGAATGAACAAAAGGGTCGACGAAATCCCTTCAGAAACGAGGGATGCGCTGGTCCGATATCGCTGGCCTGGAAACGTTCGGGAATTGCAAAACTTTATCGAGCGAGCAGTGATTCTTTCTCCTCATACTGTCTTACGCGCCCCAATCTCCGAGTTGGAGCCGTTCAGCGCTCCCAGCGTATCCAATGTGGCCATAACGATTCTCAAGGAGGTAGAGCGAGACCACATCCTCCGCGCACTTGAGGCGAGCAGTTGGGTAGTAGGCGGTCGCAATGGCGCCGCAGAACGGCTGGGAATGAAGCGGACATCATTGGTTTACAAAATGCAGAAGTTTCGGTTAAGCCGTCCTCCATCATTGCCTCAAGCAAATGCCGATAGACACGGAGTCGCCAGGTAACGATCAGACGCGAAGGCCTGATGTGATTTCTCAGATGGCTTGAGGGAAAACTCCGCGGCTTAGATAGTTCGGCTCACTACAGCGTCGCAAGAAGATCCAGTTCATTCTCTTTTCTTCATGGTTCTGACCAACGCACTTTGCGTCGGTCGTTCCATCCAAATCCTGTCACCGTCGGACTTCAGTCGCAGATTCGTCACGCAAGTGTCGGGCTTCGGTGTCACTCGGCGCGTCAGAGTGACGGCATCACGACGTCACCGAACAGTGCATATCTTCGGCGGTATCCATTGAGGTTTAAGCCATGACAATTAAACCCGAGTTTGGCAACTATCGTGCTTCCTTATCTCGAAGTCGGAGGGAATTGATGAGGCCGCAAAGCGCAGAGCAGCATACGGAAGAAGACCATAGTGGCGCGTCGCTGTTGCCGGACGACGATCATGCACTCGTGAAAGCCGCAATGAGTGGTGACACGGCCGCTTTTGACTTCCTCGTCGTTCGCTATAGACAGCTCGTTCTGAGCTTTGTCCGGCGATTGATGCGGAACTCGGACCACGCTGACGATGTGGCTCAGCAAGCATTTATGAAGGCCTTTGCGAGGCTTTCAAGTTTCCAATTCAGGTCCCCCTTTTCCACGTGGCTCATAAGCATTGCGCGGAACGAAGCCATCATGTGGCACAGAAGTGCTCGGCGATGGCGTGAGGTGTCGATGGTCCATGTAACGGGCACTGGGGAAACAATTCCGATGGACTTTCCGGATAGGCGATCCGATCCAGAAATGCTCTTCTGTCAGAAGGAATCGTACCAACTGCTGTTTTCGGCGATTGCACGCCTGAATCCAAATGCTCGTACGGCGATAGAGCTGACTGACCTCGAAGAACAATCAAATGCCGCAGTTGCGCTTCAACTCGGGGTTACTGTGGCTGCGTTAAAGACTCGCAAAGTCAGAGGACGAGCCAGCTTGCGTCGAAAGCTGAGCTACCTCCTATGCCATGACGGTCTCCGTGCCGCTTCAAGCGAAGTGGTCGGAAGTGCAGTGCACTTGGAGGAAGACATTAATGTGTGAAACTCACGACATAACAGCATCAATTGAGCATGTCACGGATTCAGAAATAGCAGCGACTATTCGCTATCTCGACCCAACGCCGACTAGTCACACAACCAGCGAGAGCGATGACACAGCTATCGTGGTCGTCGTCAGCGTACTGATGTTTGTGATAGCCGCATTACCCTTTATCTCGCTCTACCTAAGGACTTCTTGACCACACGCTTGCCTGTACTCCGTAAAGTGGTCGATGAAATCTACTACTGCAGTCAAGAGGGAGCAAAACCCATGAGCACGGCAGCTGAAACGCTTTTCGCACCACTGGCCATCGTAACTGCACCCGACAGCTCGAAACCGATTCTTGAGCAAATCCAGAAGTGCTACCGCTTTATCCCGAATCTGATGGCCATTTTGGCAAATAGCCCTACAGCTCTGCAGGGCTATCTTGCGCTCGATGCTATATGGGAGGATGGCTCTTTTCCGCCCTGGGAGCGCCAGCTTATCTTGCTTGCTGCGAGCGTCGAGAACGAGTGCAACTATTGCGTGGCCGTACATTCGTCGATCGCCAAGAATGCGCTCCACATACCTACACAAATCATATCGGCAATCGCCAACAACACTTCCCTTACGGACGGGAAACTCAACGCGCTCATTTGTCTCGTGAAAGAACTGGTTCGCGAGCGCGGCTATGCAGCGAGGCTAGCCTTCAGAACTTCATTGCAGTTGGATACCGAAAAGAGCGGGTGATGGAACTTTTGCTTGCCATCGCGCTCAAGACAATCAGCAACTACCTGGACCATATCTCGCCCGCGCCTATCGATCCGGCATTCGCGGCTGAAAATAAATAACCATTTGTTCGGGAAGGCAGCCTCAGCCGCCTTCCGGAGAAAGGACGGCAAGTCATGAACTGGCTTATCAATCTGCTAAAGAAAACACGGCTCCTCCAGGGAGACCTTGACAACCACCTCGTTCGCGCATCGATGGTGATTATTTACTTCTTCTTCGGATATCAGAAGTGGTTCGATTATGAAGCGCAAGGTCTGGTCCCATTCTTTACACATGGGCCCCTCATCGTCTGGATGTACCCCGTATTCGGCATCAAGGGCTCCACCTACTTCCTGGGGGTTTCCGAATGGCTTTTTGGAGCGTTATTGTTCGCCGGCTTCTGGAACAAAAAGCTCGGGGTGTTGGGAGCTCTTGGGTCAATATTTACCTTCATCGCGACGGTCACAATCATCCCTTTCATGCCGGACGGATGGGCCGCGTCGGCTGGCGGATTTCCTGCAATGGTCGGAAACGTCGCCTTTCTGATGAAAGATGTCGTTCTCCTGGCCGCTTCGTTTTATCTGCTGAAGCAGGATCTTGCCAGAGTTACGCCTGCTGCTGCCGAGATTGCGTGACGAGAGTCCAAGTGGACCGTGGTTCGGCGCCGAGCGCACGACTCTAAAGGGCGCAGAAATCGGCGTCGGCCACGTTGCTGTGGCATGAAATTCTGTTCGGCCGCACGAAGAAAAGGATGTTATGAACGACCAAACTGGGAAATTGCTAGTCGTAGAATCTGACGACGCTCTGAGAGCAACCCTCTTCACAGTGTTGGGATACGCAGGATACAAGGTTTCAATTGACTACCGCGGGGGAATGAAAGCCGTTCTCGCTTTCGAACCCGACCTTGTCATCCTTGGCGCTGATCCACCGCATATGGATTGTTGCGACCTTCTTTCTGATAGCCTTTCCCGAGCACGATACCGGGCTGAAATTGCACTACGCGTCGATCACAAGCACCGGCGAGCCTGAGACCGACAAGTCCAACAATCCCTTGGTGAGCCTTACAGGGATCGGTCCCGAGGTACATCTTGATGTTTTTGGCACCGGGTTTCTGGCTTCCGATGATGGACAAATTCTCACCAACCATCACGTGGCCGAGCCTTGGTGGCAGAACGACGAACTGAAGGAGATGCTCGATCAGGGCCTCGAGCCGGAGATTGCCGAGATGACGGCCTATTTCCCCGGCATCACGCATGGCATCCCGATCACAACCAAAAAGACTTCTTCTGCTGCAGATGTCGCAGTCGTGAAGGGAAACGTTGCAAGGGCTGGGCATTCGACATATCGCCCTGGCCGATGGTCGTCACTCAGCCATCGGTGGCAGCCCGGTGGTGTTACTTGGCTATCCTACCGGCATGGATGCCATTCTGGCCCGGACGGGTGCAGCTACCCTCCAGGCCATCGCAGCTTCATCGAAGGGTGATCCCGGGCAGGTGATGGAAGAACTTGCACGCCATCATCTAATCAAGCCCATCGTCACCCAGGGACACATCGGCGACGTACTGCCCGACAAGATCGTTTATGACGCTCAGACTACTTCCGGCGGTTCCGGTGGTCCGCTATTCGACGATCACGGTGAAGTCGTAGGAATCAACTTTGCGATGGTACGTGACTTCGGTGGATCGAATTTTGCCATTCCCGCGCGTTTTGCACAGTCACTCTTGAAGCCCTGACGCCCACAGTTCACGGCGGCTCTCCTACGAGCACAATCAATTCCGGTCAAGAGACGAGGCACGAAAAAACTGAAACGCTAAAGCCTATGCTCATACGCTCAAGCGATCAGCGAACAGGATTAGAAAACATCGCGAGCGCTCGACTACCACGTGGGGGGTCTGTAACCTTTGATGTGCTTAAAGAGTCCTAGTTGAGAAAGTGGAAGTTGTCATGTTTGTATTGGCCTACCTCGTCGGCATTCTCGCGATTCTGAGCCTATGCTTAGTCGCGATTCTTCCATTCACTTTTGGCACGCGCCGATCAGCCGGCCAATGTCAGCTTTGCGAATCGGCCTCGGGCCGAAACTGGGCGCGTACGCTCAAAAAAAATTGGCAGACCGAAAAGTAGAGATTCGGCTTAATACAAAGATAGTCCGTGTAGACGATGATGCGGTGGACCTGAGTGACGGCTCTCGTATTCCGACGAAAACAGTGATTTGGACCGCTGGAACGTCCCCGAACCCTCTCATTGCCACACTGCCATGCAAGTTGGCTCGTGGTCGCATCGTGACCGATGAGTGCCTGGAAGTGCCCGACTGGCAGGGTGTATGGGCGCTGGGTGACTGCGCTTCGATTACAGACCGCAAGACTGGCCGGCCGTATCCACCGACTGCTCAACATGCCCTGCGTCAGGGTAAAACCGTTGCGAAGAATGTGATTGCCGCAATTCGCGGTGGTACCAAGCGTTCAGTCTCATTTTCTACGTTGGGTCTTTTGGCAGCAATCGGCCGAAGGACCGGTGTTGCGAACATTCTTGGAATCAACTTCTCTGGCTTCGTTGCCTGGTTCCTGTGGCGGACGATTTATCTGAGTAAGTTCCCGCGCTTTGAAAAGAAGATCCGGGTGGCCTTGGATTGGACAATTGATTTGCTTTTCAGCAAAGACCTCGTCCATCTCCTCGACCTCCGGCCTCCAACTGTCTCGCACATCGAGGAAGAGCCGGAAGTTGCGTTTGTCGCGTCCGAGCGCTAAGAACCCGCCTCATAAATGCCTCAGTCGAATCAGAGACGAGGCGAGTTGGAGCATGCCTAGAGAGGCCAGATGACGAGAGCAAGTTCCATCAATTGGGTGCTCATTTGCTGAGTCATTTCTCTACTGAGAGCTGATACATCGGACGCCGACTTTGTCAGATTAGGGGAGAACACAACCAGAGTTCCTCGATCCTCCTGAGGCACCCATTTCATTGTCGGTTTGAAGCCCTCGGGTGTATGAAACTCAATTATTCGTGCCATGCCATTGTCTCCTTCAAGTTGGGTTATCGTTCCTCTGGCTTGCCACGCCGCATTGCGATAATGCTCGACGGCGCGCCGCTTCGTGATTCGCACGTTCCGGCTGCTCTTGAGATTGCATTTCGAGCGCCGTTCGTACACTATTGGCGCGCAATGGTTGAGCTATCGACCGCAGGCCTCGTCTTCAGCAAAAATGCTGAGCATTCAACAGAACGGCATGGCAGTACGAGCGTGATCCAGCAGGCTAAACACCTTGTCTTCGATCCATTTGGGAGTGGTCACTTGCGTGTTTTTTCTTGACTGCGCCGGGACTTCCTGCACCCATGAGCGGAAGAAGGAAGGGCAAGCTCTCGCCCAGTCTAAAAGCGCTACTCTGTTGTGCGACAGGAACCGTTTAAGCCCGGAGTGATTTCCTCTGTTCCTACACCGCATGCCGCGCCAGGTCTGAGACGGGAGCCTGTCAGTGGCGGACATCAGTCATGATTCCATCACTGATCCCGCGGAGATGAACCGGTCGTTTATTTGCATGTCCTTTGAAAATAAAACGACTTATCACGCCTCTTTATTGATCTAGGAAAGCCCTCCGTTTTTGGCGCATTGCTTGCTTTCTGGAATCATGCTGCCTCCAGCGGGGGCTGTCGGGTTGCGTACGCACGTGTTGTCCGCCAGCTCAAGCTGTCGTCTGAAGCTCACAGCATGGGGATCCTTGGTGAAAATGTGCCGTCTTGCAAGAAGTCGAAAGCTCGCTACTCGCTCATAACTTTGTCAGGCTCTCCAAACCTCATTGTCATGACCGCGGTCGTAGACCGCTCGAAGGAGGAATTAGCATGTCGAACACACGTATGCAAAGCCGAGGTAAAGGCTTCATGGCAGTGGCAACGATCATGTTCGGAGTCGCGTTGCATTCGGCAAGGGCGAA
>Ga0310811_10005176_pt1 | contig 16470 bp, 15 predicted proteins | sample YCmetagenome_FD_207642 | JGI IMG/M metagenome (GOLD analysis project Ga0310811, IMG submission 207642) | Soil microbial communities from experimental microcosm in Duke University, North Carolina, United States - YC | ecosystem: Engineered > Artificial ecosystem > Soil microcosm > Unclassified ...
CCGGTTGACAACATGCAGGTGAGTCTCTGACACTGTATCCAGGCCTTACTGACATGTATTTTCAAGGTTGACGACTACAATGTTGCTGGACCATCCAGCATGTCACCCTATCATTCTCCCCCTGCTCCTGTTATACATTCTGCTTGTTCTGGTCATACAATACGCATGCCAAATCATTACATTGACTACATCCCAGGCTCTGCAACCAATCTTGAGCACATACCTCAGGCCAGTGAGCCCATTGAAGAGCCCGAAGTTCCCCAAATCAATGAGGACGATGGTCACCAGCACCCACTATTCATCCTGTTCGAAATAATTCCTGATTCAATGGGTCTCTATCATATCTACCCCACACGCCCCACCTTAGTTCTGAAGGGCGATGGTGCTCTTGACAGCATCGGTGATGCTCCCACATTGGATGCTGCAGGTAATACAGCTGAGCATGCTTCTCAGAGCCTCACCGGTGTTCCAGCACCACCGCCTGAGATTACATGCCATAATTTATATGATGCCTTCAGCAGTCCATCCGCAGGTCTAATAATGTGCTGGCACTACTCAGGCTCGACCAGCAAGTCAGCTGCAGAAACGCATCATCTCATGACATTCCTTGACAATGATAGCTATAATAGAGATGATGCTCATACATATATTCAACATCCCATGCGAGAGGAAGCTCATTGAAAAATACCTCATGGATGCCTCGAATCCTTTCTGCATGGACAATGGCTGGTGGGAGTCTTCAGTTAAGATATGCCTGCCAAAAGAGAAGAGAAAATGTCTCTCTGAAGCTGATGCCCCTCAGCTCGAAATCGAGGGAGTGCACCACCAATCACTAACTAGCATCATCACATCAGTTTTCGAAGACAGTGTTTTGTCGACCTTCCATATGACCCCCTTTCAGCAAATGTGGGAAACTTCTGACAGACACAACATCGAGATATTTTCAGAGGCCTATTCATCCATTGCAATGTGAGAGGCTTATGCCAAAATCAATTCTCTTCCCCATGCAGCTGATGACAACCTTGAGCATGTCATGGCTTCACTAATGATGTGGTTGGACACAACCCACCTTGCTAGTTTTGGGGACACATCACTCTGGCCATTCTACCTCTTCTTTGGAAATCAATCAAAGTACACATGTGGCAAGCCAACTGCCTCCACATGTCACCATGTGGCTTATATTCCAACCGTACGTTGTGCTTCATTAATCTTACTGCTGCACTAATTAAATAATTGACTATGTACACAGCTTCCTGACAATTTTCAAGACAAGTACAAAAAGGTCTTCAGTGAAGCCTCAACAGCAGATATATATACCCATTGCAAGCATGAACTGATGCATGCTATTTGGGATCTTCTTCTTGATGAGTTTATGCATGCATATGAACATGGTAACATAATTTGTTGTGGTGATGGAGTCACACGAAGGATCTTTCCACGTTTTTTCAGCTACTCTGCTGATTATCCAGAGAAGTAGGTGGCTTATTTATTTCGCATCACTGCCTTACATTTTTTACCAAGATTCTGCTCACAAATATTAAGTTTCTTAGTCAGTATCCATATCCTCGATGCCTTGTCCAGAAGGTTGATGTTCCAAAGATGGGAACAAAGTCTGACATGAAGTGTCGAGAGGCGACTGCACATGTTGATAATGAAGCTCACCATCAAAAAATCGAAAAGCCCGGAAGCTCATCTTTTGGAAGGGTGCAAGAATCGAAGGAAAACATGTCAAAGATATTCTAGGCCTACAATCACTTGTTCCAACCCGAGCAAGTCTTTCCCTTACTGCATGTTGCATGCCTGCAGCTTACTATTATCCCACAGAATGCGTTTTCAGTGCGCCTTTTCAGATTTTTATTCAATTTTTTCACTCTGTTTGTTGTGGACTTGCTCCATGAGTTCGAACTTGGTGTCTGGAAGGCAATATTTGCTCACCTGTTGAGGATCCTATTCGCTGCAGGAGGATCAGCAATCCAAGGTCTCAACTGGAGGTAAGTTTGAGTTCATACTTCAGCTATTAACAGTACTCATATACATCACAGATACAGGAATGTACCCACATTCAGAAGGGGAACAATAAGGTGTTTTCACAATAACACATCAGCAATAAAGCGACTCGTGGCCCGTGACTTCAAAGATCTGCTACAGGTGTGAATTTGAGCATATGTCACAGAAATGCTCAGAATGGTTTTGTAGTGTGCAATACCAGTATTTTAAGGCCTTCTTCAAGGCAATCAAGACAATGCTTACAACAAAATTATCCTGGATCTTCTATTTGATCTAGCAACCTGGCATGCATATGCAAAACTCCGCTTGCATACTGAGGATACACTATCATTTTTTGACTCAGCAACTGTCGTGCTAGGCAAATCAGTGTGCAAATTCACTCATATAGTATGTGCTTACTATCATACTACTGAGCTCCCCCATGAACATGCAGCTCGTGGTCGCTGTGAAGCTGCACTTGCTGCTAAGCACCCTCAGACTGCTCAGGGAAGGTCTGCCAGCATGAAGCGAAAGTCACTCAACCTTCAGACTTACAAGTATTATGCCCTTGGTGATTATCCAAACACAATTCAGCGCATGGGCACCACAGACAGTTATAGTACCCAACCTGTAAGTGTTTTTTTGTCAAAGCAACCTTAACTGACACATTTCAAACTCCCAGGGTGAATTGCAGCACCGACACTCAAAACAATGGTACCCATGGACCCTGAAAACCAAGAACACGACAACTGCAAGCATCGCATCACAAGAAGTCATTGAGTGCTTTTGTGAGAAGGTTATCGCTGCTCGTGAGCACTTTGCCAGTGAAAACCCAGTTCATCCACAGCATCAGCATGAACATACTCCACCATCAGACCATTACTCCATAGCAAAATATTCACAAGCAAGCCATGATCTCATATCTTGGCTGGTGACCTAGGAGATGATCCTGCAGTCAAGGTACTAGGTCATTCTTGCTTTACATTGTTGCAGCTCCCTCATGTTTTATTTAGAATTTCATCCCTCGACTCAAGGACCACTTACTTGCCTGCCTCCATAATATTGCATATGATGGCAATGAACACAACTTCTCTGATGAAGATTGCCACTCAGTCCTTATTACAGATAACAAGATATTTGAACATAGCATTCTACGCATCAATTATACTATGTACGACCTGCGACGTGAGCAAGATACCATCAATCCCCATACCCATGCCGATATCATGGTGCTTGCTCATGAAGATGAATACATGCACCCATATTGGTATGCACATGTTGTTCAGATTTTCCATGTGAATGTGGAGTATCGTGAGCATTCTGCAGTACTGCAAACTCCCCCAACTCGTCTCAATGTCCTCTTTGTTTGTTGGTTCTGTCGTGACACCTCACCTGCAGGCTGGGCTGCAAAATGCTTGCAGCGCCTTGAATTTTTTGATCATAATAGCCTTCCTGACGCATTCAGATTCTTGGACCCTGACTCAGTTATCCACAGCATTCATTTAATTCCTGCATTCACTTTTGATACTACTGACGAGTTAATTGGACCAACTTTTGCACGGCGGAAGGGTGACTCATGTGGGGATGATTTGGACTGGCACTTTTATTACTTGAACATGTAAGTGCCTTAAAACTCGCAATTGGACTCTCATCTAACTTCGCATATATACAGCTTTGTGGACAGGGATATGTTCATGTGGTTTCGTGGTGGTGGAATAGGCCACAAGGCCACACAGGATTGGGATGAATTTCTCCAGCGTGAAGGACATGGGCATGATGAAGCTGAAAGCAATGATTCTGACTCAAACAAAGATGTGGACGACTCAGACTTGGAGGCAGAAGACAATGATATTGGGCTTGAGGTAGACAAGGAACATGATGGCAAGGGTGATGAGGACGAGGACGAGGATGAGGACAGAGTAATAGTGGACAATGGTGAGGAATTTGATGACAATGTACTTGCGCAGGAAGGTTATGGGGCACTATGATCACAAGTAGCACAGAATGTATTGCATATATACTACTACAATACCTCTTATTATCTAGCAGATGTCTGACAAGTATACTACAGATAGGGTGTTATCTATCTGACAGCGAGTTTGACAGACGGATGTCATGCTGACACGTCAACAACACTGGTGGATCTTTCCCACCTCCCTAAGGTAGGTTCTGTGGGCAGGAAATGGTGAATTCTCTACAAGAAGATGTGTGGGAAAGTATTACGTCAGCAACAACTGTGGGAAAACATAACGTGTCTCTTCATGGATGCTTTACGCCTTGGCTCCTCGATGCATTACCCTGTCCCCTGCTGACTCGCACTCACCTTCACGATTTTCAGGTTTTTCTTGGTGAAGGCACACTCCTGTGTCTCTCGTTGATGAGCATGGTTGTCCAACATGTCACGGTCTGGTCGAAAAAAGTTTGCTGTCTGCGACAACTGTGGGAACTGTATGTTCCACAAAACCAGTCCTGGTCTCTCATTTTTGCATACCCCCATCCCTTCTTTTCTTTCCGGTATGTTTTTTCTTGCTTGTCGACTTGCACTCACCTTCCCGCTCCATAGGATGTTCTTAGTGAAGACACCGTCCCATGTATCACGTGTCCTTGATGAGCGTGCTTGTCCACCCTCCACTGTCCACAATATCTGCGATTACCCTGACTATTATGATCCACTTTATTATCCCTAGTATCATCCCTCGATTTTTGTACTGCTTCAGCGTTCTGTGCTTGGCTTCTTAAATGCCTCATAGCTCATCATTGTATATGCATGTCCTGCACGTTGTTATTCATGGGTTCTATTTGCTATGATGGTGTAGTCGTCGTTATCTCCCAACAAGGCACATCCGTCTCCTTGTCGTTGTCTGCCTTTCAGAGTGCTTATTATCATCATTGTTCTGTCATCCATCAACTCTCCACTGCTTCCTCCCAAGTTTGTTTTAGGAACCGGTTGGAATCTTATCCCCCTTGGTTTTATACCTCTGAAGATTTCATCTGCCTTCAACTAGACACACTCTCGCAATCTTCTTTGTCTCAATGTGCATCCAGGATCTCTGATGATTGCCCACGTGCTAAAGCTCAGTTTCATGACCTGATTTGCCTTCATTTCATACAGAAGCAGGCTTCCATTCTCGCAATGTCACCTCACAATGTTTAACATGAATTATTGTCCATGAGTCTTCAAGCAGGTGGTGATTGCCATTTTTTGTGGCTCTTGTGTTCTCTTATGGAAGATATTTACGGCTCTGAAGTCACTGCAATCTTTCGTCGTTTACCTCCTGCTGTTTACGTTTATCAGTCTCCACCCGATCATCTTGTCCCTTGGTTTTCATTATCCACTGAAGAATTGGTTTCTCGTCTACACCAGGTCTCCCTTGCAGTTTTATCTGAGTCCATTCGCTCATTACCTTCGCCTGACCGGCCTGCTGTACATAGTCGTTCCTGCTCCAAGACGTCGAATGGGTTGGTTTGTCACATATGCACTCGCATGTTATACTTGCACCTTGCAGGGTGGCCCATAATCTGTGATATATGGCTTTCCTATTCACCTTATACATGGCAGTTCCCTTTGGAGCCATTGGAATTGATCACATGTATCTTGGAGGTTGAGTATGGTTCTACTGTGGTCCAGGCTTTGTTTTGTGAGCCCATGTCTTGGTCAGACCGATGCAGAATTGCATGCCGAGAGGACAAACAAGTTCAGGTCACACTCTCAGCTGCTCAGACAGCCGAGTGCTGCAACCTGTGGCCGTCCCTTGTTCCGAAACAGACCATTCTCCAATGTCAGGATGCGTATTGCAAGGGTTCGCGCTGGGCTCAGCCTCCTGTTTGCACTGTATGTGCTCAGTGCCAAGATGATTGTCAGATTTTTTCTCTTAGCAATGACTCTTCGGACTTTCATGTGGACTCACTTCATGCTACCAACTCGTATATCATCTAAAAATGCATCCTACAAGGGCTGTCCTCCTGGTTCACATTCGGCAGCCCTTTGATCAACAGCCTGATGTTGGAAAAAGCGGGAGTTGTATCCATGGACACACACGCGGTTAGTTTAAATGTCTGTGCCTCATGTCGGTCTGTCTTGCGCAAACCTGATAAGGTCCCTCATCTTGCACTTCGCAACAAGCTCTTCAGAGGTGACCTCCCTGCCCAATTTCATGACCTGACCTGGATTGAGGAAAAAATCTGCGCCATATATTGCATCACGGCTCATGTCACTCGTCTTTTCCAGTCAGCAGATCCTGCACAGCCAAAGGTTTTTCATGGCAATACATGTGCCCACAATATGAATGTTGTCTCTACTGCTTCAGTCTTACCTCGAACCCCTGCAGACATCAATGGTCTATTGAGTGTAGTCTTTGTTGGACCAGGCAAGCTTGATCCCACTGTCCTTGGTACTATCTTCTGTGTGTGTCGGAGCAAAATCTGGTCATTTTTGGTATGGCTCAAATATCACAATCGACTGTATTATGCGATTCCCTTAGATGCGGATGTGATGGCAAGGTATCCTGAAGACAACTTATTACCTGGTATGACTCATGCTGTAATTGAAGACCATGATCAAGATATCTGCAATTTTTTTGAAGAGGAGACGACTGGATTTTCCGACCATCCTGCTGACATGCTAGGAGACACCCAAGAATCTCCTGAGCAGCAAGAGACCAAATCATCAACAGACGGTCCTGTTGTGATGCTTGAGAAGATGGGCGTGTCTGATCCAGAATGCGACAAAATCAGTGGACGTGCATGTACAGCATTAGCTTTGCAAAATTTACACTCTTGATCAAATGAGCAACCCAATCTTGTTGTACATTGAGGCCATGATGCAATTCCTGAGTACAAAAATCCTGATCTTTTCCCCAGAATGTTCCCGACACTTTTCCCCTATGGCATCAGCAGCTTTGAGGATAAAGAGAGAGAGACCCCCCTTTCATTTGAACACCAGGCACAGTACTATCTCAATCTTGCTGATTGTGCTTTCAGGTATCATCACTCATACCTGTTCGTGGTCTTGAACATGCTCCAGTGATGTGCTGCACATCTACACACGTTTTTCACTGTCCAGAAATCAAACTTTGAACCGATTGCACACAAATTGACACAAGTGGCGCCTGCTGTCTTAGACACCTTAGCCGGGAAATTGGAGCGTGAGCATAATGTCTCCCAACTCAGTTCAGAAGAGAAAGATGCTCTTGCTTTATTACAGCAAGTTAATACAATATTGGCCCGCATTCCAGGGTCTCATGCATCCAAGATCTATGTATGGAATGAGATGCGAGGGTATTTCAGTTATTTTGGGTTACCACATATTTTCTTTACCTTCAACCCCAGTCCTGCCCATAGTCCCTTTGTAGAGACTCAATTCTCTACAGGCTGGTAGAGGCCTATTTTACGGCTCATGACCACTGGGCTTCACAATGCAACATCACCATCATGTACCCAGGACACTTTCCCGTGCTCGCGCTTAGTTCACATAGTTATGCATCTTCGCATTCTATCGTGCATCTTTGCATTCCATTGTGCATCTTCACGTTCCATCACGCATCTTCGCGTTTCATCACGATTTAGTGCGCATCATCACAGGAGCATCCATCCATTGTCCAGCCAGTTCCTTGGTGTGTTGCATTCCATTTATTACTATATCTGACTATGTTTGGCATCATACAATTATTATTTCGTTATGGACCCTTACATTACATCATTTACATACTTAGAGCGCTCCCAATTTGCTTCCGAGCCCTGGGAAGGTGCTTATGTGCGACTTAGGGTTGCCATGTCTGTTTTTACAACTAAGCTTCTGGCAGTCACCATCTATCACCAGTTAGTTCCATGCAGTGCATGTATCCGTCATTGTAGTCCCTAGCATCCGTCTATAGCTAGTGGCAATCGCATTATCTGTCTATTATCCGTCCAGCATCCGTCCTCCTTGCCTTGGTTCACATCCCAGCATTATTTATATGCCCTCTCTACACTTGCGCACTTCGTGCGCTACTTTCCCACGCTTCGCACAACCATCACATTTCGCATTCCTGCATGCACCTTTCGCGCATTTTGTGTTTTCTTTGCATTTCACCACATTCCATCGTGTTTCTTCATGCTTTCTCGTGCTTACATCCCATTTGATCAGGGTTGATCAGCATTCACTTGTGGATCTTCACTTTCCTTGCATCCCCTTTAGGGTCGAACGCTCTTGCTTCTGCGAGTATAGCAGCTAGGTAGAGCTGAGACTCACTTATACTGGTTTTGCATTATTATAGCTAGTGCCTAGCCAGGTTGTGATACCTACACCATATTCCAGGTTATGTATGGGGACTACTCTGTTGATCTGTCCCAGCATTTTCTGAAGCTTGTCAGTGGATGCAAACGAGCTCTTTGCTCAGCCTGTGACCCAGTTGCTGTGGCTGATTTTTTTGAATTCATGTGGCGCGCATGTTTTGAACATCTTCTTGGATGGGACTTTGGCATGGCATGCTCCTCTGAAAAAGGTGGTATTTTTGGACGCATGCGGGCATTTTATGGATCATAAGAGTACACCGAGCGAGGCGCGCTCCATGGTCATTATCTCATTTGGTTGGATGGAGGATGCAATCCATCAGATATCCATCGTAAGCTCCGTGATCACAAATACCAACAACGGTTCTTTGCATTCTTTGAAGAAATCATCCACCATCACTTGCCAGACATCGAGGTTGAGATTGATTCTAAATTTGATCCTTGCATGGAATGCCCCCCAGAGCCTCCTGCTGGAGATGTCAATGCCGATGTCATGTCTGAGTGGGAATCAATGTTTGCCATGCAAATCAAACAATGTGGTGAGGTGTTACAACACCATACTTGTCGTGCAGTGTGTCACATATATGGGAACACGGACAAGTGTCGATTTCTCTTCCCTCATGAAGTGGTAGATGAGTCATCTTTCGATCCAAACTCTAACTCTGTTGTTTTCAAGTGTGAGGACAGGACTGTGAACTTTTTTAATCCTAGTATCCTTGTATTTTGTCGCCACAACCATGATGTGAAGTGCATTCTTTCAGGCAAAAGCGTGAAAGCAGCGATGTTCTATATTTCTGATTATATCACTAAGATGGACACCAAAACATATGAGATGCTTTCACTACTGTCCCGTGCAGTTTCATGTCTTCCGATCAATCAAAACGAGACAACACCTGTAGATGTCACAAAAACATTACTTCATAAATGCTTGGCCCAGTTCACTCACCAGCAACAAATACACGCCCAACAGGCTGCTTGTTATGTACGTGGTTTCGGTGACGGTATACCTTCACATCGCACTGCCCCAATGCTTTTGTCCCTGCTCATTTCATACGTGAAAGCCACCATTAAGAATGCAGACAATCTGGTTGATTTCACCACACAGAATGAAACTGTCGTTAATGAAGATGATGAGTCAGAGGAACCTGTTGTTCAAGTCAATGATGAACCAGAAGATGTCCATATTCACGTCGCTACTGATAAAAATGGTGAGATTGTTGAATGCAACCAGATACATCACTATATTTATCGCGCGTCAACGTTGGATGATATGTGTTTTTATGACTTCTGTCGTTTTGTGCGTTTGCAATCAAAAGAAAAGAGTAAGGATATGAAGAACACACCTGAGACCCGTCTGGGAGTACTCCACCGGCATGGATTTCTCAAAAGCACCCTCTCAGTGACACGCATGAACTTTTGGAACATACCAATGAGTCACGCAGCGAAGGGACCCATGAATATGTCCCACAAGTTGTTGGCATGTATATACCCCGCTGCACGAATCTTGCCCTGTGGGCTTTATTTGCCTTAGCTCATTTCAAACCTTTCAGTAGCACTCACCCCCTGATCTCGCCAGGTTCCTTGGTAGTTGATGTTTTCAACACTTATTCCTTCTCTCCTCGCAATCTTGCTATTATGCAGCACTGGGAAGCTGTACATGAATGCGAGGATGAACAAGACGCTGAACGCTTATGCAGATGAGTGCAACTGACCACTATGAAGAGACATCCACCTATTTCTCCTCCGGAGATAGACAACAATGATCATGTACCCCATATAACCTCTTTATGCAGAAGTGCAGCAGAGGAATTCAAAGTCAATCAATTTGTACTGCTTCTGAAACAGTCTTGCTGGCTCACCGAAAATGAGGATTCTGGCATGGTCACTTCTCGACAGAATGACTTACATGAAAATCTTGTTGATGTCAACTTACATTCAGTTGATATTGATTGCAGTCCCAGCCAGCTAACAAAGTGGATGAGTGAGATATGCAAACAAGAGACAGTGATTGTGGAGAATCGATGAAATGCACTCAATCCTGACCTTCAAATGGAACAGAGTCATGTGAAGGAAACGTCGTCTTTTGAGTTTCCTTCCATCCCTTCATGCCCACCCCATCCAACGCAATTTTCCTGTGCCCCAGCTGAGTAGTTGACACCCAGTGCTGTAATCAATCAGATTGGTGATGAATTTCATCTGAAAGAGAAGCAGTGGATTGCTTTCCGCATTATCTGTCAACATTTCGTGGATAAGTTCATAGAGAAACGTGCAGAAACTTGTCCGCCACTCACAATGCTCATGACAGGTCCTGGTGGCACGAGCAAAACGCATGTTGTTAAAGCTGTCTGAGCTGTCATGGAATATTACAGTTATGGCCATATCATTCAATTTTTAGCCCCAACAGGGTCTGCAGCCACCCTCATAGATGGAATGACGATTCATAAAGGTCTTGGCATTAAGATCAAAGCGACCAACAAGGGTAAGGGTAATCGTGCACCTGGAGAGAACAAGGAAGATTATTCCATCATTGTGAGCAATCAGTGTAAGACTCAACTATGAGAGGAGTGGAAAAATGTAGCCTTTCTGTTGGTCAACGAAACCTCTCTCCTGGGTCTCCAATTATTGGCTCAATTTGATCACACCTTGCATGTAGCCAAAGAACGTCCTAATCTGTGGTTTGGGGGGATCACCCTCATCTTGTCTGGCGATTTCTTTCAGTATCCTCCTGTTGGCGGCACCACTTTATACACACCAATTTCTCATTATGCCAGACATACAGATGATGAGGTTCAGAGATGGTTGGGCTGCCTAGCATGGAAGACCATCAACATGGTTGTCATGCTGACAGAGAAACAACGCATGAAAGGCAATTCTGCATATGGGGAAGCAGTTAGTCAGCTGCGAGTGAGACAATGTACTTATGAAGACATGGAATTATTTAACAGTCATGTCATCCATTCATCACTTGATTTGACTGGTGTAGACATGGGCGCCCCAAAGAACATAGACGCTGCTGTAATTGTCGCTACAAACAACCTTCGAGAAGTCGTGAACAAAAGAAAAGCTGAAGTTTCCTGTGGCCCAAATAGGTTGGTATCTGGATATGCATTAGACAAATGCTCTCATCGCTCACTCACCCTCTTGGAGAGGCAGAGTTTACTGCGTTTGAACTTCGGTAATACAAAGCACTCAAATTTGCAAGCTTTACCTGGCATGATTCCGCTGTACGTTGGCATGCCAGTGATACTCTGTATGCGCAATATATCCACTGATCTTGGGATAACGAATGGATCCCAAGGCACTGTACATCACATAGTCACAGCCGTGTGTCCCACAGGGTTGACATATGTCAAGTGTGCCATTGTGCATTTTCCTGATTCAAAGGTACAGTTAACTGAACTTCCCGAAAAACATTTCCCTATCATACCTGTCTCTTGGATCTTCACAACTCTGCTTCTAAACGATGAAGGCCTTGAGGATAAGGTCCGGATCACGCATCACCAGTTGCCTATACAGCCAGCATTCGCTGTGACAGGCCACTTGGCACAAGGCAAGACTCTTCCACAAGTACTTGTCAACCTCCACAAGGGAGGCTTTGCAGCGTATGTGGCAGCATCACGAGCCCAGTCGCACGATGGGCTGTGTATAACGCAACCTGTCACACTCGAACAACTCAATAAGCCACTTCCTGCAGACCTTCTGCGAGAAGTCCGGAGGTTTGAAGCAATTGAACACAACACCTACATACATTGTGGTATCCGTCAGGGTGAGATGTTACTGGTACCAGACGCTGAGGCAGAGAGAGGTATCCCAGCACGTGTTTTGGAACCGTCCATCCGCAAACCAAACTCACAAGCCAGAATTTCAAAATGTAGAAGGTCTGACTCTCGTTCAGAACCTACTGATCGAAGAAGCCATAGGCCTTGCAAAAAGAAAACACAAATGACAGACAACCAGATGGATGAAGTAAGCAAGGGCAGGATGGATGGGACATCTCTCAGACCTCAGAGGTTCACAGCAGGTTGTTCTTGGGACGCGTCCAATTGGTCTTGCGCCTATGATTGCATTTTCATGATCTGTTTTGCTGTACTACACCTCAGCAGGCGATATCTGGCATGACGGTTGGAGCACGTCAATGCCACTCAACACGATGCTCCCTACCTCCTTTAGATTTTTATCAGATTCACATGACCATGTGCTTTCCACAGAAGAATTCAACCGGCATTGTGATCTCTTTCACGATGCATTGGTGCAGCTCCATCCCTCCTTTCCATGCTATGGTCAAGTCAGCTTGTCCACTGGAGCAATCCTCGACCTTTTGACATCAGAAATCAAATGATGGCCTTACATAGCCATGCTTTGTGCAAATGGTTGCAATGTGTGGGAGTCAACAACAGTCCATTGTCCCGATGCCTTACCATCAACTTGCGTATCATGCATCTGGTCTTCGCTCACTGCTGACATCTTGTTTGTACCTGTAACAGGTACTGAAATGATTCAGACGTGGGTCTCAGTCTTTCTGCAATGCATACTTCACAGAAACAAGGAGATCTGGTGCGCCATGACATGCCCAACCTGTGGTGCCAAGTCACTCTCACCCACTGTGTATTTTCATTCCCCCCCTCCTATTGTTTTCTTCGAAGACGACCCATTGGCACAACCACATTTACATCCATGCCCTGTGATCGTGATTCCTACTGCTGCCAAGGATGCTACATACAATTTGCACGGGATAATCAACTTGGCAGGTTACCACTTCACCACTCAATTGTTCGAAGCTTTCCCTTCCAAGACAGCCTGGTTCTATGATGGCCAGATTAACGGTGGCACTCTGATTGTCCAACAGCAAACTGGTCCAGAGCCTGATGGGCCAGCCATATACCTGTATGCTCTGCGGCCGTAGGATTTCAAAACTTGTAATATCCCCCATTAAGGTGAGTCAGAGGGATCAGCTTGTATGACTCACTCATCTAATCTGCATGCCCCTGATCCTCTGCTCCCCAATTTGTTGACAGGGGTGCGATTGCAAATCGCCATATCAAACAAACAATTTTTTTCAAGATCATTCATCCCGGATGTGTGGCTTGTATGAGTGCTATACCAGCTCTCATTGGATATTCTAACCTTGGCTACCAGGTACCCCAAGATTTTCTTCAGAGAGCCACAACACACAACTACCAATTCCTCACATGTCCACAGACAATGTACCATTCAGCATTGATGCTTTCATTGACAAATTGGCCAGCTACGTGAACAGAGAATCTGGCAACGGCACTCTTCCTAATGCATGTGGTTGGGAGTATGTGGGCTCCAAAGTGTTGGCGAAGAGCAGAAGAGTGCCTGTCCCGAGCATGATGTATGTAACCCTCACATATTAACAATGAAGTTTCAGTGAGTTGCAGGTATGGCCCTTTGATGTCAGTGTGGTCAGGAGCAGATGAGAAGTTGGATGTAAATCCTCTGAACAGTAATTGTACTTCGGCTGGAGGCGTCTCTCAAAGTGATGATGTTGCAAAGGTGAGGGTGCTCAGGACTCGAGTGTGCTCCAACTATATTGATTATGCGTGATAGGCTGTAATGTGAGACATTGTTTGCCGCGCAGGAACCATGAATATATTTTGCTTGATTGTCAACCCACATGACTTCGGACAATCGGTAGAAAACTTGTTACATTTATCATGTCTGTTCCATGAGGGTGCCTGTGGATTTGTCATCAGCGATGATGGGGAGCCCATTGTCTGTGTGTACATTTTGCCCTCCCAAAATCATCACTAATGCCTGCTAGGTGCAAATACATCAATCTCTGATGATGGCTTGGAGTCGACGTCAATCAACCATCAGATGGTGATGGAATTTGACATGGCCACTTGGAGGGTAAGCTGTGTGGAAGTGTGTCTGACTCCCCCTGATCAAATATTCACAGCACGCTATAAGCGTTTTTCAAATCACACAGTCGACTATGCCTCATCGTGTCATCCAACTCGATTAGTTACAACATGTACACTGATACATTCTGCTAATACCATCGCCAACCTCTAAGTTACACCCTCACTTCATTTTGTCGCTTCAGTGTGTGCTTATCGTCAGCGTCATGAACCAGTCCTGCATAAATTTGAAATCAGAATCATTGATCAATCAATGGGGAGGCTCTGCTGAGACAAGGACAAGTCTCACTGACTGACATGTTATCTCTTTTTCACAATTGCAATTTTCTATGCAAAGTTTTTTTCCTTGTTCACATGCCGGTCAAGTTGATCTCATTCATGACTAACAATAACTTGATTATGTAGTCCATAGGGTGATGCTACACACATTTCTGGGCAAGGTTTACCGTTCAAATGATGGAATACAGCTCTCATCCTTCCAGACTTAAGGCCATCTTCTCGAGTTCGCAAGGGAGCCAGTGCTCAGTAATCGCATCTCCAACCAAGCGTTGCGCTAACTCAACACTTTGAGCGCAGACAGTGTCAACTGTCCAGTCATATGCTATAGACAATATGGTTCCTGTGCAACAATTTTACCAAGCCCAGACTTGTCAAATGCGCCACTACGTACGTTTGAGTTGATCAGGCACCTCGTAAATGCAGTCTGTCACTATCAAGACATTACACATCGGATCCCTGCCACCTACTGTTACGGAGGTTATGATGTCAGCGCATGTGATGATGTGAAAGACGGGAGGTCCTCTTTCTTGACGTTGAACTGAAGCATGGTCAATGTCAGGGATCTGTCCATTGGTGTGACATACCAAAGATAAATGCCCCTTTGTCCTGGAAGAGTTCAAGCAAGTGCATGACTGCAGAAGTCATCGTATAAGCGCAATAGTTGTCTGGTGCAGGTGGTGGTTTTGGGTGCTTGCGACTAGGGTGATAGCATGGTTGTGTTCTTGATCACAACCACGCGTTTTTCTTCGTCTATGAAGCCTTGGTGGACAAACAATAACTGTTGTCTTACGGATGGTTTGCTTTGCCTGGATGGCATGCGGCAAAGCAACTCACGACATGAGAGAAGTGGGTAAACATGTCATTGAGCAGTGCTTTGCCAATGTTGTGAAGCCTTTGGTTGGCTGCCATGTCAGCGAGCTGCACCAAGTTCTGGACTGAACATGTGCCATCATAACTGGGAGCTGTGCATTGAGAATGCTGTTGGGAAGCAATATATTGGCCAATAACATGAACATTGTCGTGCCTGGAGGGGAAACGTTGCCTGTCGGTTTATTCATCACACAGACCCTGGAATATCAACAATGTGACACAGGCTCACCAGTAAACAATGCTTTCAAGCATGCTGTGACAAGAATGACAGTGTTTTGCAAGGGCAACAACATGATTACCATGTCCGAATCCACACTCAACAATCCTTTCACAGTCCTGATGTGCTCACACACAACAGCTGACATGACGGCAATGACACCTGGAGGCCTCGTTGTGCTATATCCACAGTGGACATTGAACTGCCTCGCCATTATGAACCAGGGAGCATTGGATCGCTCACAGAGTCATACTCTTGGGATAATGACAAGGTCGCGCTTCCGCCTGGAAAGAACGACAAACTTCTTGAGTGCGTCTTGCGAAGGAAACTGCCCAACCCTCTGGCAGAAAGTGGGAGGGCATGGCAGACAAGGTCTGGTACTAGACTGGGATGAGCATTTCTCCATCAGACGCATAGTCGAGACATCTCACATAGAATGGCGCTTGTCGCAATATTGCGAGAACACCCATTGTCCCTTCTATGCTGGGAACAACAAGTTGTCAGTGCGACTACCACCCAAGCCTATGCCAGGAGACTTACTTGGCATCCAGTGTAGAGACTAACGACTGGGCTTCACAGCACAACATCACTATCATGTGTAGAGCGATTCCACAGATTATGTGCAGCTTCCCTGCAATAACGCGCCAGACTCAAGACACTTTCCCGCACTCACACATCTTTGCGCATCATTGTGTTCTATTGTGCATCTTCACGTTCTGTCGTGCATCTTTGCATTTCACCACACATCTTTGCATTCCATCGCGCATCTTCATGTTCCATCACGCATCTTCACGTTTCATCACGATTTAGTGTGCATCATTGCAGGAGCATCCATTCATTGTCCAGCCAGTTCCTTGGTGCATTGCATTCCATTTATTACTATATCTGACTATATTTAGCATCGTACGATTATTATTTCATTATGGACCCTTACATTACATCATTTACATACTTAGAGCGCTC